>JGI12316J15310_10000052_pt17 | contig 34153 bp, 25 predicted proteins | sample MarCyaLeptolynsp_FD_15310 | JGI IMG/M metagenome (IMG submission 15310)
ACTCGCGGACAACCTCGAGGTCATCCGCGAGCGTGCAATCCACACCTGGCCCCCAGGCCTAAACCACTAACAAACCAGAGTTTGTCAACTTTGGGGACGTAGCTGAAAGTTGACAAACCATGGAAACACCGCCGCAACCGGCCTCGTGCCGCGGTGTTGCATCCGTTTGTCAACTTCGAGCTACGTCCCCAAAGTTGACAAACTCTGGTGGCGTTAGAGCTTGCTTGCGACTAGGGCGGTGAGGCAGCCCATGGCGCCCGAGTAGTCGTCGTCGCAGATGGACTCGAGGCAGCAGCCTACGCCGTCGTCGCCGTTGAGCGACTCGCAGGCTTCGCGCAGCCGGACCGGTGGTAGGCCGAAGCCGGTGAGCTCACCGTCCGCGTTGGTGGCGTGGCAGCCCGGCGCTGCGTTGCCGTAGCGGAACGCCATCTCGGCCGCGGACTCACCCGCGTCGAACTGCGACTGCGCGATGTCCCCGGTTGGGAACGGCGCGTCGATCCACGTCCGGTACGTCAGCGCGTTCACGCCACCGCCCGTCGGCAGGTACGGCTCCGCCTCGTCGTGCCCCGTCACCGGCGGGACCCCGACCACGCCGAGCATGACCACGTCTTTCCCCGTCCCCTCGAGGTACTCGAACATCTGGGTGTAGCGCGAGACGTCGTGCATTGGTCCTTCGATGGACGAGCACCCTGACATGACCCCGTTGACGTCCGGGCCCACGCATTCGACGGACGCGTTCCAGCACAAGGCACTGGTGCGCTCCGGCTGCCCCGTCGCGGGATTGGTCGCGAAGTAGGACTCGTCGTCCATCGCCGAGTAGTCCTTGACGGAGCAATCCGACTCGTCGGTGAAGATCGCCACCGCGAGGATCCCGTCTGGGCGCACGAAGGGCGCCTCTGCGTTGTTCCAAGCCGCCATCGGGTCGAGCGACTGGAGCATCGTCTCGAGCTGCGACTCGTAGCCGCACCCCACGACGCCTTGCGGTGCCATGCAGGCCAATGCCCGTTGAACCTCGTCATCCTCGTCGCCGTCGCCGTCGATGTCGAGCGGCGGCACCGTCGGCACGTTGTTGTCGCCGCCGATGCGGAACCGAACGATCCCCCCGCTGGGCGCAACGTCGACGGGACACGTGTCCGTGCAGGCGCTCTCCGCACTCGACGCAGGGTCGAGCGGACTGACAAACTGGTCGATCCGCTGGTTGCACCCGGTGTTGACCGGATAGCCACCCGCCGCCTCGTATCCCTCCGGGTTGTCGCAGTGCGGGTTGCCCCAGTCCGTCGTGGTGATGAGCACCTGCACGTCCGCGGTGATCGGCGTGCCATCGGCCATCTCCAGTCCCTCGAAGCGCTCCACGAGATCGGGCAAGGCGTGCGCGATCTTGGCTTGCTTGTCGATCATCGTGGCCGAGTTGTCGACCACGACCAGCAGATCGATCGCCACACAACCTTCCGTTCCATCTGCGCACGAGGGCAAGTCGAGCGGCGGCTCTCCTGTCGATTCGTCAGCATCGTCGGAGCTGCTCCCACCTTCGGACGACTCGTCATCCCCACTGGGTTCGACCACCGCACCGGTCGACTCCGACTCTCCCGTATCGCTCTGTTCCCCGGTGCCCTCCGTGTCGCTCTCGAGGGCCACCTCGATCGGGTCCTGACAACCAACGACGAGCAGACTCGCCGCAACCATGATCCAGCTTTTCGACATCCAACCAACCTCCCAACAGGCTCAGGCAAAGACGTGCTGGTAGTGCCGTGTTGTTCACCGGCGATCATGTCCGGTGTGATGCGCTGCACTGCGTCCTACGTGTCGCTGAGCAGAGTCTCGATGTGGGACTCCATCTCCGCCACCATCGTCTCGTGGTGCTTGCCCGTCGCGGGGCCGGCGAAACCGCTATGGATGCGGTGAACCTTGCCGTCTCGTCCGATGAACACCGTCGTGGGGTAGGACTTCACGACGTCGAGCGACGGCAGAGCCTGGGCTGCGTCCGCTTTGTCGCTCGTGCCCCCGAGCAACAGTGGGAACTTCAGCCCGTATTGTGTTGCATAACGCCGCACGAACTCTCGATCGCGCTCGACATCGCCCGTCATCTCGAACGCGAGGCCCACGATTTCCAGTCCGCGTTCCCGGTAGCGTTCGTCCCACTCGGCCAGCAGCGGTGCGTAGTCGTTGCAGTTGGGACACCAGGTCCCAAAGATGTCGACGAGCACCACTTTGCCCGAGAAGCGTGGGTCCGTGTCGGCGATCACATTGCCGTCGAGGTCCGGAAACGAGAACTCGAAGCGCCCGTCACTGCCTTCGGTGAGCCCGACTGCCTGGTAAGGGTCGGCAAGCGGCCCGGCATCTGTATCGGCCATGCGTGAAGCGGTGAAGGTCGCGTGGTAGCTACCGCGTGACCAGAAGTCGCCCTTCAGCGTGCCATCGGCCTGGACCTGCCCGCGAAAGAGGAATGCGTGACCACCGTCGAAGCACGACAGCTCGAGCGTGCCGTTGTCGTAGCGACCGTCGAGATAGCGGTAGTCACCGGTGTCGGTGAGGATCGTGCCGTCGATGCGAGCGCCGTCCTCCACCAGGAGGGCTTGCCCCACGTAGCCCGACTCGCCGTCGTCCGAGAACTGCATCGACCAGTTGCCGGCGATCGAAGCGGGCACCTCGTGTGGGGGCGCATCGATCGCGGATGCGAAGCGTGGTCCTTCTCCGCGCTGCGCGATGAAGTCCATGCTCGACGGTCCCTTCGGTGTCGTCTTGGTCCAGGTTCCCACCAGCGTCTCGTCGTCGGACCAGGAGGCCCGAATCTCCGAGTCGTAGATTCCGATCTGGAGTACGAGCGTGTCACCGTCGAGCTTGGCCGAGGAGAACGCGACTTCTTCGGGGCCGTTGAGCGCGACGGCACGAAGCGCTCCTGGTTCCCCCTCGATACGCAGCCAAAATGGCAGCGCTCCGCCCGGCGACGCAAGCGTTGCCCGCCAAGTGCCTGCCAGGCTCCGCACGGGCGCGGCCTCGGGCTTGGCCGACTCGAGCGTCGACTTTGCAACGGGCGCTGGGGCAGGCGGAGCCTCACTCCCGCCGCACGCGACCAACAGCAACCCGAACAGCGCTCGCCTCATGCGTGGACTGTACTACGCGAGGCATTTCGGCCGTCCTGATCGAAGTGGGAACGCTCGGACGCCAATGGGAACCGTCCCGGACGATGCAAATCAAGAGCCCCCTGTTCCATGCCATCTCGCCCGTGATCGCGGCCGCGACGGTCGCCGCCGCTTCGCTGATTGCCTCGCCGGCTTCCGCCGCGGACGACGACGAGTTCCTCGCAGATGCCACCCTCGAGGAGCTCGACGAGGCCGGCTACATCATTCACGGAAACAAGGACTTCGCCGCCCTTGCCGTGAATCTGCAGCACGCGATGGACGTTCGTGCCGACGCCGTAGCCGACCTGTGGATCGCAGCCGTCGGGCCAGAGCTGGCCGAGATCGCCGCACTGGGCGATCTCTTGAGCGTCACCGACAGCCTGGAGATGATTGAGGTCATCCCTGCGCCAACGGGTCAACCGGGCACGCCCGCCATCATCATCGGCCTGGACGACCTCTCGAGCGGGCCCGATCTCGGTGGCCTGTCCGCCGGCTTCCCGAGCAAGCACAGTCTGGCTTCGTTCAAGCTCATCCTCAAGGACCAGTACGGCTCGATCTGGGGGCAGCAAACGGAAAGCGGCAATGGCTACGTCAAGGTCACCGAGCGCCACTACGACCCCACGGGCAGTCTGGTCGCGGTGGTGGTGATCGAGACCTCCCCGGACGGGACCGTACGCGGGTCCGTGACCTACGCCGACGAACCCGGCACCTCGGTGACGGAGACCACCGAAGACGAAGAGGTCTTGTCGGTCGAGCCGGTCACCCCCGAAGAGGTGATCACCCCGGTTCAGCCCGACGAGGTTCCAATGCCCAAGGGCAAGATCGCCGGGTTGCCCCCGGTCGACGACGGGGGGTCTTACTGCCCGCTGTTCATTCCGGCGTGTCGCGACGCGCTCGAGGAAGCCCAGGAGCAAGCGGGGAGCGCGACGTACCTCGTCTCTGCCTTCATCTACGTCGATCCGGGACCCGATGGCGCCGTCGAATCCCTCATCGCACCGCTCATCGTCGACGACCCGGAGCCGTTCGCGACCAACCCCGACCCCAACGCGATGAGCGGCGAGTACGGGTCGGCCCCAGCCGGCTTCGCGATCGAGTTCCCCGTCGCCGTGTTGCCCCCCAAACCCAACACCTGATCTCCTGCCGGTCTAAAACCGCCCCGAGAGGGTGAGGCCGGTGAACTCGCGGGAGGCCGTGAACGAAGCATTCGTCAGGCCTCGCGCGCGGTTCGATGCCCGCAGGGCGCCGATGGAGAGGGCGCCAAATCCGAGAAAGCCGGTGACGCCGCCGATGAGCAATCCCGTGCCGAGCGAACGCTTGCTACGGTCGGCAGCAGTCTCCTCGTAGTCGATGCCGAACGTATCGTCGTTGTACTGCATCAGGACGACTGCGCCGCCGATCATCACGCCCAGCGACGCGCCCGACGAAACCGCTGAGCTGATTCCGACGCCGCGCCAGACCGCCGCACGACGCCGCGCCCGGATACGTTCGCGCTCCTCTTCGTCCGGGCCCTCGTCGACGGTGGCCGGTGCGGCCGTGGGCATGGGGGCGGGAGTCTGAGCCACGGCCTGCGCAGTGTGACCGGCAAGCGGCACCGCCTCGACGCGAAGCACCGCACCACACCCGGGCAGCGGTGCTTCGAAGTGCTCGCCATCGCAGCGCGTCGGGTCGCCGTCGGAGGCCAGCACCTCTTGCGCCCGAGTCACACCGCCACCAGCTCCGACCCCCGCGACCCCGACCGAGGCTTTCGCCTGCGTCGAAGCCCCCGCGAGCAGCGAGAACGCGCCGACCGTCAGCCCGGTGAGCACGTGCGTCGCGTTCTCGCAGTGACCGCTGAGCTCCGAGCGCTCGAACACGTGACGCAGCGACTGCTTGCGGCCGATGATCGTCATGTCGACCACGAGCTCGCCCGAGCGCGCGAGCTTGCCCTCCAGGGAAGCTGCCCCAACGGGAAGCCGAGCGTAGAGCTCATCCTCGTTGTGAATCGTGACGCGCTCCTGCTTGCGCTCGAGCGCGAGGAACTCGTACTCGCCTCCGACGTCGCAGCCCGGTAGCAGCTCCATCTCGCAGCCCTGGTAGCGCACTGCGACCAACCCCGTGCGAGCGCGCGCCTCGAGTGCCGCTCGGTCGGCGGCGGGCCACTCGACGACGAGAGGTTTGTCGGCGCTGCGACGGACACCACACTTGGTCTGGGCCGTGGCGGCGGCGTAGTCGGGGGCCGGAGGTGGTGGGGCAACCTTGTGCGCGCAGCCAACCGGAAAGGTCAGGCTCGCGGCAACGACGGCCGCCCCCGCGCGCGTGCGGGGCGATCGAAGACGGGGCACGAGCGTACGATACGGGCCCCGTCGTCGTTTCGTTCACTACCTCGGCCACAAAGTCCGATCGACCCTCGATCGACTCCCGACTTCCTCGCGTCGCCTCCCCGCAGGATTCCCAGAAGAGCGAGGGTTTCCCCCGGCCGCGCGAGGGGGTCCTCCCCCCACCGTGATAACTTGCCGCCATGCGTTGGATCTTCGTCATGTCGCTGCTCGCCCTCGGTTGCGGACCCTCCGACCCCGCGATTTCTGCGGACGGTTCGACCGGCGAAGGAAGCTCGACGGGCATGGTCACCTCGATGACGTCGATGACGTCGATGACCACGACGCCGACGATGACCACGATGGAGCCCGACACCGCGGACACGACCGCCGGTGACAGCTCATCGGACGACAGCCCCGTCACCGCAACGGACTCCGGCACCACGGCCGCGACCACCGACGCGACCACCGACTCGACTGGCGGAACCACGGACGAGAGTACCGGCGGAAGTACGGACAGCGGCAGCACTGGCGATCCCACCACGGGCGGGACTGATTCGGGCTCGAGTGGCGGCTCGACGGGTGACCTCGTCCCCGACGGCGGCTCGTGTTCCGCCGATGACGAGTGCGAGTCGGGCGAGTGCTACCTCGCCGGCATCCTCGGGGGCATCTGCGGCGAATGCAACGAGGATGCAGACTGCGCAGACGGGGGCTGTACCCTGCCCAACCCGTTTGCGGGAATGCCTCCGGTGTGCAACTCGGGCATGCTGGGCGACGGCTGCAACTCGGACATCTGCGAAATGGACCTGGTCTGCGCCGAGATCATCAACGTGCCGGGAGTTCTCACCGCGTCCACGTGCTCGGAATGCGAGACGGACGCGGACTGCGGCATGGACACTTGCCAGCCCGACTACGACGTCGTGAACGTCACCGGCGTCAACGAGTGCGTGATGCCGATGTCGCTCCCCAACGGGCACGGCTGCGATCTGGTCACGGGCGACGCGGCCTGCATGTCGGGCTTTTGCGCCGAGGGCAACCTGATGATGATCTTGACGCTCGGCGTGTGCAGCGAGTGCGAAGTGGACGGCGACTGTGGTCCCGGCGAGTCCTGCGTTGCGCCGGACATCGACCTGACGACGGGCCTCACCGCCGGCATGTGCGTGTAAGTCAGGCCCGCCACTCGCGGCGCAGCAACCCGAGCATCACCGTGTCCTGAACGCCGCCGCCCACGCGCCAGCGCTCGCGGAGGTACCCCTCGCGCTGAAAGCCCAGGCGCTCGAGCAGCCCCAAGGAGCCCGCGTTGTCCGGATCGACGTCGGCCTCGATGCGCGCGAGGTCGAGCTCACCGAACGCGTGGTCGAGCAGAGCCCCGAGTGCCTCGGACATGTACCCGCGCCGCCACATGGCACGGTCGAGCATGAAGCCGACCTCGGCCCGCTTGTTCTTACGATCGATGGAAGCGAGCGTCACGGTTCCGATCACGGCGCCCGTTTCCTGCAGGGCCACGCCCCACTCGAACAGGCCTCCGCTCGCAAGCCCCTTGGCAATGCCGTCCAGCAGCGCGTGCGCCTCGTCTTCGGCGGTCATCGGCGGCGAGCTCCAGTACTTCATCGCCTCAGGATCGGAGTAGATACGAAACAGTGCCGGAGCGTCCTCGGGCAGGAGCCAACGCAGCACGACGCGCGACGCCGAAAGCTCGGGAAGGGTCTCACTCGCCACGCCCGCCTGATAACACGCAACGCCGCCGTGGTTCGCCTAAACTGTCGGCGCAATGTGGAGGCATGCCCTCGTCCTGGCGATCGCGAGTTGCAAGCCCGCGCAGGTCCAACAGGCGACGCCACCGCGTCCGGTGCCGGTCGAGGATCGATCCGGCGGGCCAGTCCCGAAAGCCGTCTCGCCGGACGATCCCCGAGGGCCCGCGATCGCCTGGAACGTCTCGGGCGACGTGTGCGAGTTCGCCGTTGTCGGCTCGGACGCGGTCGTTGCCGTACACCACAGCGGTCTGCACCGACGTGACAAGGGCACGGGTGTCCGCACCTGGACGCGCCCGATCCGGGGATGGTTGTCGAACGACGAGACCGCCGTGTTCGTCGCGAGCCTGCAGGAGCTCATCGCGGTCGACATCGGCGATGGTACGGAGCGCTGGCGACACGAGCTCTTTGGCCTCTCGAAGACGGACGGGAGTGAAGCCTGGAGCATCCCGGGGCACACGCTCAGCCTGGTCCAGCCACGCGCCCACGAGGGCCTGGTGTACGCGGTGATCCCCGAGCATCGCCGCATCTCGAGCTCCAGGGCGTGGTACGTATCTTCGGTTGCCGAGGTCGATCCGGCGACCGGGGAGCGACACTGGCAGCAGTGGTTCGAGCAACCCGTTCGCGGCAAAATCTCGGTGACCGAGGATCGCATTCACGCCGCCTCGTGGGACGGCAAGCTCTACGAGCTGGACCGCCATTCTGGCGAGATACGCTGGGCGATGGACCTCGGCCTCGGACACGGGCACCCCACCGTGCTCACCGACGACGAAGCGGTCTACGTTTGTGGCGGAGATCGCCTCGTTCGAATCGACCTACCCTCGATTTAGACGACGCGCCGGGAGCCCGCTTCGAGGGTCCAGCCGAGGCCGCTGCGAGCACTGGCGTGTACGGCCGTCAGCCCCGCCGAGACCACCGCCGGGTACGCTCCGAGCAGCTCGTGGTAGCGCCCCGGGGTGAGCCGAGCATCGGGCAGGAGCCGCTCGAGCATGTCGACCGCGTCCGCCTGTCGTCCTCGCCGATAGCTGCCGACCGTCTCGACCACCTCGGCGATCGTCGAGAACACCACGAGCAACGAGTCCAGGTCGTCGCGCTCGCGGGTGCCTTCGGGAGGCATCGCTTGTCTGAGTTGCTCGCCGTAGCGTGGTTGTTGCGCCGGTCGGGGAAACCAGCGCTCGTAGCGACGGTCCAGCGCCACATCGTCTCGATACAGTGCCTCGAGTCGGGCACGCTCGCCCTCCCCCGCCATCTGCAGCGCGCTGGGGTCGACCCGCTGCTCGCGATCGGTGCGATCGAGGTCACGCAACGCTTCCGCTTCCCGCGAGCGCTGAAGATCGGAAAGCTGCTGCAGCAGCGCGTCGACGTCTTCGTGCATCTGCCCGGCATCCCCCCGTTGGGGCACCACCGGAAGATGCACCATCACCTCGCCGTCGATCTCGCGCTCCGACAGCTGCTCGAGGTGCTCGTCGGGCATGAAGTGATAGAAGGCGCGCTCGCCCTGCGCCCGTTGATGCGCCACGATGTCGCGCAGCGCGGTGTTCTCGTTGCCGAGCGCAATGACGCTGATGTTGACCGGCAGATCGCCCACGGTCTCCCGTGCCGCCCGCAGGTTCCGATAGTTGACTGGCGCCTCCCCGTCCGTCACCACGACGATCTGGGCACGCGCGAGCTCGGAGTCGTTTTCCTTGGCCTGAGCGATGAGCTCCATGCTCGACAGCAGCGCCCCCTCGATGTCGGTCCCGCCACTGCGCGGGGTGGCGACGACGTTGCGGATCGCCTCCACCGAACGGGCGGGTGAGTCGACGCGGGTCACCGGTCCCATCTCGCTCGTGAAGTAGCGATAGAAGAGCAACACTCGCGTGTGACCGTCGGGGTTTTCGAGCCGCTCGAGCAAGGTCGCGAGCTCGGCGACCAGGATGGCGTCTCGCATTCGCGCCCGCGGGCCGAGCATCGACGTCGACCCGTCGAGCACGTAGACCCGAACCTCACCCTGCATCACCGTCTTGGGGCGAGTCGCGACCTCGTCGCGGACGAAGCGGCGCGCCAACAGCCGCCCCGCCGCGAGATCGAGCACGACCATGCGCGGGTCGTGAATCACCGCCGTTTCGAGGTCCCCGGGCCCGGACGCCTTGACGAGCTCGAGTCGCTGCGTGGGGTACGGCACGAGCCGGTTGACGATGAACTCTTCGTGAATGCGAATGGGCGAGAGCGTTCCGCCGACCTCGAAGCAGCCGTCGACCGCGAGCGCATGGGCGACGGTGTCGTGCTCCCTGCCCGGCGCGAAGTACTGCTTGATCACCGCGCCGGCGAACGAGTCGATCTCGCCTTCTTCGCTCCGCGCCCGCTCGTAGCCCGCTTCGATCGCGCCCACGACCCGGGCACCGAGGACCTCACGGCCGGACCGCACCATCGACGCCTCTCGGTCCCCCGAGGTCGGCGTCTGGCCGACCAAGCGATCGATTGCCGCCGAGGTGAGCTTGGTGACCTCGACATCGCCAACGTCGGCCGCTCGCCGCCGCAGCAGGGACAGCGCACCGAAGAGCCGATCGCGCTCCCCACGGGACAGCGCCGTCCGGGCCTGGTGAAGCAAGCCCACGTCGTGCCGTAGTCCGAGCGCTTCGTAGCGATTGGTCAGCGTGATCTGCTTGGCGATGTTCTGCAATCGCTGCTGGACCCCGTCTTGATCGAGCCGGAGCGCGGCCGAGGTCTCGAGCAGGAGTTGGCGAGCGGCGTGCAGCAGACGTCGGCGTCGGCCGAGCAGCGCATCGTCCTCGCGAGCGGCCGCCATCAGATGATCGATCGTGTCCAGCTGAAGCTCGAGCACGCGGCCCGGATCGGCGATCGACTCGTTCGCCGCATCGTCATCCTTGTCGAGGTCGGCTCCACGCCGGGCCCGCCCCATGGCCAGCGGTGGCGCGAGCAGGGCCTCGTCGCGCATCGTCGCCACCATGCGAGTCCCTGCGTCGTCGACTTCTTCGCCCTCCGCTGGCGGCAGCGCCTTTTGGTCCGCGAGCGCCCGGTGGGCAACGACGACCAGCTCATAGCAGCGACGCAGCCACGCGGCGTGCGACACCAGCGGGCGCTCCGCGATCACCGTCGCGCGCTCGACCTGCTTGACGTTGTCCTCGAGCTCGTCGATCGCAGCCTCGAGCGTCTTCGCGCTCCGAGCTCGAGCGTCCTCATCACCCGGGGGGGCCCGCAACAGCTCGACGATCGCCAGCAACGCGTCGACGTCCGTGCTCGGCTTCCACCCGATCCGATGCAGCACCCCGCGAAACAGCCGGTGCAGCGGCGCCGAGATCGAGTCGGGGCTCAGCGTCAGACGCTCGATTCGACGGCCGAGCTCGGTGAGCGCATGCTCGCTCACGAGGCCTCGGGGTCGAGAGCCCGGGACCACGCGCGATCGGAGTGCGCCTGCAGCTGCGCGACCATGGTCTTGGTGCTCTCGGCGTCGAGCTGCGCGAGTCGTCGACGCAGCTCGGCCCCCGCTTCGCCGCTCGAGGGGAAGGCCTCGACGAGATGGTTGAGCTCCGCGGTGAGCTGCAGGGGAAGCACGTCCCCCCGCATCGCCCGCAAGAACCCCGACTGCACGACCCGCTCGAACAGCGCGACGGCTGCGGCCGGGTCGTCGTCGTCGACCGGCCCCTGCGTGACCGCGTTCCACCACGTCTCGAGGTCCTCGATCCCGCGGCGCACCCGAGCCAGGTCGAGCTCGAGCACCCGCTGGCGCTCCGACGGCTCGAGGTTGCGCAAGACGGCCCACACCGAATCGGTGGCCCGCGCCGGCTCGCGCGAAGACAGCTCCGATGCCGCCAGCGTGCTCACGGCGATCTGCACCAGCGTATCGGTGATACAGATTTCCGGCTCTCGGCTGCGCGCCGCGTCGTAGTCCTCGCGGGTGTGAACGGCCGGCCGCGTCTCATCGAGCGACGGCTCGGCCCGAACGAGCGCGGGCACGGTCCACGCAACGAAGCGATCCGAGCTGATCACCTGGTCGAGCCCCGCGGTGCGAAGCTCCCCCGCGACCGCTTCGACCTGCTCCACCACGTTCTTGCGATTCGCCCCATCGAGCCGCCGGAAGGCACGCGCCACGATCGGCTCGAGCCGGGGACCGGTGACGCGCCGGAGCAAGTCGCCGGACTTCCCGAAGCTCTCGTATCGATCGGAGTCCTGCTGCAGCTCGGCGAGGACGGGCTGCAGCTCCTGCAGGACCTTGGCCAAGGGCGTGTCCGCCGACTGCTCGAGCAGGTTCACCGCTGTCGTTCGAAGCTTGGCGTCCCACAGCAGCACGAGCTCCTCCTCCAGCTTGCCCAGCGCCGCAGGCAGCGGGTCCTCTCCGGAGGTCGTCGCGCCGTGCTCGGGTCCGGTGAGCTGCCGACGCATGCCGATCAACCGCTCGGTGGCATCGAGCCGCGCTCGAATTTGCTGCGTCAGTGCGCCCTCGGCCGGCTGCCCGGCGAGCAGCTCGACGGTGTTGCTCGAGGTCGCCGGGGTGAGCCGAAGCGCCTCGTCGAGCAGCCCGAGCAACCGTCCACGCAACCACATCGCCATCGGCCGACCGAGGTCCGCACGCTGCTCGAGCTTGTCTGCGAGCTCGGACATGCCCTCAGCGACAGGACCCAGGAACGCCTCGCCCTCGAGCGACGGCGACAGCCCCGCCCGCAGAGCCTGAGCCGTCAGCGTTCCCACGGTGTCCACGAGCATGCGCGCCGCCTGGTTGGCATCCGCCGCGCCGCTCTCCGTCGCCCCGAGCAGCGCGTCGACGGCCGTCGCCAGTGCCTCGGGATCCCCCGAGTTGCGCGCCTGGTTGGTCATCGACTTGAGCGCGCCGAGCTCGAGCCGCCGCGGCTGCGGCGGAACCTCGACCCGAGGCAGCCGCGCGTAACACCGCTCGAACAGCTCGGCTTCGGTCGCCATGATGTCGAGCTGGCGACGCTCACGCGGATCGGTCTCCCGCTCGAGGCACGCCGCGATCGCCTGACGCTCGACCCCGTTGAGCAACAGCACGTAGCGCAGCCACGCCAGGTCGTCGTGCTCGACCTGGAGCGGTCGGTCCGGGCGATGGAAGATCTTGTCGTAGACCGCGACGGCACGCAGCACCTCGGTGGCCACGACTGCGCTTCGGGTGGACAGGTAGCGCGTCGGCTGAAACTTCGGATCGGAGCGCTGTGCCGCGGCAAGCTCGGCATCGAGTGCGCCCACCAGCACGGCCACGGCATCGCAAATCTCCTCGGGCACGTAGACGAGATCGGCAGCCGCCTGCAGCACGTCGATGTCCTGCACGGACAGATACGCCGTCGGCTGGTGCCGTCCGAAGCGGCCACCGTGTCGACGAACAACCGACTGCATGCTCTGCGGCTGGGCAAACCCGCGCGGGATGAAGCTGATGAAGCTGATCCGATCGATGAACGCCAACAGTGTCTCGCGCGAGCTGTCGAGCACCTCCGCGATGTAACGGTTGCTCGTCATGAAGGCGCACTCGATCTTGCCCTTGGTGGTCCGCTGACCTTGCTTGAGCTCGCGCTCGTGCAGGATGTTGAGCGTCGAGCGCAGCAGCATGTCGCGACCGTCGAGCACCTCGTCGAGAAACGCGTGGACCGATCCCAGCATGCCCTCGTCGGTGAAGTGCTCCGTGCGCCCGGACTCCATCAGGGTCTTGAAGTCGATCGACCCCACGAGGTCGGTCTGCACCGTGTTCTCGGTGAACTGCCGCGAGAACAGGCTCGCGTTGCCGGTCGACTCGTCGATGATGCGCCCTAGCACCATCGCGGCGAGCTGGCTCTTGGCCGTCCCCGGGGGCCCGGTCATCAGCACGTGCTGGCGACACAGAAGGGCGAGGCCGCACTGCGTCAGCACGCTGTCTCGCTCGACGAACGTCTCCTGCAGCTCCTCGAAGAAGCGTCGAAAGCGACGTACCGCGGTCTCGAAGTGGTCCGGATCGTAGGAGGGAATCATCGCGGAGGAGCGCAAGGGTAGCGCGCGACGACCACGAGCGGGGCACAGTGCGCTATCGTGGATGGCGATGCTCACCGGGACCGACCCGGCGATCGAGGACACGGTCACGGCCGCCGAGGAGTCTCCCCGTCGGGGTGCCGAAGCCCTCACGCGGGGGGCGACCTTGGGTCGCTACGTGATCCTCGATCGGCTCGGTGCCGGTGGCATGGCGGTGGTGTACGCCGCCTTCGATCCGCAACTCGACCGTCGAGTCGCGCTCAAGATCGTAGCGCCGTCCCAAGCCTCGCTCGAAGCGCGCGAGCGACTCCAGCGTGAGGCTCAGGCGATCGCCCGCCTCAACCATCCCAACGTCGTCACCGTGCACGACGTCGGCACCGTCGAGGGCGGGCTGTTCATCGCGATGGAGCTGGTCGATGGCGGCACGCTCCGCGACTGGATCCACGAGCACAAGCCGAGCTGGGAAGAGGCCCTGCTCAAGCTCCGCCGAGTGGGCGCCGGTCTCACCGCCGCGCACGCGGCCGGCATCGTTCACCGAGACTTCAAGCCCGACAACGTGCTGCTCTCCACGTCGGATCAGATCAAGGTTGCCGACTTCGGGATCGCTCGATGGGCATCGCCCGAGTCCGCTCCCTCGGGGCACGGGATCGACACGCTGATCTCGTCTGACAACTCGCTCACGCGGACCGGCGCCGTGATGGGCACGCCCGGCTACATGAGCCCAGAGCAACACGACGGGGCCCAGGGCGACGAGCGAAGCGACCAGTTTTCGTTCTGCGTGACCGCCTTCGAAGCGTTTGCCGGCAAGCGCCCGTATACGGGCCGCACGATCGTCGAGATCGGCGAGGCCAAGCGCGAGGGACGAATCGCCGACCTCCCCGTGGCGGTTCCAGGGTGGATCGGTCGGGCGATTCGCCGGGGCCTCGCCCCGGACCCCAATGAGCGGTGGCCTTCGATGCAGGCGCTGCTCGATGCATTGTCCGACGATCCGCGGCACCGTCGTCGACGATGGCTCGGCTTTGGCGGGGTCCTCGTTGCCGGGGCCGCGCTCGGTACGTTTGCCACGCGAACGACGGAGGCCCCGGTCGCGGGCTGCGAGGACACGGCAGCCGAGCTCTCCGGGCTGTGGAACCAGCAACGGACTGCGCTCGCCGAGAGCATTCGGGCGACCGGCCTGCCGTACGCCGAGGACGTGCTCCGGCTGCTGGAGGGGGAGCTCGACGCCTACGCAGAGTCGTGGACCGAGCAGCGCGCGGACGTATGCGAGCAACAGCGGAGCTCCTCGGCGAACGACTCCGTGCTGCTCGCGCGGACCGAGTGTCTCGGGCACGCTCGCGACGCCGTCACCGCTCTGCTCGACCTTCTCCAGGAAGGCAACCCGGAGCGGGTCGCCGATGCGCCCAAGATGGCCACGCTGCTGCCGGATCTCGAGGCATGCCGCCCCGGTCCTCTGCTGACGCTGTGGGAGCAGCTCCCCGACGAGCCCAAGGCACGGAGCCGCGCGGTCGCTCTGCTGCGCCGGGCCGAGCACGTGCGACTGCACGCCGACCTCACCCCCGACGAACTCGAGCGAGAGCTCGAGTCGCTGCGAGACGAAGCGATCGAGCTCGAGCTTCGAGCCGTCGAGCTTCCCACCCGCCGACGACTGGCGGTCCTCACCCACGAGCGCGGCGACATCGAAGGTTCGACGCGGGAGCTGGAGACCGTGCTGTGGGAGGCCTTGGCCCATGGGCACGACGACACCGCACTCGATGCGGCGGGAGAGCTGATGTGGGTCGAGGGCGTGCTCCTTCGCCGCCCTCGAGAGGCACAGCGCTGGCACGATGCCTCCGAGGCGATGTTGGCACGGACGGGGGACGCCCCACTCAAACGCGTCGACATGCACAACGAGTGGGGTACCGTGCTCTGGCGACAAGGACGCAACGACGAGGCCGTCGAAGAGTTCAGGACCGCTCTGGCCGCAGCCCCAGAGACGACGTCACTCGAGGAGCGCCTCAACCTTGCCGGCGTCGAGTTCAATCTGGCGTCGGCGCTGCTCGCCCAGGGCAACCCGGAGGAAGGGCTCCTCCAGATGACCCGCCTCGAGCAGCGGTACGTCGCACTCGTCGGCCCGGACCATCCGGCGCTGATCGACGTGCACCTCAACCGCGCCGCGATGCTGCGGGATGTGGGGCGCTTCGAGGACGCGCTTCGCCTCGGCAAGCGTGCCTTCGTCATGTCGGAGGCGACGCGCAACACCCAGTTCCAGCTCGCGTCTCTGCTCAGCGTCGCCCGAGCCCAGTCCGATCTCGGCGACAACGAACAATCCGTGCGCACGTTCATCCGTGCCCGCGATCTCGCGGTCCAGATCTTTCCCCTGGGTCACGTCAAGGTTTCGCGCCTGCGGATCGGGGTCGTCGAGCAGCAGATCGAGCTCGGTCATGTCGAGGAGGCGCGCGAGGCCATTGCCGAATCGCCGTGGGGCGAGGACGGCGAAGGACACCGGCTGTGGGCGCTTTCATTGCTCGCGCAACGCGAGAACGATCTCGAAGGAGCACTGCAGCACGTCGACGCCGCGCTCGCCGTGCTGACGAAGACCGATCCGCTCAACGCCCGATCCGCATCCCAGATGCGCGCACGATTGCTGGTGAGTCTGGGGCGACACCCCGAAGCCAAGACTGCTTTCGAGGCTCTGCTCGAGCGCCCCAAGGACTTCGAGCCCGCCGAGCTGAAGGCACTGCGCGCAGACTACGACGCGCTACTCGATCTCGATGCCCTTGAATGAGCAGAACTTCGCGAGGTCCGATCGACGCACGCCGCGGAGGGCTCGGTACGCCCGCAGTGCGGTCTTCTTGTTCCCGAGCGCACACGCGGCCGTCCCCAGCAGCTGGTACGCGGGCGCCGTGCGATGGAGCAGCAGCGACTTCTCGGCCAGCTTGAGGGCCTTTGCGTAGTCCCTCTGCTGTTGCGCCAAGCGGGCGGCGCGGAGCGTCTTTTCGGCCTCGGCCTCGAGCTTGGCTGACGACTGCTTCTTGGTGGTCTTCTTTTTCTTCGTGGGCTCGGGCACCGGCGTTGTGTCCTCGTCCTGCACGAAAATCTCGTCTTCCTCCGCCGGCGCGGCGCCCTCGGGTTCGATCGGTGCGACGGGGGCTCGGTCGGCCGCCGGCGGAGGCGGAGTGACCTCTGGCGCGGTTGCGGGCGGTTGCTCGGGCTCGCTCTTCGCGGCCGGGCTCATCGCCGCTTGGGTCGTCGTTGCCGCGGGCTCCGAACCGCCCGAGACGTAGGCCGCAGCCCCGACGAGCACCGCCGCAACCGCGACCGAAGCGCCAACGATCAACGCGGAGGACGTCTGCCGAGACGGCCGCGGCGAGATCGCGAGGTCGTCCTCCGACAGCACCGGCATCCCCGCCGGTTCGGTCACGATTCCCCGAGTCGATGAACCCGCTGCAGCCGTCCGCACATCGACGACAGGCCCCGCGGTCGGCGAAGACTCCGAAGACGAGCTGAGGTTGGGCGCACCGATCTTCGGCTGTGTGATCGTCGATGTGTTGGGCTTGACCGGCGATTTTTCCGACGTCTGCGTGGTCTCGAAGTCCGTGCGTCCGGCGGCGACGGCCTGCTGCCGTGCGAGCTGCCACGGATGCGGACGCGGTCCGAACAGGTGCTCGAGGTAGCGCGCCAGTGCCCCCGGCAGCGCGTGCAGCTTGCTGTCGCGCGTCACCCTCTCGAGCTCCTCCATCAGCTCGAACGCCGACTGGTAGCGCTTGTCCGGATCGCGCTCGAGGGCGCGCATCACTACCCGGGCGAGCGGCTCCGGGTACCCCTTGCGAAACTCGCCCGGCGGCCGCGGATTTTCGTTGCAGATCTGATGCATGATCGCCAGGTGCGACTCGCCCTCGAACGGGCGAACCGTGGCGGTCATCTCGTACATCATGATGCCGAGGGCGAAGACGTCGCTGCGCCGGTCGAGCTTGTCCCCTTTGCACTGCTCGGGGGACATGTACGCAGCCTTGCCTTTGAGCATGCCGACCGCGGTCTGTTCCTTGCGCGACTTGGCCTTGGCAATGCCGAAGTCGATCAGCTTGACCCCACTGTGGTGGGTCACGATCACGTTCGACGGCGAGACGTCGCGGTGCACGATGTTGAGCGCGCGCCCCTTGGAGTCGGTCTGCTCGTGGGCGTAGTGCAGCCCCGCCGCGCACCCCATCGCAACCTGGACCGCGAGCTCGAGCGGCATCTGCTCGCCGGAGTCACGGGTCGCCGCGAGGATCGACTTGACCGTCTCGCCGTGGAGGTACTCCATCGAGATGAAGAGCTCCTCGCCCTGCAGCCCGACGTCGAAGGTGTGCACGATGTTCGGATGGTCGAGCGTCGCCGCAACCCGGGCCTCGTCGCGCAGCATCCCGATGAACCGCGGGTCGTCACTCTTGTCCCGCAGGATCCGCTTGAGGACGAGAATCTTCTCGAAGTCCCGCAGCCCGATCGCCCGCGCAAGCCACACCTCGGCCATTCCGCCGCGGCCGAGCTGTCCCAAGAGCTCGTAGCGGGCAATCAGGCTCTCGCTCGGGACGACGACGTCCTCCCAGTCCGAAGCGGGCGATTGAGCTGCGGTCCTGACGGGCACGCGAAACCAGCCGAGGTTACCAACCACGCACGAGACCGAGCTCGGTTGCTTGTCGAAGTGCCGAGGCAGTCGGCAAGATGAGGCCGGTGCGGGTTGTTGCTGCTTTCCTGGCGCTGGCGCTGTCGCTGCCCGGTGCGGCCGAAGCCGCGCCTAGCGCGCAGGACGGGCCCCCGCTCGGCAACGTCGACGGAGAAACACTGGGGACGGTCGCCGTGCTCGGGCTCGATGCCGAGGACCTCGAGGTCGGGACGCGCATGACCGCAGCGCTTCGCAGGGCGGTGGAGGGCAGCGGCCTCACGCTCGGCGGGACCGCGTCGCTGTCGGAAGTCCGCCTGATCGGAGGCTGTGCGGACAACTCCGAGGAGTGTCTGGTCAGCGGAGCGCTGGGGGTGACCGGCGACCAGCTGCTTTACGGCACCCTCGTTCCACGCGACGACGGCAGCACGGTGCTCGAGCTGTCCCTGCTCGACGTTGGGGTTGCTCGCGTCGTAGCGAGCGCGCGGCTTCCCCTCGACCCGCGGGCGCTGGAGCCCGATACCGTGGACGAAACGGCCACGGAGGCGCTTTCGCTGGTGATTGCGCTGCCACAGCCCGAAGCCACGCCGGTCGACGAGGAGCCTGTGCCCGTGGTCATCGCCGACGATCCGCCACCTTCGAAGAAGGGCGAGCTCATCTGGGGTCCACACGCGCCTCGGCCCAAGTGGAAGAAGGCACTGCTCGGCACCTCGGTGGGGCTGGTCGTCGTCGGTGCCGCGTTCGCCGGTCTGGCGTTTGGGGGCAGGCGGAGCCTCCAGGACGAGGTCGTCCGCGAGGCGGAGGCATCGCTCGACACGGTCGCCCCGGTCGACCCCGACCAAGGCACCCAACAGATGTGCGACCAGGCGCTCAACGAGCCCGACCCCGTCAGCCAGCCCGGCGACGTCTACAACGCGGACGTCGGACGGCCATGCAGGCAGGGAATGCTGCTGACACGGGTGGGCACAGCCATGATCGTCGTGGGTTCGATTGGGCTGCTCGGCACCATCGCCGGCACCACCCTGTTCTTCGTGCGCCGAGCACCAGCCAAGAACGCGCGCATTGCGCCAGAGATCTCGCGCGACTATGCCGGAGTTCAGATCCGTGCCCGATTCTAGAAAACGCCGTTAAACCGCCGTTCGGAGATCCTACAAGCCATTTTGTGCGACATGTAGGTTTGTGTAGACAACTGGGCACTGAGGCCGTACCTTGAAGAGGCCACCCCTCCTGCGCTGCCCGCCATGTCCTTCTTCGACGTCTTCTCCCATCGCTACACCCTCAGCGGCCTCTCCGACGGTCGGATCACCTCCAGCCACGAAGGGATGCACCTGCTGGCCCGCCCCAAGGTCGGCTCCCGGATGGCCATGTACGGCCTCAAGAGCGGGAAGCGGATCGTGACGAGCAAAGTCGTCCGCATCTACAACCAGCCGGGGGTCGAAGGCACGTTCATCGAGACCGGGAACTCGACCTACCTACTGCAGCTCGAGCGCGTCGCCGCTCCGCTCCAGCTGATCGAGTTCCACTCGGCCGAGCTGAGTGTTTAAAGCGCAAGCTCGAAGTCGGTGACGATCACCGACCCCGTCGGCAGCGACGTCATCTCCAGCTCGAGCGAGGCCAACGAGCCGAGGTCCAGCGCCGGATTGTCCGCGCTGAGCATCGCCGTAGGCACGCGCACGGTCTCGAGGATCTCGCGCACGACGTTGCCGCCGTAGAGATGCTCGACCGTCTTGATCTCCGACAGCAGGAGCTCCGCTTGCTCACCGCCCGAGTCGCGGACGCGAATCGTGAACTCCTGAGCATCCAGCCCTGTGTTGAGCGTGCTGACCCGCGACACGACACGGAACGACAGCGCGCTCGCGGCGGATGCATCGAGCCCCCCGAGCTCGAGCGCCGCCAGTGGCGTGGCGTTGGTCTCGTCCCAAAGCAGCCGCATCACCCACTGATCGTGGAAGAAGTTGGGATCGCAGCCCTGCCCGTTGCAGCGCTCCGCGAGCAGCCAGTCGGTGAACGCGTTGGTCTCGCCCAGGACGTTCTGCCCCGGTGAGTTGTTGCCCTCGAAGGCATCGATGACCGTGCGCTCGTTGGACGAGTACGACCACCGCCAATCGAGCTGCGCCCCCGCGTAGGCGTCGTAAAAGCCCGGCTGCCGCGCGTCTGCTCGTTGGTGCTCGACCGGCGCATCGTCCTCGAGCGTCTGCAAAAACCACGGTCCCAGCAGCGCCGACAGCGAGTTCTGCTGCACCTGCATGAGGAACCCGTCGTCCGGGGTGCAGAACGGATTGGGCGGCTGGAACTCCTGGTCGGAGATCTGCCACTCGGTGTTGAAGAAGTTGTGGTTGGCGCCGATGAACATCAGCTGACTGTGATGCACGCCGTCGTCGAAGCCGGTGGACCGATCGTAGTGGTCCATCCCGATCAGGTTGAAGACGTCGCCGTCGCAGCTGGGCAACAGGACCGCCAGATTGGTGTCGCGCACCTGCACCTGGTGAAAGTCCGTGGGCGCCAGAGAAAAGATCGAGCGCACCGCCACGCCATCGATGGGATTGGCACCGAGCACGCCGGGCACGTTCGACACCGCATCACCGCCGCGCGAGTGCCCGAACAGTCCGACCCGCGTCAGGTCGACGGTGTCCTGGAACGTTCCCCCGAGCTCGCCCGTGCCGTCGTTCCAGTCCTGCCAGTAGCGCAGATGCTCGTTGATCAAGTTCGAGCGCTCGAAGATGAAGTCGTCGCGGCAGTTCATCGCGTTGCCGCTGATCGTGACCGCCACCATGCCCTGCGCCGCGAGCGTCTCGGCGAGATAAGCGAGCCCCTCCGCGTTCGGCGTGGTGAAGTCCCCGAACGCACACTCGTGATCTTCGGAGGTCGAGCAGTAGTCGTTCGGGTCGTTGGGCGCCGAACGGCAGTTGCCATGGTTGCCGTGCAGCATCACCACCAGCGGAAACGGGCCATCCGAGAGTGCCGTCGGATGGCGCACGACGCCGTAGAGCGTGGTGGGAAACGGGACCGTCGGCACCGGAACGTTGCGAATGTCGTAGGCCGCATCCGAGATCGCGTAGACCGGTTGCGCTGGCGTCGCGCCACCGTCGCCCGCGCCCGAGGTGGTGACCATTCGGTAGTACGCCGCCTGCTCGGGGAGCTCGAGCGTCAGCAGCTCGTCGTCGTCGTCCGCGGTGGCGACCTCGGTCCAGGGACCGTCTTCCGCGGGGCTCGACTCGAGGCGATAGCCCGACACCAGAGACGAGTCGAACGGCTCCCACCCAAAGGTGACCTCCGTCGCGCCGCCGGCCAGCAGCGTCGCATCGACGACCTGGAAGTTCTGCGGCGCGAACACGTCGATGACGGCAAGCTCGACGCTGCACGAGCTCGTGTTCCCGCCGCCGTCGGTTGCCGTGTACGTGACCTCGGTGGTCCCGGTGGGCAGCTCCATCGGGCTCGATTCGACCTGCACGTCGGCGCTGCAGAGGTCGGTCGCCATTGCCGGCGGAACCGCAACGATGGCGTCTGGAGCGGGCCGCACGAACGCTTCCATCGCGGGGCACACCAAGTCTGGCCCCACGGAATCGGTGACCGTGACCTGGGTCGTGCACGACTCGCTCATGCCGTCGCCATCCAGGTTGAAGGTGACGTCGGTCTGGCCGATGCCGAACGCATCGCCGCCTTCGCGCGTGACCTCCCAGTCCGCGCACGCCGCCGCGGGCTCCTCGAGCTCGACCGACGTCTCTGGGCCCTCGCACTCGACGGTGACGTCGTCCGGGCAGCTCAGCTCGAACGGTTCGTCACATACGCCGGCGGTCCCGTCCGCGTCGTCATCGTCGTCGTCGCCGGTGCCGTCCGCGTCGTCGGACTCGCCGTCGGTTCCAGTGTTGCCCGCAGTGTCGTCGCCGCAGCCCGTAAGCCCGACGAGGACGCCGCATGAAAGGATCCAAGCGTTCTTCACTCAGCGCTACTCGGGTGACTCGGAGGACTTGGGGATCTCGAAAGAACGGGTGATGTCGATCCGCGAAGCTTCGTCGTGACCCCACTGCACGTAGACCTCCGCGCCCTCGGGAAGCAGAGCGACGTCCGCAACCGCATACCTGAGCACGCCTTTGGCAGGATACGTGTAGTGATGAAAGTGCAGCTCGCCGATGTAGAGGACCGGGTCGAGCGCCCGGACCGGAAACAGCGGACCGTGCAGCTCGAGCGACCGGGGATCGATCGCAGGCACCGTCTTGCCGGTACCGTCTTCGGCCTGCGCGAGTGAAATCTTGCCGACGTGGATCGAGTAGTGCGGCGGCAACGGCGGATCGGGCTCCGGCTCGGGGTCGGGCTGGGGCTCGGGCCCCTGAGGCTCACCCACGATGTAGGTCATCGCAGCCGGGATCGGCATCGATGCCTCCGGCTCGGCCACATCCGGCACCACACACGCGGGGACCCAACCCACCGCAAGGCACGCAAACGCCACGCCACGTCCCATCGGACGGCATCCTATCACCCGGATCGCAGCGAAGACCAGCGCGGATCCGGCTATTGTCCCGGCACGTGACCGACGCGGTACTCGACCAGTCTCTGCGCGCGCTGACCGATGAAGCGGGCGACGCGGAAAAAAAGACACGACACATCACCGTGGGCTCGGACATCGCCGATGCGGTCGCGAGTTGGGTGTCGCGAGAGCACCCACGTTCGTCGGACCTCGTGATCTGCGATGAGCACACGCGCAGCGCAGCCGCGGAGTCGCTTGCAGCGCGACTGCAGCTCGCTGGGCGGCGCGCCAACCTTCTGACGCTTCCGGCGCAGGAGGGCGAGGACCACGTCGTGTGCGAGGACGGCATCATCGACGCGCTGGTCGAGATGCTGCGCGAGCACCCCGATGCCAACGCGATTGCGGTGGGCTCGGGAACCATCAACGACATCGTGAAGATGGCAACCTTCAAGCTCGAGCGCGGCTACCAGAGCTTCGCGACCGCGGCGAGCATGAACGGGTACACCTCGGCGATCGCCGCCGTGCTCTCGCGGGGCGTCAAGCGAACGCTGCCTGCGCAGCAGCCCGAGGCCGTGTTCGCGGACATCGACGTGATCAGCCGCGCCCCCGCGTATCTCAACCGCGCCGGGTTCGGGGACTTGCTCTCCAAGCCGTACAGCAACGCGGACTGGCTGCTCAGCCACTACGTGCGCGGGGTTCCCTACGACACGCGGCCCGGCAAGCTGCTCGACGACGCCTACGATGCGCTGCTGGCGTGTGCGACCGCCGTGGGCGAAGGCGAGGCGGTGGGCATCGGCACGCTCACGCGGACGATCCTGCTGTCGGGGTTCACGATGGCGATCGCGGGGACGTCGGCGCCGGCGTCCGGTGGCGAGCACCTGGTCAGCCACTACTGGGACATGGAGCAGCACTGCCGCAACGAGGCGCTGTTCGGGCTGCACGGCACGCAGGTGGGGATCGCAACCCGGCAGTCGGCGATGCTGTTCGAGCGATTGGTCGCCCTCGAAACAGCCGACATCGATGTCGAGGCCGCAGTGGCGCGGCGGGGCGACGCGAGCTGGCTCGATGGCCTCGCCGACCACCACCCACGGCTGACCCCGGCCGTGATCGAAGAAGTCCGCGCCCAGATCACCGCCAAGCAAAAGCATGGCGACGCGATGCGCGAGGAGCTGACCGCCGTGCGCAACCGCTGGGAGGAGATCCGCGCGGGTGTGAAGGCGAGCCTGGTTCCGAGCGAGCGAATCTCGACGGCGCTCGCCGAAGCGGGCGCCGCCGATCGTCCGAGCGCCGTCAAAGTCGACCGAGACCACGCCGTGCACACCCAGCGGGTCTGCCGACACATTCGTTCGCGCTACGTCGCGTTGGACCTGATGGACGACCTCGGCAAGCTCGATGGTTGGGCTGCCGAGGTCGTGGACGCCGTCGAGGCGTGAGGCTCAGTCCGAGCTGAGCACGGCGTCGAGATCGGCATCGAGTCGGTGCGCGCCGCGAAGCTCGGTCGGCCAGTTCAGCTCGGGATAGGCCGCGCCCTGCCCGTGCAGGCGCCCATCGGCGTCGACGAACGTGCTCACGCGACGGAAGGTCAGCGAGACACGGGCGCCGGTCGTCAAGGATGAGTCGCGGACCAGATCCTCTGCGGTCGGCTTGCGCACCGAGTGGTACATCGCCGCGTTGGTCTTGGGACCGAGTACGAGCAACGACCCGTGCTGGAGACGCAGCTCGACCTGCCGCTTGGGCTCGAACATGTCGTCGCGCCACACGTAGCTCCGCACCGCGCCCAGACTCACGCTGACGATCGGCGCCGCGGGATCGAGGTCGAGCAGCTTGTCCTTGTGAAACCCGATGCAGTCGTCCGCGCCGCGGTACAGCAGCACGACCGCGTGGTTGAACGACACGCCGAGGCGCGCCTCCACGCGACGACGGACGAAATCCACGGTGGGGCTCATCGGCGTGACGACCCCGTGCCGACGCTGGTCGTTGACCGGAAATCGGTAGTGCGGAACGAGCCCCGTCGACGGGTCCGGCTTGGCCATCGCGATCTTGAGGCGCCGCAAGCGATGCAGAGGCTTGCGCGAGCCGGGTTTGCGCGGCATCGCGTGCCACTGCTGGTAGTCGATCTCGCCGCCGAACTCGGGCGCGGGGCGCAGCGCATGCAGAGCGCGATCGGCCTCGTCGGCATCGAGCAAAGCCGGCTCGTAGGCACTGTCTCCCACACCGAGCCCAGAGTGGGACCGAGTCGTATCGACAATGGTGATCTCGGACGCGACATGGGTCGCCGGATCGACGTCATCGCCGTTTTGCGTGGGGACGAGGGTGTGGGTGGTGTCCATGGTGGTGCCTCCTCGTGATCGAGCGGCTGGCCAAGCTACGCGATCACGCCGCCGACGCAAGGCGAACGACCTTGACACCGAGTGCCCCACTGCTACCCCAAGCGCCGACAATCGTTCGCAGGCCCGCCATGTCCGCGCCGTCGACCCATCCCTCCGAGCGGCTCTCCGCGCTGCTCCGCCGCGATCCACCCGAGGATGCGATCGCGCGGTGGTGCGCGGCGCTCGGCCGTGGCCTGGCGCGATGGGGGTCGGACTACGAGGACATTCTCGAGTTCTGGTTCGGGGCACCGGGTCAGAGCTGGCATCCCCGTTACCGCGGACGGTCCGAGCTGTGGTTTCGCGCGACGCCGGAGGTCGACGACGAGATTCGTCGGCGCTTCTTGGCGCGCCATCTCGAGGCGGCGTCGGGGCAGTGCGATGGATGGGCCGACCATCCACGCGGTGCCTTGGCGCTCGTGCTGCTGCTCGATCAGTTTCCGCGCCACATGTTTCGCGGACAGGCGCGCATGTTCGCCACCGACGACCGCGCACGAGCGTTCGCCGAGCGAGCGCTCGCGCCCGGTGCGATCGAATGGCTGTCACCGGCCCAGCGCGCTCTGGCGTGGATGTGTCTCGAGCACGCCGAGGATGCGGATACCGTCGCCCGCGCGATCGCAGGGTTGGATGCGCTGTGCCGCGACCCCGCCACACGCCGGACCCGCCGGATGTACAAGGGCATGCTTCGCTCGGCGCGACAGCACCATGAGCTGCTCGTCCGCCATGGTCGCTATCCGCATCGCAACGAGCTGCTTGGTCGCGAGGACACGCCTGTGGAGCGCGCTTGGCTCACGCAGACCCGTAAGCCTCGCTTTGCCACGTCCGTGCACACGGACGTCGCACCGCTGCGTCTGCTCGTCCTGCACTCGTTCCGTCAGTCCGGGGCACGTCTGCGCTCGCGGATGAAACGGGTCGAGCGCGCGCTGTCTTCGGTCGCCGACTTCGTCTACGCGGATGCGCCCCACCCCTACGCACCCACAGATGCAGTGCGCGACGAGCTCGCCGAGGACTTCGGATCCGACCTCTCGGACCTCGGCGACCTCGCGCATCAGCGCTGCTGGTGGAACTCGGGCGCAGACCATTCGCACTACGTCGGGTGGGACGCATCGCTGGTCTACCTGCAGCAGCTGATCGCGGAGCTTGGTCCGTTCGATGGCGTCGTGGGTTTTTCGCAGGGCGGCGCCGTGGCGGGCCTGCTGATGGCATCCGAGCCGTCGCTGCGGTTCGCGGTGTGCATCTCGGGTTTTCCGTCCCGCGCGACCGAGCATGCCGACCTCGTCGCCCCCGGCGTCATCGATCGGCCGTCCCTGCACGTGTGGGGTGAGCAGGATGTGCTCGTCACCAACGACCGCTCGGCCGCGCTCGCCCGCTGCTTCGTGGACCCGAAGATCGTCACCCATCCCGCGGGACACTTCGTGCCGATGCACTGGCCGGTGGCAGAGATTCGCGACTTCCTGCTCGCGCACGCTCGGCCGGCGTCGACCTGCGACCTCGACGAGCGGCTTCGCTACGCCCGCAAGCACGACCGAGCGTTGGGACTCGCCCCCGCCGCGCAGGCGCTGTGGGATCGGCTCCAGGCGGGCTCGTTCGATGCCACGGCGCTCTCGTCGGCCGTCGCGGATGCACTACGCGAAAGCGCCACGGCGGCCGAAGACTTGCTCGTCATCGCGTGGGCGCTGCATCGAGACTGCGATACCCGACACGCCGAGAGCATCGTCGCGCCCCTGCCCGGCGACGAGTTCTACCGCCTGTACCTGCAGGCGCTTCAACTCGCTCCCGAGCCGTTCGGGGACTGGCTCGCAACGCTGCCGCGCATCGGCGGTTGGAAGGTGCTCGCACGGCTGGCCGTGTTTGCGGCGGTCGGCTCCGACGAGACGCTGGCGCGCACGCGGGTCGACCGGATCGCCCAGCTGTTTCACGACCGACTGATTGCCGAGCTGGAGGGCACCGCGCCGCTGTCCGATTGCGCCATCGCGGCGCCGCGCACCGAGTCGGCCACCCAGCGCGTGTCCGGGCTGGCGGCAGCGATCGCCACCCGGATGTTCCCGAACCGCGAGCGGCAGGACGCATACGTCGGCTACACGCGGCGGATCGCCGCCCTGAGTCACCGCTGGCGCGAGGCTCGAGGTCCCGTGCCGTCCGTGCGGGCCCAACGACGCAATGAAGCACTGTCGTGGGAGGGCGATGCTCCAGACGCCCCGCTGTCGGACGCCGTCGTGCGCCCGCGTCCGGTACCGGTGCAGCCCTGCCCGCCCGATCAACTCGACCCACTGCTCGACCATCTGCGGGACAAGAGCGCCGTGGGTGAGCCCACCGCGTTCCCTCGCGGGACGCACATGCCCGATGGGCGTCTCGATCTGTGCAAGCAGGTCGTGGGTCCCGATGGCATCGGTCCCGTGCTCGATGCGCTCGCCGATCACGAGCACGTCAGCCATTTCATGATCGGCAACAACATCGTGGGCAACTCCGGCGCCCAGGCGATCGCGGAGTTCATCGCGTCCGGTCGGTCCTACGTCGACGTCTGGTACATCGGCGGCAACGAGATCGATGCCGAGGGTCTGCAGCCGATCTGCGAAGCGCTCTACGACAACCCGCACGTGCAGAGTCTGTGGCTCAAGCGCAACCCGCTCGGGCCCGATGCTGGCGCCGTGCTGGGCTCGCTCCTGCGGCGCAACGATCGCCTTCACACCCTCGACCTCGTCAACACGGGGTTGCTCGATGAGGGGGCCGAGGCCCTGCTCGACGCGCTTGCCGACAACCGCGGGCTCCGTCACCTCTATCTGGGCACCAATGGTCTGGGCCTCGAGACCGCTCAGCGGCTCGCAGCATGGCTCGCGGTCGACGACCGGCTCGAGTCGCTCTACGTCTCGTGCAACCGGCTCGGGGACGAGGGGGTCGCGTTGCTCGCCGAGGCGCTGGCGACCAACGCCACGCTGCAGCGCCTTGGCCTGTCCTCGAACCGGCTGGGTCCAGCTGCGGCCGCCACCCTCGCCGAGGCGCTGACGAGCAACACGAGCCTGCGCTTCCTCGACCTCGGCTGGACGCGCGCAACGGCAGCCGTGGGCGAGCTCGGCAATCGCATCGGGGACGCCGGCGCGGAGGCCCTGGCTTCGATGCTTCGAACCAATCGGACGCTGCGCTCGCTGGACATCTCGCATAACCGCATCTCGCAGCGGGGTATCGACGCGATCGCGGCGGCGCTGGCCGACAACGACACCCTCGTGTCGATGCGGCATCCGCAGTACGGCAAGGCCGTCAATCACGACTCGATCGACGCGTTGCACGCCCGACTCGAGTCGAACTGGGAGCGCTTCGCCGCAAGCGAAGCGGGCCGCGGCGTGACGCGAGACGACCTCGCGACACCGCGCTCGACCCAGGAGATTCTTTCGGTCTACCGGACGGCGTGACAACCCAGGCGCTGCGCGCCGACCGATGGTAGCCTCGCGCCATGATGGTAGGTGTAGGTCGATATGTGGCGGTGCTCGTCGCAGTAGGGTTCGGTGTCGCGGCTGGCGTCGACCTGGTCCAGGAGCGGGACACGAACGCACGCGTCGCGGAGGCGCTCGAGCTCGCGAGGCACAACAAGCTCGAACAGGCGCGCGAGATCGCCGAGGACGTGCTCCAGCAACACCCAGACCATGCCGGTGCGATGGGCGTGATGGGGCACGTCGTCTACGACCGCGAGGACCGAGGACCGGCCCGGATCTTCGCTCAGCGTTGTGCGCTGCTCGATCCGGACAACGCGGACTGCTGGTGGCAGGTCAGCGTGCACGCTCGCTTCGACGACGAGCGGGCCCTCGCCGAGGAAGCGGGCGACTGCTACTTGGCGCTCGAGCCCGAGGGCGACTATGCGGAGCACATCGATTGGTCCAACCGTTTCGACGGCCACGAGGCTCGACCAGCCGGTGCCTGCGCCCGTGCCTCTCGAGCGCTCCGTTCGCAGCCGTGACCGGCTCTAGGCGTCCGGACTCTCACGGGCGATTCCGATTGTAAAAAGCGCCGAAGACATCGCACCTTTGTCTACTTTGGGTCACTGTTGTCTACACGGGACACGGACCCATGACTCGCAAGAGCGCCACGTTCGCCGTCATCTCGGGACTGCTTCTCAGCATCGCCTCCACCGCTCAGGCCGCCGGCGAGACGGACACCCCTCGCCGCGCGAGCGAGGGACCCAATCGCAAGGGCATCTACGGTGGAGCCAGCGTCAGCTTCGGCGCGATCGGATTGACGTCCAATGACGTCTCGATGACGGGACGCGGCGGGCTCCAGCTCGGCTACGCGGTCGGCGAGCGGTCGCTCATCGGACTCGACGGCTTCGTCACCCCAGGCGCCAAGAACATCTGTGGAGCCGTCTCGTTCGGAGGCGACCTCTCCGGAACCGGCTACGCCTGGCGTGGGCTCTACGTTCGTGGAGGCATGGGGCTGGCGCGCGTCAACACGTGCCACGAGGTCGAGCCGCAACCCCGCAAGGACACCCATCTGGGGTTTGGCGGGGCGGTCGGTGGCGGCTACGAGCTGGCGCTGACGCGGAACACGGCCATTGGGCTCGACGTCTCGTACGACGCCCGGTTCGTGCCCGACTCGCGCTTTCCCCGCCACTCGGGGCTGGCCGGACTTCGCTTCGTCTGGTTCTAGAGCCTGCGCGAGCGGCGGTTGACTGAGCGATCAGTCCTGTGGCGCGCGGAGACGCGCACGCGTGCACTGGACCTGCCTCTGGTTCATGAGAAAAGCGCACTGCGGATCCCGTGGTCTGCATCGCTGTTTCGACCGCTAAATCGCCCGAAATGGCCCGATCACGGCATTCGCGCCGCAAGCATGGTGAGGTCGCCCAAGCAACTTTCGAACAAAAACGACTTGCGCACAGTGTGGGCAATCGGTTACCAAAGGAGCACATGTAGTCGCGGCGGCGACACTGTGCGGCAACACGGCACACCTAACTGATCGGTCGGTCAAACGCCGAAACACAGCACGAGGAGCAGTGCTGCGGCGGAAAACCTAGGTGTGGTGGTCGCGCGGATGTTCGCCCACGGGATTCGTGTGCTGGGGGACCAACCGATGAAGACCTTCGCTTTCACCACCGCTGCAGTCACCACTCTTTTCGCCTTCGTGGGCACCGCCAACGCCGACGAGACGCAAAGCGTTCCGTTCGAGCCCTCCTACGAGGACCGCATCAGCGAGTTTCCCTGGGAGAGCAACTACTTCCCGTCCTCCGGTCCGCTGCAGGTCAAGCTCGGCGCCGCGGCGTACCAAGAGCTCTCCATCGAGATGGACGGCGATGCCGAGTACGCCTGGGAAGGCGACAGCTTCGCGCTTCGCGGCGTGCAAGACGGCGGCAGCCTCCTGAGCACCATCGGCGCGGACGTCACCGTGACCGTCGCCTACGACGTGCTCGGCTTTGCCGGTGAGATCGAGATCGGCGTCTACTCCATCTCGGAGGACGTCGGCCAGACCTTCACCCCGTACGTGCTCGACGGCGCGGCCGACCGCCCTGTCGCCAGCGCGTTCGAGGTTGGCCCCTTCAACCTCGTCGACGAGCCGTTCACCGTCGGTAGCGGCACCGGCAACTTCAAGCTCGACTTCCGCATCGACTCGCCGGGAATCACCTTCGAGGGCACCGAGGTCCAGCTGCGCACCGACCAGGGCTCCGCGGGCCCCGAGGCGAGCATCATCGAGGAAGGCCAAGTCGTCGGCCTCGCGATGCCCGGCCAGCCCGGCGAGCGCGTTTCGATCTACGGCACCGAGTACGGCCTCATCAACTCGGAGGTCAGCATGCACCTCATGCCGACCGTGGAGCTGTCCATCTTCGGCGTCGACCTGGCCATCGGACCCTTCGACATCGAGATGGAGTACCCGCTCCTCGAGGGGCAGGAGATTCAGTTCGACGACGTCGCGATGGAGTTCGACATCCCCGAGGCGCCCGAGGATCCGGAGGATCCCTCCGATGACGGCGACGACGACGACGATGACGACGACGAGCCCGAGCCCGCCGACGACGATGACGACGACGAGCCCGAGCCCGCCGACGACGATGACGATGACGAGCCCGAGGACGACGACGACGAGCCCATGGGCGACTCGGCTGGCCTCGGTGGCGTCGAAGGCGAGGACGGCTGCGGCTGCTCCGCCAACGGCCGCGGTCCCAACACGCTCGCGTTCGGCCTCATGACGCTCGGCCTTCTCGGCCTTCGCCGCCGCCGAAACTGAGCCCCAGCGGGACCTCCCCCACTCCCGCAGACTTCTCTAGCGTTCGATACTTCTCGTACTGACCCAACCCAACCCTTTGTGTCTGCGACGGCCGGTTCCTTGGCAGGGGGACCGGCCGTTGTCTTTGGTTCGGGTCGTCGTCAGCGGGTGACGTCCGCGAGCACCGCGAGCGGGCCCCGGCGGCGGATCTCTGCCGCCTCGTGATCGTCGCGAACGAACAGCGAGCCGGCAAAGCCCAGCGCGTTGATGCTGGTCTGACCGCTGTGCTCGTGGGCGCGCGGAACGACCATCATCCAGCGCTGCGTGGCGAGCAGGTTGTATGCCGCGGGCGCTGCGTCAGTCTGCTTCATCAGGTCGTCGTAGACGGCTTTCATCGCGCGGCCAGTCACCTGGGGATCCGCGTCCGGCTCCGGTAGCGGCGCCACGCGGTGCACGAAGTCGAAGGGCCTCACCCGTCCCGCGTCGAGATCCAGCGCGTCCTCGATCGGCGCACGGTGATCCTCGGGACCCAGACCGGGAATGAGCTGGAGGTGCTTGTGCCGCTGGCTCGCGCCCGACACTTTCCCGCAGTTGTAAAACGCGAGATCGCCCGGCCCCCAGCAGCACGCGAGCGCACCAAAGTCCTGGGCCGTGAGCGGCAGGTCCTGGTGCTCGAACTCGACCGTCACGATCAGCAAGTGGTCGTCGATGACGGCGAACTTGTTGAAGAGCACGACGTGCGCGTCGCCAGCGTCGCCGACGTAGAGATCCGGCTCGTAGGGGAGAAACGGATCGAAGTCGGGCGGCCGCTGCTTGGTGACCTTCTGCTTGCGCACCAAGTTGGTCGCCTGCCGGACCTGGAATCGGATGCCCGCTTCGGGGACCGTCTCGCATGACGTTGCGATCGGTTCGAGGGCTCCGCAGGCTACGGCGTGCGCGGCACGCTCTGCGATCTTGTCGCCGAGGATCGCCGCGTTCAGGGGCCAGCGCGCATCACTCGGCATCGTCGGGGGCGCAGGGTACTACGACACCGGCGGAGCGGGCTCGTCGAGCTCGATCTCGATCTGCTCGGGCAGCTCGTAGCGGGTCCAGCGGGCCTGAGCGTCGTGGCGCTGGCCCTCCGCGCGCTCGCGAATCACATGCGCGCTTCCGGCGACGAGCGAGTGCACGAGCAGGACGCCATCGTCGAAGGTGGCGTCGACACGGAGCGTCTTGCGCTCGACCGCGTAGGCGGTGCAGGGGGCGACGTCCACGGTGCGGCAGCGCCACCAGGGACGCGCGGCTTCGTTCTCTTGCTCGAGCTCGATCGTGACGCGGCCCTCGGCGTCCAGAGTGCCCACGCCGCGCGCAAGCTCCTCACGCCAGTGATCTCGGTAGGCCACCACGATGCTCTGCTCGCCCTCGTCCGTCTCGTGGACCGAGACCTCGATCGAGCCGGCCACGGGGGCGGGGGCGTACTCCCGCAGCGCGCTGTGGCGGTTCTCGAGCATCATGACGCTGCGCTGCCCGGCGCCGGAGGCGACGTCCTCACCGTCCAGCGAGGCCCACAGGTGCGGAACACACGCGGCTTCGACGATCCCCACGAACGCGAGCGCAGCAACGACGCCCCGACGGCGTCGCGAATCCAAATGTTGCCAAATCCCCTTCATCTTCCCTTCCCTTCCTTCCACCCACTTGTCTTACAAGGTGCGTGCCGAAGAGAACTTTCAAGGAATCATTGGGGAATTGTCTCGATCCGGGCTCCTTCTACGTGCAATAGCCGGCTACCAGACTTGGATCGACCGGCCACGGTTGCTGCCGTCTCGCCTCACGGCAACACCCACGAACCAAATGGCTTTTTCCGTAACTGACCGACCAATCAACGGGAAGTGCGCCCAAACGGGCTACAGGCCCAGCTCAGCGAGGATTTGGGTCGCGATCGCGCTAAAGGCGCCGTCGTAATTGGGGTCGCAAATCGAGTGGAGGGGTGTGGCGCCTGGTGTTGCCAGGCCCTCAGCGACCTCGCGCATGCGGACCGGAGGCACAGCCTGGCCCGCCGGCGACGTGCAGCCGGGGCCGATCCCGAAGTCGTCCTGGAACTGCTGGTCGGGGGTGTCCTGGTAGACGACGCTTCCATCGGAGCCCACGCCACCGATGAGGTGGAAGAGCACGTCCACGCCCGGCGTCACCGTGGCGGCCGAATCCTCGAGCTCCTGCAGCAGCCCGGCGTAGCGCGAGACCGGTCGCATCACCGCATCGGCCTCGCTCGTCGGGTTGCCCAGCGGGTCGAGGTTCACCGAGTTGCACTGGGGCCCCTCGCACGACACGCCCGCGTTCCAGCACACCGCCGAGGTCGGCGCGCCCTCGTCGGGCAGCGACCAAAACGTGCGGTCGCCATCGGGGAGGAAGATCGTGTCTTGCTCGTTGCTGTGCGAGCAGTCTGCTTCGTCGCTCACGATGATCACGACGGGAAGCGCCCCCGCTCGGAAAAAGCCGAACGCGTTCTCCGAGTCGTTCTGGCTGCGCAGCACCGCCTTGTACATCGACTCGAGTGGCTGCTCGAAGCCGCAACCATTGATGCCCTGGGGCAGCATGCACCGGACCGCCTCGCCGATGTCGATGCCGGCGACGTTGCTCTGGCCGGCGGTCACCTCGAGCCACGGGCGCGGCGCGAGTCCGCCATTGGGGCCCGGCGTGGGCTCGATCGTGAACGAGTCCGTCTCGCAGACGTCGAGGCACGCCTCCTGCGTGGCGTCGACCATCACTGCACCCTGAAAGAAGAATTCCGCCTGCCGCGAACGGCACGAGGACATCCTGAAGTCACCGGCCTCCGGGGTCGTCCCGTCGCACCAAGGATTGCCGTTGTCGGTGGTCGTGACGCCGATGTGAAGATCGAGGTTGGCCCCGGCCAGCGTATTGGCCAGCTGCACGGCGGACACGCCGAGTTCGCCCTGCTCTTCACCCATCGACCCGCTGTTGTCGACGACGAAGAGGATGTCGACCTGATTGGTCATCGCCGGTCCTGGCCCGACTCCGGTGTCTCCTGTATCGGGATCGGGATTCGGCGACGTGCCGGCCGACGGTGTCCCGGTGCTGCCATCGCCGACCGACGTGCTCCCGGGGTCCGACCCGGCGTCGTCCACCGTCACTGTCGGACCACACGCGATCAGGTACGCCCCCGCGAACCCGACACTCCACTTCGTTGCTGATACCCAACCCATCTCAGCGAATCGTACCAAAGGCAGACGGTCCACGTGCGGACGGCTCATTCGACCGAGACGTTGCGCAAACTGACCTCGAGCTGGCTGCGAAATGCACGGATGATGCTGTCGCAGTCCGAGGCGGCAATCCCGAATTCCTCGGAGAGAGCCTGGCGAAGCCCGTCGAGCAGGCGCTGACGCGCGGCGGTGAGTCGCCGCGACACGG
>JGI12316J15310_10000904_pt3 | contig 34105 bp, 32 predicted proteins | sample MarCyaLeptolynsp_FD_15310 | JGI IMG/M metagenome (IMG submission 15310)
TCAAGCCCTCGGGCCTATCTCGTGCGCATCGTCATTTTTCTGGCGGTCGTCTGCCTGGTGTTGCTGCCGCTTTACGGCCAGATCGTCATCGCATTCCAAAGCAATCCGATCCTGAACGGATTGATATTGTTTACCGCGATCGTCGGGATATTTCTTGCAATCCGCCAGGTCATTCGGCTGTTTCCAGAAATTGCCTGGGTCAACGGGCTGCGCATTGGCGAGCCGGGAATTGAGGTTCGTCGTCCGCCGGTTCTGCTTGCGCCAATGGCCAGCCTGATCGGCGACCGGATCGGCGAAACCGTTATTACCACACAGACCCTTCGCTCCCTGCTTGAGTCGATCGGCAATCGGCTGGACGAGGCGCGCGATATCCTGCGCTATCTGACCGGCCTCCTGGTGTTTCTGGGCCTCCTTGGAACGTTCTGGGGCCTTTTGCAGACGGTTTCGGCGGTGGGTCAGACGATCCAGAGCCTTGATGTCGGCTCGGGCGATTCCAGTGTGGTTTTCGAGGATCTGAAGGCCGGCCTGGAGGCGCCGCTTGGCGGAATGGGTACGGCCTTTTCGTCCTCCCTGTTCGGACTGGCGAGCTCCCTGGTGCTCGGGTTTCTCGATTTGCAGGCCGGGCAGGCGCAGTCGCGTTTTTACGTCGATCTCGAGGACTGGCTGTCGACAGTAACGGATCTTTCTCCGGACGGATTGGAAGCCAGCCCGCTTGGCGATATTGAAACCGCGGAAGATTTGCGGGCCGCCATCGACAGGCTTGCGCGTTCTCTGCAGGAAGGCAAAGCCGGCGAAACCGGCAGCCGCGCGGCAAATCAGGCCATGTCCAATCTTGCCGAGGGGATCCAGGGACTGGTCCAGCATGTGCGCTCCGAACAGAAAATGATGCGCGAATGGGCCGAATCCCAGACCAAACAGCAGGCGCGCATGAACGCGCTCCTGGAACGGCTTTCGGGGGCAGTGGAAAAGGAACGGAACAACGGCAATGGCCCGAACCCGTAGGCGGGAAAACCGCGCCGATTACTGGCCGGGCTTCGTCGACGCCATGGCCACGCTTCTGCTCGTCATCATCTTTCTGCTCTCGGTCTTCATGGTGGCGCAGTTTTTCCTCAGCCAGCAGATCAGCGGCAAGGACACGGTGCTCAACCGGTTGAACTCGCAGATCGCGGAACTGACCCAGCTCCTGGCACTCGAAAAGGCTTCCAACCAGAACCTGGAGGATTCCCTGGCCTCGCTGCAATCCGCCGTTTTGGGCGCGGAGGCAGAGCGGGACCGGCTGAAATCGCTCCTCGACAGTCAGACCGGCGCCGCGTCGCTTGCCGGAGGCAAGATCAGCACTCTGGAGGATGCCCTTGTCAACGAACAGTCGGTCAGCCAGAAAGCGCTGGCCCAGGTTGAGCTATTGAACCAGCAGATCCTGCAATTGCGGCGCCAGATCGCGGCCCTGGAAGACGCGCTCGATGCTTCTGAAAACCGTGACAAGGAAAGCCAGACCCGGATTGCCGATCTCGGTCGCAGACTCAATGTCGCGCTGGCCCAGAAGGTTCAGGAACTGAACCGCTATCGCTCCGACTTTTTCGGCCGGCTGCGCGAGATCCTCTCCCAACGCTCCGATATCCGGGTCGTCGGCGACCGGTTCGTATTCCAGTCGGAGGTTCTGTTCGGATCCGGTTCGGATACGATCAACGCCAATGGTTCGAGCGAACTCGACAAGCTCGCCGACGCGATTCTCGAACTGGAAGCCCAAATCCCGCCGGAATTCAACTGGGTGCTCCGCGTCGACGGCCATACCGACGCCCGGCCCCTGTCCGGCACAGGTCGCTATCGCACGAACTGGGAACTGTCTGCGGCGCGGGCAATTTCAGTGGTGCAATATCTGGTTTCAAAGGGCGTGAAACCGGTCAATCTTGTCGCCGCCGGGTTCGGAGAATTCCAGCCGCTGGAAGCCGGAGACAGCGATGAGGTCCTTGCCGCCAACCGGCGCATCGAATTGAAGTTGACGCAGCGATAAAGCTTCGAGGTCCGGGGTTCGGATAGTCAGGCCATCGCCGGCGAACCCGACACATCAATCCCGCGCGCCATCCCGCTCCCGCTTGATCGCCTCTGCGATGTCGAAGAATGCCTGGATGATCCGCGCCTCTTTTCGATCGGCCAGACAGGTGACATGGGCGGTGGTGAAGATCCGGGCGTTGCCAATTGCGACCGTTTTCAAATTGGGATGCGCGTTGAATTCGATATCCGAAACGACGCCGATCCCGAGCCCGTGTTCGACCGCCGACCAGACGGCCTCGCGGCTCCCCATTTCGACAACCGTGTCGATCTCGACGCCGGCGGCACCCAGCGCCGTTTCAAAGGCCAGCCGGGTTGTCGACCCCCGCTCGCGCAGCACGAACCGTTCGCCCTGCAATTCTTCCAGCATAATGGTCCCACGGCCGGCAAAGGGATGGGCATTGTTGACAAAGACGACGACGGGATGCCGGCTGAACGGCACCGCGTGAATTGCCGGATTGTCGGCAACGTGGGCGAGAACGGCGACGTCGACCGAATAGTCCAGCAGATGATCGACCATCTCCATGGAATTGCCCTGGGTGACCGACAGTTTGATGCGCGGATGGTCCTGGTGGAACCGTGCGAGCATGGAAATTGCGTGATAGGGACCGACGGCCCCGACCTTCAAAGTGCCGGTCAGCAATCCATTGTAATTGCGCAAAAGGTCCTGCGCCTGGTCTTCGAGACTGAAGATGCGCTGGCTTATTTTCAGAAGCGCCTCGCCACAATCCGTCAATTGCACGGAGCGTCCCTGCCGATGGAACAACGTCACCCCGTATGATTCTTCCAGGGCCCTGATCTGCGTTGAAATCGTCGGCTGTCCGACATTGAGCGCCTGGCCCGCACTGGTGAAGCCCCCGGTGGTCGCAACGGCGTGAAACGATCTCAATTGAGAATGAAGCATTGGTTTTTCCAATAGAAACTATTCTTTTTATGCATTTGTCAGATGATAGGTTGTGTGGTTGCTTTTCGTCAACAAGGAACGGACGTGCCGGGCCGGGTTTCGACGCCGTAGCGGTCACGCTTGGGAGACGCCTGTGTGGACATATGACAATCCGGTCAAGGTGGAATTCGGCGCGGGCGCCTTCAACAAGGTCGCCGGTCTCATCGCCGGACGGCCCTATTGCCTTGTGACCTATGGAGAGCCCTATTTTCAGGGTTTGTCGGAGCGACTCGCGGCAATGGCCGGCTCGCCCACGTCGACCATCAACAACATCATGCCGAACCCGGACTTTGCGCCGCTTCGGTTATCCTGTGCGGATTTCGCAAATTCGGTCAGTTACGACACCGTCATCGTTGCGCTCGGAGGCGGCTCGGTCATGGACACCGCCAAGGTGCTTGCATCCAGCAGGGACGGGTTCCAACCTGTGCAGGATTTCCTGGAAACCGGACAGGGCGGAAAGGGTTTGGCCAATATCCCGATCATCGCGATTCCGACCACCGCAGGCACAGGCAGCGAAGTCACCCATTGGGCCACGGTCTGGGATGTCACTGCCCAAAAGAAATACTCCCTCGCCCGGCCCAGCCTCTATCCCGAATACGCTGTAATCGATCCCGAATTAACCCTCGGCCTTCCCCTGGACCTGACAATCAGCACCGGTCTCGACGCGATTTCCCATGCGCTGGAAAGCCTGTGGAATCGCAACAGCAATCCGGTTTCGGCAAACCACGCAGTGTTTGCGGCAACCGAAATGATGACGACCCTGCCGCTGCTTGCCAAGGATCTCCGAAATCTGGAATTGCGGGCGCGTGCAGCCCGGGCCTGTCTGTTTTCCGGACTGGCGTTCTCGAACACGAAAACCGCACTGGCCCATTCCGTCTCCTACCCGATCACGTTGAAATACAACGTCGTGCATGGCCTTGCCTGCTCCTTCAGCCTGCCCATGGTCATGGCCAGCGTGATCGGCGAGGACCCGGACTGCGACCGCAACCTGGCGCGTATTTTCGGCGATGATCTGCAAGCCGGCGTCACAAAACTTGACGCCTTTCTGAACGATCTCGGCGTTTCAACCCGGGCGTCGGACTATGGCGTCCAGCAGGATGAATGGCGCAACCTCCTGACATCGGCCCTGGACGGTGAGCGCGGCCGCAATTTCATCGGCAGTTCAAAAAGGGTTCTCGACAGTTTCACCATCTGAGTAACGGACTTCACCCGCATACCCGTCCTGAAGAACGGGATCGAAAACAAACGGTTTTAATGGGAAGGAAAAGATATGAAGGACCGACATACCAACGGATGCAAATCCCGGGCAGCGACCCGGTTCAGACTGGGCCTGACCACGGCACTGTCGATTCTGATCGGTGTTGCCGCACCCGCGGCGCTGGCAGCCGAATGCGAAAACCCCGATTCCCTGACATTCGCCATCATCCCGACGGAAGAAACCATTGCAGAGTTGCAGCTCTACAAACCCGTCACCGACCGCATGGCCGAGCTTACCGGCAAGAAGATCGAATTTTTCATGCCGACATCCTACGCGTCCGTTGTCGAAGGCATGTTGTCGAAATTCGTCGATGTCGCGGTCCTCGGCCCCTATTCGTATGTGATCGCAAACGACAAGGACAAGAATGTCGAGGTCTTCGCCACCTACGCCAAGAAGCCCGGTTACCTGCAGGAGGAAGGCCCGGGCTACAAGGGCGTTCTGGTCAGCAAGAAAGGGTCCGGCCTGAAGACCATCGAGGATCTGAAAGGCAAGCTCGTCGGCCTGACCGACCCCGGCAGCACCTCCGGCAACCTGGTGCCGCGTGTGGTCTTCTCCCAGGTGATCGGAATGGATATCGACGATTTTTTCAAGAAATCCGTCTATACCGGATCCCATGAACTCTCCACGGTCGCCGTCCATCAGGGCAAGGTCGATGCCGCCTTCGTCGCCTCGCATCGGTTCGACAATGTCGTCGCCAAAGGCGACGTGAAGCTGGAGGACTTCAACATCATCTGGTCGTCGCCGGCAATTCCCCAGGACCCCTTCGTGTATCGCAGCCCGCTCTGTGACGACCTGAAAGCCAAGATCCGCGAGACATTTCTTGGCCTTAAGGACGAGCCGAGCGCCAAGGCATTCCTGGCAAACGTGAAATCAAACACGTTCGTCGCCATGACGTCGGCCGACTATGATGTCATCCGCGACCTGAAGAAGGCCAAGGACGAGCGCAAGAAGAACAATTGATATGCTCCCGGTCCATGCAGGCGGCGGGCCCGCCGGCATGGACATCCCGGATTGGTCTGCGCAAGCACGATCACAGCGTTCACACCACTCACAGGGCGTATCCCGATGGCCATCCTTGAAGTCAAAGATCTCAGGGCGAAATATTCGTCCGGCGGACCTGACATCCTTAAGGGAATCAGCTTTGAGGTCGAAGACGACGATTTCTTCGCAATCATCGGTCCGAGCGGCGCCGGCAAATCCACCCTGATCCGCTGCATCAACCGGCTGCTTGAACCGACGTCCGGGTCGGTGAAACTGCGCGGCACCGAAGTCCTGACCCTGAGCAAAAGCGATTTGCGCCGCCTGCGCCGGCATATCGGCATGATCTTTCAGGAGTTCAATCTGATCAACCGCATGTCGGTGATGGACAATGTGCTGTCCGGCCGGCTCGGTTACGTGGGCACGCTGCGCTCCATTTTCCGGGTTTTCACCAACACCGATATTCAGCGCGCACTGGAACTGCTTGAGCGGGTCGGTTTGCAGGACCATGTCGACAAGCGCGCCGACCAATTGTCGGGCGGACAACGCCAGCGCGTGGGAATAGCGCGCGCCCTGATGCAGGAGCCGACACTCCTGCTGCTTGACGAGCCGACATCGGCGCTTGATCCGAAAATCTCGCGCGAGATCATGGACCTCATCAAGTCCATGGCCCGGGAGTTCAAGATCCCGGTCCTGTGCAACATTCATGACGTTCAACTGGCTCGCGAGACCTGCAACAAAATCATCGGTCTGCAGGACGGTGTCAAGATGTTCGACGGCCCGACGGACAGCCTGGCGCAGACCAATCTGGAGGAGATATACTCCATGGAGGTCCTGTGATGGCGGAGCACACCCTGCCCGGCTCGCCGCGGACCGTTGAAGACATCGTCGCGCTGCGGACCAAAAAGCAGCGCATGCAGTTCGGCCTCTACCTGATCGCGTTCCTCCTGATTGTCTGGAGTGTCAAGGCAACCGTGATCGACGACACGGACTGGGAGCGGATCGGCTCGTTCGCCGAGATCCTGGACTCCGTCTCACACTTTATCGGCATCGACTTTGCGCTGCTTCCGACCTTGCTCGGCCCGGCCATCGAGACCTTCATGATCGCATGTCTGGGAACCCTGCTGGGGCTCGTCATCTGTATTCCGGCGATCTGGTTCGGGGCACTCAACGTCACCCCCTACAAACCGGTCACCTATCCGATCGCCCGGGTGGCGATGACCCTGAGCCGATCGATCCACGAGATCGTCTGGGCCCTGATCTTCGTTTCCGCCGTCGGACTTGGCGCCTTCGCCGGCATTCTGGCGATTGCCGCGCGCTCGCTTGGCTTCATCGCCAAAATGTCGGCCGAAGCCGTGGAGAACATCGACCGCAAACCGGTCGAGGCGATCCGCGCCATGGGCGGCAACGACCTCCAGGTAATGCTCTATGGCATTCTGCCCCAGGTCCTGCCGGTCATTCTCGGCATTGTCATATTCGAATGGGAAATCAACATCCGGCGCTCTGCCGTTCTTGGCCTTGTCGGCGCCGGCGGCCTCGGACTGGTGTTCTTCCGTCAGATGAACACCTTCAATTATCCCGGTGTGACGACGGTAATTCTGGCGATCTTCGGTCTGGTCCTGATCGGCGAAATTGCATCCCACTATTCGCGAAAGGCGCTGATTTGACGAGGGGTAATCGGTCATGACCGCGACAGTTCCCGGCAGAATGCGAAGCGACGGCGTCGAACGCCGGTGGAGCCGATTCAAATATCCGCAATCCCTGATCAAATACGGCATCTTCCTGTCGATCCTGTTGTTCCTTGCCTATTCGATCCACTATCTGAATATTCCGTTGTCGCGGATGCTCGGCATGTTCGGACGGCTCGGCGATGTTCTGGCAAATCGCTATTATCCGCCCGATCTCGACTACATTGCCGACACGGATTATTTCGGCGCGATTGTCGAGACTGTCCAGATGGCCTATCTCGGCGCCCTGTTCGGGGTGATGTTTTCCGTCGTTCTCGGCTGGTTCGCGGCCTACAATGTCAGCCCCTCGCGGCGCTACGTCTATCCGCTTGCCCGTGCGATAACGATGGGATTCCGATCGGTCCATGAAATGATCTGGGCCATCCTGTTCGTGACAATCCTGGGTTTTGGCATGCTGCCCGGGGTTCTCGCCCTGACAATGTTTTCCATCGGATTTGCCGGTAAGCTGTTCGCCGAAGAGATCGAGGCCATCAATATGGGCGAGGTCGAGGCGATCCGGGCAATGGGCGGCAACAATCTGCAGGTGTTCGTGTTCGGCGTCATTCCCCAAGTCCGGGTCGCCCTGACCGGCATCGCCATCTACACATGGGACGTGGCTTTTCGCGCCGCCACCGTCGTCGGGTTCGTCGGCGCCGGCGGCATGGGCTGGTACCTCAAACGCAATGTGATGCAGATCGAGACCAATCGAACCGCAGCGATTCTCTTGTCGATCCTGGTTCTGGTCGTCATCTCCGAGTTCATTTCCGCCTGGGCGCGCAACCGGGTTTCGATGGCGAAGTAGAGCCGATCGTTTCATTCAGGCGTCGAGGCTGAACACAACGTTGGTTTGTCCTGTCCCCGAGCTCGGGAAATAATCGGTGACGACTTCCGCCTTGCCCCGATACCCATCCCAGCCGAGCGCGCCGAACAGCATCACCGTGTCATGCATGTCGCCCTCGCCATCGCAATAACGGGCGTAGTCCGGCAGCATCTTCAGGAACGTCCCAATCTCGCCCCTCTGCCAAAGGTCGAGGACCCGCAGGTCGACCTGCCGGTTGAACTCGCTGGAGATGGTGAACGTACCGTTGTTTTCCTTGTAAATGTCGTTTGGCCAGATCTTGTGTGACAGCGACCCGGAAGCGATCAGTGCAACGTTGGACGCGCTGGCTTCGATGCCTTCGCGAATGGCTTCGCCGAGCTTGCGCGAAGATGCATGACTGTGAACGGTGCACCAGCCGGCGACGGACACCACCTTCAGGTCGCTCTCCGGGTTCATGAAATGCATCGGCACCAGCGTGCCATATTCCAGACCCAGTGCATCGACCTGGTGCGACAGGGTATAGACCCCCTTGTCCATGGCCTTTTGCGCGATCAGGTCGCCCAGAGCCGCGTTGCCTTCATACTCATAGTCGAGGCCCTGGATGAATTGCGGAAACTCGTTGCTGGCATACCGGCCGCTGAACCGATGATTGGCGTTGATGTGATATCCCGCGTTGACGAGCCAGTGGGTGTCCAGAACGACCATCGTATCGGCGCCCGCCGCACGGGCGCGCCGGCCGATTTCCCGGTGACCGTCGATGGCCGCCTGGCGCTTGCCCTTCAACGGCCCGTCCATTTCCGACAGCAGCATCGTCGGGACATGCGTGGTTTTCGCGGCGAGTACAAGCTGGCCCATGGGGTCATCCTCTCCAAAATATATAACATGTTAATTAATTTTGGAAAGGATACGCTTCTTTTCCGGACTTTGATTTGACCAAAATCAATCCGCGAGAACAGCGGGCCGCAGGCAGCAAGGACGCAAACACGAACACCGCAGGTGTCACTCCGCCGCCGCAACCTCACTCAGCCCCTTGGCGCCACGCTCGAATTGCAGACGGGCGAGGCGGGCATACAAACCGTCGTCCCGGGAGATCAGGCTCTTGTGGTCGCCCTCTTCCACGATTGCGCCCTGGTTCATCACCAGGATCCGGTCGGCCGCAAGCACCGTGGCCAGCCTGTGCGCAATGACAAGGGTCGTGCGGTCCTGCATAAGGCCGTCCAGTGCCTGTTGAACCAGGTCTTCGCTTTCGGCATCGAGCGCCGCGGTCGCCTCATCGAGCAACAGGATCGGCGCGTCCTTGAGGATGGCCCGGGCAATCGCGATGCGCTGGCGCTGACCTCCGGAAAGCTGCACCCCGCGTTCGCCAAGCTGGGTCTCGTAGCCTTCCGGCATCGCGGAGATAAAGTCATCCGCATTCGCCGCCTTTGCCGCCTTGACAATATCTTCTCGCGAGGCATCGGGGCGCCCGTAGCGGATATTTTCAAACACACTCGTGCCGAACACGACCGTATCCTGCGGGACAATGGCGATCTGCGCCCGCAGCGCCTGCGGGTCGACGTCCGTCACCGGAATATCGTTCACGCGGACGGCACCTGCGGCAACGTCGTAGAACCGCATCAGCAATTGAAACACCGAACTCTTACCGGCACCCGACGGTCCGACGATCGCGACGGTCTCGCCCGGCGCAATGCTGAATGACAGGTCTTCAATGACCGTCACATCCGGCCGTGCGGGATATTGAAACCGGACATCGTCAAACGAAACCGCACCCGACAGACGTTGCGGCAATGCGGTCGGATGATTGGGGGTACGAATATCCTGACGGGTCGCCAGAAGCTCGGCCAACCGTTCGGCGGCGCCGGCTGCCTGGGAAAGTTCTCCCCAGACCTGGCTGAGTTCGCCGAGCGCGCCGGCGGCAAACACCGAATACAGGACAAACTGGCTGAGCGTCCCCGCCGTCATTTCACCATTCAGGACCGAAACCGCGCCGATCCAGAGGATCGCAACGACGCTGGAGAATATCAGGAAGATGGCGAAAGCGGTCAGCCCGGCCCGCGCCGCCGTCGACGAGCGGGCCGCGGCAAACGCCCGATCGACGGCTTCGCCGAACCGGCTCGCGGCGATCGTCTCGTTGGTGAAGGCCTGAACCGCCCGCACTGCGCCGATCGCTTCGGTCGCGAATGCCGACGCCAGTGCAAGTGTATCCTGCGCTTCCCTCGACTTGCGGCGCACGGAACGGCCAAACCAGACGATCGGCAACACAATGAACGGGATTACGATCAGGACAAGGCTGGCCAGTTTCGGGCTGGTGACAACCATCATGGAAATCGCGCCGACGAACAGGAACAGATTGCGCAGTGCAAGCGACGCGCTGGAGCCGACAGCCGACTTGATCTGGGTCGTGTCTGCGGTCAGCCTGGAAACCACTTCACCGGACTGGGTCTTGTCGAAGAAGGAGGCGCTCAGACCGATGACATGGCTGAAGACGCTGGACCGGATATCCGCAACGACCCGTTCACCGAGCGTCGTCACCAGATAAAACCGCATGGCGCTGGCAATGGCCAGGGCCCCGGAAACAAGAACCAGCATCCCGAAATAGGAATCGATCAGATTGACGTCGGAGCCGCTGAAACCGAAATCGATCATGCGTCGCACCGCGAGCGGCAGCAAAAGCGTGACGCCTGCCGCGGCCACCAGTGCGATAAAAGCCGCCACCATTCGGCCCTTGTACCTCAAAAGGAAGGGCAAGAGGACTTTCAGCGAGGCGATCGGTCTGCGCTGGTTTTCTCTTGCCGGATCAATTGCATCGCTGCTGGTGTTTCGCACTGTAGGCCTTTCAGGGACGGGTCGGGCAAGGGCGTGTCTGGTTTCAGTTTACCGGAGCCGGAAAACAATCGCGGCAATCTGCCTATCGGCGCCTGGATATACTTTGATTCAAGACAAACAAAACTGTTACATGGAGATTGTTTGATAGAGCGCGATGACGAGCAGGCCAAGTGTTAGTTTCGCGGCACTTCATCACGTATCCGGAACTTTCTCAAGGCGGAGCCTTCCCCGGAAAACCGGAAGGGCCTGAATAGATAGAAATACGAAAACAGGGACTCGGAGCAATTGGCTGTCTCCATGAAGCTGTGAAATGATCCGGGAGAAGACTTTCTCGGGATCGAGGCTCACAACCTCTTGCACCAAAGGCAAAGCTCGTTTATAGGAACGCTCCAACGGTATCGGACCGCGCGCCCCTTCGGTCAGGCGAGCGGTCTTTTGCTAGGCGCCACCCGCCATTGCGATCGGCGCCGACGGAGAAACGAACATGAAAAAAGACATTCATCCCGACTACCACACAATCAAGGTGGTGATGACGGACGGCACCGAATACATGACGCGTTCGACCTATGGAGCCGAAGGCGAGGAATTGCGTCTGGACATCGACCCGACAACCCATCCGGCCTGGACCGGCGGCGGTCAGCAACTGCTTGACCGGGGCGGACGGCTTTCGCGTTTCAATAATAAATACAAAGGATTTCTCGGTTAAGAGAAATCCATCGAGGCAACAAATTACCCCGGTTTCTGACCGGGTTTTTTTTTGCGCTTTTTTCAGCCTTGAATCTATCTCAACCCGCCGGGAGCCGACTACAACTTGGCCAAAAGAGCCGGCGTCGGCCAGGCGTCGGCCGGAATCCCGAGGCGCTTTTGTTCGATCTGAACGGCTTCCCGGGTCTTGGCTCCAAGGATGCCATCGACCTTTCCGACATCGTGGCCTCGCGCCTTGAGCTTGTTCTGCAGCTGTTTCATCTGCCCGTCGGAAAGCCCCTTTTCCGGAGATCCCGCTGCATAGCGGGGTGTTCCGCCGATCCTTGTCGCCAGATAGCCGGCGGTGATCGTGTAGACCAGCGACTTGTTCCATTCCAGATAAATGCCAAAATTCGGATAGAGCAGGAAGGCAGGGCCCTTGCGGCCCTGCGGCATGACAAGCGAGGCCTGCAGAGTGCCGGAGGCCAGTTTTCCGTGGCGAACCTTCACGCCAAGTCGCGCCCAATCGGATACCGGTTTGAGTTTGCCCAACCCGGTCTCGTGCCATGGCATCTTGCCCGGCACGGTCACTTCCTGCATCCAGGGTTCTCCGCGCCGCCAACCGAGATGGTTGATGAAGTTCGCTGCGGTGAGGATGGCGTCGGGAGAGCTCGTCTTCAGGTTGACGTGCCCGTCGCCGTCGCCATCGGATCCGAATCGGACAATATCGGACGGCAGCATCTGCACCTGGCCGATTTCCCCGGCCCAGGCGCCGGTTGTCCGGGCAGGATCAAGATCGCCATTCTCCACCATCCGGATCGCCGCGATCAGTTGCGGTCGAAACAGTTCCGGGCGCCGGCAATCGTGGGCAAGCGTCACCAGCGCATTGACCGTGTTGAAATCGCCCTGAACGGCGCCGAAATCGGTTTCCAGCGCCCAGAACGCCGTGATCACCGGAGCAGGCACGCCATATTCCTTTTCCGCGCGGGCAAACACCTTCGAATATTTTTTCATGTTCCTGGCGCCGTTTTTCAGGCGATAGGCACTGACCGAGCGTTTGGAGAACTGAAGAAAGGTTTGTTTGAAGACGCCCTGTGCCCGGTCCCGGCTCAAGACCTTCTTGTCGATACGGCGGTTGGACAGGGTCCGGTCCGCGGCCTCCGCCGAAATTCCCGCCGCAACCGCTTCCGCCTTCACGCCGGCGAGGAAGCTCTTCAGGTCGCCGCCGCATTCGGCTGCCTGCGCCGTTGGCGCGGAAATCATGGAAGCAACAGCCAACAACCCGAAAGTGGTTCCGGCAAAGGCAAGTGTTCGTATCGGCATGGAAGACACAACAGACATGACAATCCCCTGGATGGTGGCGAATCCCTGCGGCAGTTGACTCCCGATCGTTCTCCCGGTCAAGCTTGGGATGCAACCCGGCCGCGATCCAACCACCGGTCCCGGTCCACGGCATCCCACGTTTGATCGGCTTCAGGTTAAGTGAAAAACGACTCGCGCGACACGGCGGTACGACGCTCTGTTCGCACGGTTGCCTCGGAAATACCGAGCATGCAAAACTCGACCCGAACTGAACGCTATCGGGGCATGACGGAATTTCATGGAAGGGGTAAATACGCGCGAATCGGTATCACGAGACTCATACCTGGACATGGCCGCTTCGCTCGCTCGCGAAGGACGGTATGACGAAGCCGTCTCGTTTATTGAAAGAGGATTGCGGCGCCATCCCGAAGATCGTGAACTGCTGGAAGCGCTAGCCGGTACCCACCTTGCACGCGGCCGTGTGAAGGACGCACTGACGGTCTACAATCGTTTGATCGCGCTTGGCGATGTGGGGGCGCAAACCTGGTTCGCCATTGGGCAGGCGCTGATCAGGGTCAATGAGTTCGCCCAGGCGATCGGCGCGTTTCGACAGAGCCTTGCCATTGCGGACACCGGCCAGGCAAGGCACCATCTCGGGCAGGTTCTGTTTCAGCTCGGCGATATTGACGGCGCGCTTGAACATCTGGAAATCGCAGCGCGCGACTCCGACCTTTTGTCCTCGTGGCTGGCCCTGGCGACAATCTCTCCCGGCGCGCCGTCGGCCTCGCAGGAGGCCGTGTTGCGAATCCGCCGTCAGTTCGCATCCCGGCTTGCAGCATCGGATCTGGCGGCGCGGCCGAGAAAGCTTATCCAGAGAAAGCGCGGTGCGGGCGAGGCACTGAGGATCGGGTATGTCTCCTCCTGGTTTGCGTCCTCCAACTACATGAAACCGGTCTGGGCCCTCATCAACAACCACGACCGTTCCCGGTTCGAAATCCATCTCTTTTCCGACAGCCCGGCCGGCACGATACTGGAAGGATATGACGCCCACGAAAACGACCGGCTTCATCTTACCGGAGATCTCGACAATTCCGCGCTTGCGGATCTGATTGCCGAGACCGGCATCGACGTGCTCGTAGACCTCAATGCCTACAGCACGCCGGCGAGACTGGGGCTTTTCACGTCACCGCCGGCGCCCGTCTGCGCGGCTTGGTTCAACATGTACGCAACCTCCGGCCTGCCCGGTTATCACTACATCATCGGCGATGACGAAGTGATCCGCCCGCAGGACGAACAGCATTTTTGCGAAAGCGTGTGCCGGCTTTCGACCAGCTACCTGACTTTCACGACCCCGCACCGGACACCTCCAGTGGTCGATCCGCCCTGCTTGTCAAATGGATACATCACCTTCGGCAGTCTCATTGCCCAATACAAAATGACACCGCAGGTAATCCGCTCATGGGCCGCCACGCTCAATGGAGCGCCGGACAGCCGGCTGTTTCTGGCAAACAGAGCGCTCGATTCCATGGAAAACCGGCGCTGGCTGGCGGAGCGTTTTGCCGCCCTTGGCGTGGACGGCGAGCGATTGCAATTCTCCGGCGGCGCCCCGCATTACCGATATCTGCAATATTACGACCGGATCGATTTTGCCCTGGACGCCTTTCCCTACAATGGCGGCACGACCACAATGGAGGCGATATGGCAGGGTGTCCCCGTGCTCACATTCGACGGCGACCGATGGGCGTCGCGCACGAGCCAGACCCTGCTTCGCAGAACCCATCTGGGAGATTTTGTCTACGAAACGTCGGAGGCGATGGTCGATGCGGCTATTCAAATGGCGGGAGATCCGGAAACGCCGGGCAACCTGCAACGATTGCGGCGCACGATGCGCCAGGAACTCGAGCGCGCCCCGGTGTGCGACGCCGCATCCCTCGCCGGCGCCATGGAAGACGCGCTTGAAGCAATGGCCATCGACACCTGATCATGCGCAGGGCGCATTGCCGGCGACAGGCCGCCATGGCATCCGAAACGGAATTGGCACATATGGAACTGGGATATGAAAACCGTAGACGGGTTCTGGTGACCGGTGGCGCCGGGTTTCTCGGCTCCCATCTCTGCGACCGTCTGCTTGAGGCCGGTCATGAAGTGCTTTGTGTCGACAATCTGGTCACCGGCGCGAAACGCAACATCGAACATCTGCACGCCAATCCGCGGTTCGAATTCCTGCGTCACGACGTGACGTTTCCCCTCCACGTCGAGGTCGACGAGATCTTCAATCTGGCATGCCCGGCATCTCCGGTCCATTACCGCCGCGATCCGGTCCAGACGACCAAGACCTCCGTGCACGGCGCAATCAATATGCTGGATCTGGCCAAGCGACTGTCCTGCCCCATCCTGCAGGCATCGACCTCGGAGGTTTATGGCGACCCGGAACAGCATCCACAATCCGAGGACTATTGGGGACGCGTCAATCCAATCGGCACACGCTCCTGTTATGACGAAGGCAAACGGTGCGCCGAGACATTGTTCTTCGATTACCATCGCCAGCATGGCCTGGAAATCAAGGTCGCACGGATTTTCAACACTTACGGCCCGCGAATGCACCCGGACGACGGACGTGTCGTTTCAAACTTCATTGTCCAGGCGCTGACGGGCCAGCCGATCACACTCTTCGGCGACGGCAGCCAAACGCGCTCTTTCTGTTATGTCGACGATCTGATTGAGGGATTGATCCGGCTGATGCAAAGCCCGCCGCAAATGACCGGACCAATCAATCTCGGCAATCCGGAAGAACATTCCATCGGTCAACTCGCAAAACGCGTCCTGGCGGAAGTCGGCGCGGACAACGACATCCTTTACAACCCGCTTCCCGAAGACGATCCGAAGCAGCGCAGACCGGATATCTCGAAGGCAAGGGCGGAGTTGGATTGGTCACCGACAACCGATCTTGACGAAGGGCTGGCAAAAACCATCGACTATTTCAGGGCCCGGCTGCAACTTGTCGGCTGACGGGGATTTTAAGCACCTCACTGTTTCGGTCACGCTGTGAAAGACCCTGAAACGTTTCAGTGCGGCGCCGGTTTCGACGTAAATGCCGACGACAATGCATCCAGTTGCCTGGCAATGGGATTCGGCGAGGCGTCCTCACCATCGTCTTCCTGCTTGCTCAGCGCATTGTCCAGATGTGCGATCCGGCGTTGCAGTCCGATTGATTTTTCAACCAGCGCTCTGAGGCGTTCCGGCAATTCGTCCCAATTTGGGCCATCCGCCGTGGTCCGGATTGCGTCAATACGAACCTTGTTCTTTTCCTGCTTGGCCTGATCCTGGGACATTTCGCCCTCGTTCACGGCACGCTGCAACAGCAGCCAGGACGCCAGTTGCATCAGACGTGTGGTCAGGCGCATGGATTCGGTGGCGTAGGTCAGGGATCCGGACCGGGTCAGGTCCTTGGATTCTTCCCGCCCATCCGTATCGAGATAGGACGCGGTTTCCTCGACCAGCGACATTCCGTCCCTGAAAAGGGTCTTGAATGTGTCCGAACCCGCCAGCTTGTCGGCAAAACGAATAGTACTGTCCGGTGTCGGTTTACCGTGCATGTCCACAATATTCTCACTCATGATACTCGCCCTTGCCTCAAAATCTCACATACACATGGGAGGGTCCAGCGGAATTTAAACACTTCGTTAACGGGATCCTCAGCAAAGAAGAAGCAAGTTCCGGGCCAGCTCATATTGGGACAGGAGGCGGCAAATCCCGTTCGCCTGTCCCGTCTGCGTGAATGAATGGCTACATGGCGACCGCGCAGAGACGAGCGGACCGAAGGCGCCAACTCGGACCATGAAGAACCATCAATACCGATCGTGACCGCAAGATAGAGAACAATGGGAAGATCGAAATTCAAATAAAAAAAAGAGCCGCAAAAGCGGCTCTGAAAAGTTAACAGGGAGGCGTCAAACAGAGTGGACAGGAGCCACTCAGAATCCAGATGACTGGATGCATTTAGTAATAGTCTGGAAAGCTTAACGCATGGTTAACAAAAGTAGCGAATATGAACCAAAATCGAAAATTTACTCGAAAAAAATCGTAAATCGACCAATCCTACTGACGACCTAAATTCACCGCACGTTACCGCGGATACTTATGCGAAACGTTGTCTTCATATTAAATATTCGAACGAAAAAACTGGTTTGCGAAATCAGAATTTAAATACCGAATCCGCAGCGGCTAATGACGTTTGCTTGGTTTGCTTTTCCTGTTTCAGTCGGTCGATTTCTGAAATCAACAACTCGATGCGTTGGTCAAGCTCCTCCAGAGAAAGTGCATTCAAGTCTTCCCCCACCTGATGTGAAATGTTTGGTTTTCGCGCGTCGTCCTCATCAATCATCATGACCATTCTCCACGCTCTCTTGCATATGCGATGCAGCGGAAATGGTAGCGCGACCGCGCCAGACCGTCCAGCGTCGATCGCCTCCGTACCGGACCCGGGGTCCCCACGGACTTTTGCCGCGGGTCTTCCCCCGCCGCGACTTCCCTATTATGCATGGCGAAACAAACTGATGTCCGACAGGCCTGCCGGGAGGCGAAACGCCCCACACGGAATTGCGCCGGACAGCGAGGAACGGAGACCGGAATGACACAACAAATTCCCTCAATGATGACGGCGATCGCGGTGCCGCAGCCCGGCGGACCCGACATGCTTGTTCCCGAGCAGCGCGCCGTCCCCGCGCCCGGCGAGTCATCCATTCTGGTTGCCGTGGAAGCCGCCGGCATCAATCGTCCCGATGTTCTGCAACGCATGGGCGGTTATCCGCCCCCGCCGGGCGCGCCGGACATTCCCGGCCTGGAGATTGCCGGCACGGTCGTGGCGGTCGGTCGCAATGCAACCCGGTGGTCGATTGGCGACAAGGTCACCGCTCTGGTCCCGGGAGGCGGTTACGCGCAATATTGTGCGGTCGAGGAATCGAACGCCCTGCCGATTCCGTCGGGACTGTCGATGACGGAGGCCGCCGCACTTCCGGAAACATTCTTTACGGTCTGGTCCACGGTGTTTGATCGCGGCGGATTGAAATCAGGCGAGACCTTCCTCGTCCATGGCGGTACGTCCGGAATTGGAACCACGGCCATTCAACTGGCCAAGAGCTTTGGCGCCACCGTCATGACCACCGCCGGATCGGATGAGAAGTGTGCGGCCTGCCGGGAGCTCGGCGCCGATCTGGCGATCAACTACAAAACGACGGACTTCGGCAAGGCGGTCAAGCAGGCGACTGACGGTCGCGGCGTCGACCTCATCCTCGACATGGTTGCCGGAGACTATGTCGAGCGCAACTGGAAGGCGGCGGCGGTCGGAGGCCGGATCGTTCAGCTTGCGACGCTTAACGGCGCTTCCGAAGAGGTGAATTTCGGGCTTCTCATGGTCAAGCGCCTGACGCATACCGGAGCGACGCTGCGTCCGCGCGACACGGCCTTCAAGGCCGAGATCGCCGACAATCTGCAGCAAAAGGTCTGGCCGTTGCTTGAATCCGGCGCCATCAAGCCGGTCATGGATTCGGTCTTTGCACTGAAAGATGCCGCGAAAGCCCACGAGCGCATGGAATCCAGCCGGCATATCGGAAAAATCGTTCTGTCAATGGACTGATTTTGCAGAACAATTCTCAAACTGCTCAATAGAGAATTGCGCCGATGGATAGACAAATGTATAAGGACGCTATTCCGTCACAATATACATGACACAGCTTTGTTGACCCTGACAGGGTTCGGCAAAGACCGGAGGAGAAATACGTTATGTCGAACGTCCCGCTGATGCCAAAGGCGACCGCCGTCTGGCTCGTTGACAACACCTCGCTTTCGTTCGATCAGATCGCTGGATTCTGCAGCCTGCACCCGCTTGAGGTAAAGGCGATCGCCGACGGAGAGTCCGCTCAGGGTATCAAGGGTCTTGACCCGATACTGACCGGACAATTGTCCCGTGACGAAATCGACGCGGCACAAAGCGACCCCAACCGCAAGCTGAAGATGTCGACCTCGAAAGTCCGGGTTCCCGAAGTCAAGCGCCGCGGCCCCCGCTACACGCCGGTGTCCCGCCGACAGGACCGTCCCAACGCTATACTGTGGCTGGTACGGCATCACGCCGAACTCAAGGATTCGCAGATCATGCGCCTGGTCGGCACGACCAAACCGACGATCCTTGCGATCAAGGAACGCACCCACTGGAATTCGCCGAACCTGACCCCGATGGATCCGGTGACGCTTGGCCTGTGTTCGCAGCTGGAACTGGATATGGAAGTCCAAAAGGCCGCCAAGGACGCACCCCAGCGTCCGGCCGATGCCGGCCCGACATTGTTGTCGGCGGAAGAAACCACCACCCCGGAATCCATCGAGAGCGCATTTGCGACCCCGGCACCGCGCCGCGAGGACGAAGAGGAATTCGATGCCGACGCGGTCTTTGCCAAGCTGAATTCCCTGAAGACCGGCGAAGGGGAAGCGGACGAAACCGCGGATGCCGTCGACGCGCCCCTGCAGGAGGGCGAGCCGTCGGGAGATTCCGTCTTTCAGGACGCTCCCTCTGCTGAAGAGGCTGAAGAACCGCGTCAATAGAATCGATTGGAGCGGCATCGAATTGGCGAGGCCGCTCCAGATTGGCAATCCAATGTTTGCCGATGCGCTCAGGCGAGGCCGATAACCCTTCGGCCCTCGTCGGACCTGAGCGAAAAGTCCGTACCGGCGTGCGCAGCACCCGCTTGCGTGCAAAGGAAACAAACGCCTTCCGCCGCCGCTTCGGCCGGAATGTGATCGTCCGGCGAGAGCTGGCTCACCGGATTGATGCCCGAGTGCCGGATGGCGGTCTGCATGCCGGTCGCAACCGTTCCCGGACTGAGACCGACAATCCGGATGCCCCGGTCCGCATATTCCTTGTGGGCGCATTTGGTCAGCGACAGGGCCGCGGCTTTTGATGAGCAATAGTGGCTCCAGCCCTCCAGGGCACTGACGGCGGCGCCGGAACTGACATTGACGATGATTCCGGAACCGCGCTCAAGCATCACCGGCAGGGCCGCGCGCATGCCGTGATAGACCCCCTTGTAGTTGACGTCTGCGACGCGCGCCCATTCGTGCGGATCGGATTCGGCGAGATGGGCGATCGGTTCGATCAGTCCGGCATTGTTGATCAAGATATCAAGCCCGCCACGGCGGTCGACGCAATGCCGGACCAGGGCATTGACCTGATCGTAGGAACAGACATCGCATGTCAGCGCATCCGCCTCGCCTCCGGCGGCGCGGATCCGGGACGCAATTGTATCGATATCGGCCCGTGAGCGCGCCGCAAGAACCACCGCAGCACCATATTCGGCAAGCCGCATCGCCGTCGCAGCGCCGATTCCACGGCTTGCGCCGGTGACAAGGGCGGTTTTTCCTGTGAAATCTGTCATGAGGCGTCCTTCTCCAAATATCCCACCGGCGATCCCCGGGGTTGAAACCAGCCTTTTCCTATTGCATCCGATCCTTTCGATAAATACCAATAATGTCTCCATACTCATGCGGAAATTGCACGAATGGACACGGATACATTGGGCCTTTTCTGCGATGTCGCAGGCAAACTGAATTTCGCCAGGGTAGCCGAAGATCGCGGCATCGATCCGTCCTCGGTCTCCAGGACTATCCGGCAGTTGGAGAACGACCTTGGCGTTCGCCTGTTTCACAGGACGACGCGCCGGATGACCCTAACCGAGGCTGGACGGACCTTTCACCGCCGCGCCAACCGGATTCTGGAAGAACTCGAAGCTGCACGCGAAGAAGCTCGGCAGGATCGCCGCGGTCCGGCGGGGATCCTGCGCATGACGGCGTCGGTTACGTTTGGCGAGCGTATCCTGATGCCGCTCCTTCCGGAGTTCAGAAAGACCTATGGCAATGTCGGACTGGAGCTGGTGTTCACCGACGCCAATCTGGACTATGTCGCCGAAGGCATCGATCTCGGTGTCCGTCTCGGCGCCGATCCGAAGGGCGATCTCGTCGTCAGCCGCCTGTTCGACACGCGCTATCATGTATGCGCCAGCCCGGCCTATCTCGCCGGCGCGCCGGCGCTTCATCGGCCGGAAGACCTTGGCGGGCATTCCTGCCTCCTGTTCACACTCGCCGGATTTCGTTCCGCGTGGCGCTTCCGTGATGCGCTGGGGACGGTCTCAAGCGTGCCGGTTTCGGGAGACATCAGCGCCTCCTGTGCCCTCAATCTGCGAACCGCCGTCCTGTCGGGTCTGGGCCCCGCTTTGTTGCCGGACTGGCTTGTCGGCGCGGATCTTGCGGCCGGCACATTGATCGATCCGTTTCCGGCTCACCATGTGTCGGCGACCGGGTTCGACACGGCGGCATGGCTGCTCTACCCAAGCAAATCCCATCTGCCGCGGAAGGTCCGTGTGATGATCGACTTTCTCAGGACCCGGGTCCGGCGGGCGCCCCGTCAATCCTCGTCCGGCACCGGCACCGTATAGTTCAACGGCAGCCGGCCACCGTCGGCATAGATCGTCTGGCCGGTAATGTAACTCGCATCGTCGGACAAAAGGAAGGCGACGATGCCGGCGATTTCCTTCGGGTCGCCGAGACGGCCCATCGGCGTGCGCGACAGGATCTTGGTGCGCGCGTTGTCATCGCTCACCGCCGCCTTCAAAAGATCCGTCGAGATCGAGCCCGGGCCGATTGCATTGACCCGAATTCCATAGTCGGCCAGCGACAGCGCCATGATTTTGGTGAGCTGGTTCACACCGCCCTTGGAAAGCGTGTAGGGCACCTGGTTGGGGATCGCCAGAACCGCATTGACTGAAGACATGTTGACGATCGCACCCGCCGGACCGCCCTCTTCGATCCGCTGGACCATGTAGCGTGCAATCGCCTGCCCGCACAGGAACGTTCCCTTGAGGTTGACCTTCAGGACCCGGTCAAAATCGGCCTCCTCGAGGTCGAGAAAATCGGCGCCATGGACAATGCCGGCATTGTTGACCAGCGCGTCGATATCGCCATAGGCCCCCAATGTCGCCGCCACCATGTTGCGAACATCCAGGCGTTCGCTGACATCGCCATGCACAAACGTCGCTTCTCCAAGCTTGCGCAAGTCCTCTTCGGCTGCGTGCCCGGCATCCTCGTCGATATCGGTGAGAACGACCTTGGCACCATCCTCGACACATCTTTTGGCCGTCGCAAAACCAATTCCCCTGGCCGCGCCCGTCACGATGACCGTCTTGTTCTCCAGCGCCATGAAACACCTCGTATTCGCGTTTTCGTCGCCGACATCCCGTTGCACCGATCTACGGCCGCAGAATGTCAGAGGTTCAGTTCAGGAGGACCATCCGCCGATTGCCCGGGCTTTGACCGCCGCTTCGATCTCTTCCAGGATTGCCGGATCATCGATGGTTGCCGGCATTTTGTAGGCCTCCCGATCGATGATCTTTTGCATCGTCCCGCGCAAAATCTTGCCGGAACGGGTCTTCGGCAACCGGTCGATCGTGACAGCGATCTTGAAGGCCGCCACGGGCCCGATATCGGCACGCACCTTGGCAACAAGTTCCTTCTCGATCTCCGCGACATCGCGTTCGACGCCGGCCTTGAGCACGACAAAACCGGCTGGCACCTGGCCCTTCAGGGTGTCGGCGATCCCGACCACGGCGCATTCGGCCACGTCCGGATGCGACGACAGCGCTTCTTCCATGCCGCCCGTCGACAGGCGGTGCCCGGCCACATTGATGATGTCGTCGGTCCGCGCCATGATGAACAGATATCCGTCCTCGTCTCTGTATCCGGCGTCGGCGGTTTTGTAGTAGCCGGGAAACTCGTCAAGATAGGATGCGCGGAACCGATCCTCGTCCTCCCACAATGTCGGAAAGCACGAGGGCGCAAGCGGCAGTTTGACGACAATGTTGCCCAGCGTCCCGTCCGCGACCTCCTCGCCGGCATCGTCGAGGATACGGACGTCGTATCCCGGCATCGCCACCGACGGCGATCCGTATTTGATCGGCAATGTCCCGAGACCGACCGGGTTCGCGGCAATCGACCAGCCGGTTTCAGTCTGCCACCAATGGTCGATGACGGGGACCCGGAGATGGTCTTCCGCCCACTTGATCGTGTCGGAATCGGCCCGTTCGCCGGCGAGAAACAGGGTGCGGAAATTTGTCAGGTCGTAATCGGAAATCAGGTCCGCGTCGGGATCTTCCTTCTTGATCGCCCGAAACGCGGTCGGCGCCGTAAACAGGGCCGCGACGCCGTGTTCGGAAATCACGCGCCAGAAAACGCCGGCATCCGGCGTTCCGACCGGTTTTCCCTCAAACAGCACAGTCGAGCATCCATGCAGCAGCGGCGCATAAACGATATAGGAGTGCCCGACCACCCAGCCGACATCGGATGCCGCCCAGAACACCTCACCCGGCTCCAGGCCGTAAATGTTCGACATCGACCATTTCAGTGCGACCATATGGCCGCCATTGTCGCGCACCACACCCTTTGGCTGCCCGGTCGTTCCCGACGTGTAGAGAATGTAGAGCGGGTCGGTCGCGGCGACCGGGACGCAGGGCACGGTTCTGCCCTCGGCAATAGCACTGTCCATCAGCGGTTCGAGCGAGGCGTCGCGATCGGGAACCAGGCCGGCAACCAGCTCCTCACGCTGCAGGATCAGGCATCGTTTCGGCTTGTGAGCGGACAGGTCGATCGCCTCGTCCAGTAGCGGTTTGTAGGCGACGATTCGGCCCGGTTCGATGCCGCATGACGCGGTGATGATCAGGCTCGGCTTGGCGTCGTCGATGCGCGTTGCCAGCTCGCGCGCGGCAAAACCACCGAAAACGACGCAATGCACGGCGCCGATCCTCGCGCAGGCGAGCATCGCCATGACCGCTTCCGGTACCATCGGCATATAGACGATGACCCGATCACCCTTGACCACGCCCTGGTCTTCCATGACCGCGGCCATGGCCTGCACCCGGTCCCGCAATTGCCGGAACGTATAGGTCTTTTTGCGCCCGGTAATCGGACTGTCGTAAACCAGGGCCGCCTGTCCCGGACGGCCGCGTTCGACATGCCGGTCGACACAATTGTAACAGGTGTTGCATTCGGCCCCCACATACCAGCGCCCATAGGCGCCCTGCCCCGCATCGAAGACCTTGTCCCACGGTTTTTCCCAGTCGATTTCCGCGGCGGCGCGTTCCCAGAACGCTTCGGGGTCGGATTTCCAGCCCTCGTAAATCTCGTGATAGCGGCTTGGCATGCTGCGTCCTTCCCTCCAGAATCGGTATGAATTGACCATACACGCCAAATTCAACCGTCGAATCGATACATTCGTCGCAATGCTGTGCCGGCAGCCATGCACCCTGTCCCCTGGAAATCCGGTGACGCGATCACACCTGCTTCACATTGCTTTTCGATGGTGTCCGCACTATCGAAACCCGTATCTGATAAGACATTTCCAGCCGACTTGAAACCGCAATGGCGCAGATGAGCAGAAATCCGGTGCAGATCCGCCCGAACAGAAGAGATTGGGGTCGCCCATTCCGGCCTCGCGACGATTGGCCGGGCATCCCGTTAGGCGATCGCCGATGATAACGGATCCCTGGTTTTACGCCGCCGCCGTTCCGGCGGTTTTTCTTGTCGGCCTGTCCAAGGGCGGCTTTGGCGGTTCGATCGCCATGCTTGGCATACCGCTGATGAGCCTGGTGATCTCGCCGATCCAGGCGGCGGCGATCATGTTGCCGATTCTTGTCGTCATGGACATGGTCGGGCTTCTTTCCTATCGCGGGCTTTACGATGCCCAGGTCCTCAGGATTATGGTCCCCGGCGCAATCGTCGGGATCCTTGTCGGCTATCTGACAGCAGCCTGGGTCACCGCGGACCACGTCAAACTCATTGTCGGTTGCGTGGCACTGATATTCAGCCTGAACTTCTGGCTCGGCAAACGCATGCAGGCCGCGGCACGAACCAATCATGTCCCTTCCGGCCTGTTCTGGGGAGCGATCGCCGGTTTTACAAGTTTCGTGTCCCACGCCGGCGGCCCGCCCTATCAGATGTACACGTTGCCGCTCAAGCTGGAAAAGAGGCTGTTTGCCGGCACCGCGATCATCTTTTTTTCCGCGGTCAATATGGTCAAACTCGTACCCTACTTTCTGCTCGGGCAATTCTCGTCGACCAATCTGACCACGTCGGCCGTGCTGCTGCCGCTCGCCCCCGTTGCGATCCTGATCGGCGTATGGGCCGTCACGAAGATCTCGCAGGACCTGTTCTATCGCATAACCTATAGTGCGGTTTTTGTCGTTTCTCTGAAGCTGATCCACGATGGACTGCCATCGTTGTGGCCCTGAAAAGGATGGCCTTGAAACAAGGCGGCAAAGGAAAGACAATGGTCTCTCCAGGCTCGGAATGGTCGGCGCCTTTCTCCCGTAAGATCCGAGCTCCTGGATCCCAGATCCCGCAGAACCGCGAGAGTGCCAGTGCCATCCCTTGTCAATCCCTTCGAAACCGACCTCGATCGCAATCCGGCGAACCATCAGCCATTGACGCCGCTCAGTTTCCTGCAGCGTGCGGCCCAGGTGTTCCCCGATCACATCGCGGTCATTCATGGCGGACAGCGGCTGCGTTACGCGGACTTTTATCGCCGCGCCCGCAAACTCGCTTCCGCGCTTGAGCGTCACGGGGTCGGCGAGGGCGATACGGTGTCAGTCATGCTCCCCAATGTGCCGCCGATGCTGGAGGCGCATTACGGCGTTCCCATGACCAGGGCCGTGCTGCATTCCTTCAACACGCGGCTCGATGCGGCGGTTCTCGCCTTTCAGCTCGATCACGCCGGGACCAAGGTGCTGATAACCGATCGGGAATATTCAAAGACGGTCAAAGAGGCGCTGACTCTGGCAGAGGTCGATCCGCTGGTGATCGACTACGACGATCCGGAATTTCCCCAGGACGGAGAACTGCTCGGTTCACAGGACTACGAGGCGTTCCTCGAAGCTGGCGATGCGGACTATCAATGGGCCGGCCCGAAAGATGAATGGAACGCGATCTCGCTCAACTACACATCCGGCACCACCGGCAATCCCAAGGGCGTCGTCTATCACCATCGTGGCGCTTACCTGATGTGTTACGCCAATGTCGTCGCCGCCGAAATGGGCAAACATCCGGTCTATCTGTGGACCTTGCCGATGTTCCATTGCAACGGCTGGTGTTTCCCGTGGACATTGTCGGCGGTGGCCGGAACCCATGTCTGCCTGCGCTGGGTGCGGCCGAAGGCGATGTATGATGCGCTTGCCGACCATGGCGTCACGCATCTGTGCGGTGCGCCGATCGTGATGGCGACGCTTTTGAACGCCGATGTCGCCGACAAACGCGCCCTGTCGCAAAGCGTCAAGTTCGTGACCGCGGCGGCACCGCCGCCGGAATCCGTTCTCGCCGGGATGGCCGATGCCGGGTTCGAGGTAACCCATGTCTACGGTCTGACCGAAACCTACGGGCCTGCCGTCGTCAACGAATGGAAATCGGATTGGGATGCCTTGCCGGCCGACGAGAGGGCCACGAAGAAGGCTCGCCAGGGTGTCCGCTATCCTGCCCTTGAGGATCTGACGGTGATGGATCCGGAAACGATGGCCCGTGTGCCCGATGACGGCGAAACCATGGGAGAGGTCATGTTCCGGGGCAACATCGTCATGAAGGGATATCTGAAAAACCGCGAAGCGACCGACGAGGCCTTTGCCGGCGGCTGGTTCCATTCCGGCGATCTCGGCGTGCTGCACCAGGACGGCTATATTCAGCTCAAGGACCGGTCCAAGGATGTGATCATTTCCGGTGGTGAGAACATATCCTCAATCGAGGTCGAGGATACATTGTTCAAACACCCGCAAATCATCGCAGCCGCGGTTGTCGCCAGGCCGGACGAGAAATGGGGCGAAACGCCCTGCGCTTTTGTGGAGATTCGCGACGACGCGGAGGTCACCGACAAGGAGATCATAGCGTTCTGCCGCGAGCGGCTCGCCGCCTTCAAATGCCCCAAAACAGTTGTATTCACCGAATTGCCGAAAACCTCGACTGGCAAGATCCAGAAGTTCGTCCTGCGCGACCGCGCAGCGAAGCTGTAGCAAAACGACGAGGCCCAACAACCGGTCGTAGAATACACACAGCCCGTTGACTGCACATTCAGTGAGCAGGAAGCCTGGAACATCGAAGCAGATATAGGCGGCGCGCTGCACTAAAGAGCATCGCCACGCGCTTTGCAGATAAAAACCACCATCGCTCCGAGGCAAGCGAATCGGAGATCATTTATCTCATGGGATCAGAAAACACGGACCGCCGGAGGCGGCGCGTTTTAATGCACGGTAGCCGTGCCCTGCAAGCGTGTAATCTCGTCCTTGAGATGGAGTTTCTGTCGTTTGAGCCGCGAAAGTTCCAATGTGTCGGCGCTCGGGTGAAGGGTCTGCTCCTCGAGCTTGCGCTCCAGATCCGCGTGCCGCCGTTCAAGTTCCGCAAGATGCTCACTTTGTGACATCGACCAAACCTCCATATGGATTTCGACACTGGTAATGTGTCACAGTTTGTTGCCAGGCTAAAAGGAAATTGTGCCGAAATTCGGACTTATTCCCAAAAACATCAATTTCGAGCAAAAACTGGTAATAAAATTTCAATATCGTCATTCAATCCTGCTTAACCGTATACGATAATATCACACCGGCCCGATTTGCACACACCAAAACCAGAATCTGCCCACAAATCCGCAATCTGAAAAAACCTTTTTCTAACAATTCGGGAATAATCATCAATCGCCAACGCCTACTTCCATGTCAAAAATATGATATGATTTCAGCAATGCGACCAAATACAAATGGAAACGTTTTTTGTAAATGACTGCGGACGAAGAAGAACAGGACGCTCTGATTCGGGAGCTTGCGACCCTGCGCCAGGAGCATCGGGATCTTGACGATTCGATATCGGCTCTGATCGAGGCTGGTCGCAGCAATCACCTGCAAATTCAGCGGATCAAGAAAAAGAAGCTGGCCCTCAAGGACAGGATCACGTCGCTTGAAGATCGCATGATCCCTGACATTATTGCCTGACGAGGTTCAGGCCCCCTTGCGGGCAAAGTAGCGTCTGGGGGTCGTGCCGATCGTTGATCGGAACGCATGGATGAAGGCGCTAGGGCTTTCGAAGCCTACATCCAGTGCAACGATCGTGACCGGAATTCCCTGGGAAAGCAATTCAAGGCTCGCCATGATTCGGGCTTGGCGGCGCAGATCGCGAAACGATTGCCCGGTTTGCCGCCGGATCTGGCGGATCAGTGTCCTTTCGGACATGCCCAGGTACCCCGCCCACTGGCCGAGGGAAGAGCGATCGGCGGGATTGTCGCGGAGATGGACAGCAAGGTCAGCGATCCGAGAATCCTCCGGGAGTGTCATGTACAAGAGCTCGGAACCGGTCTGCGCAATTTCGTGCATGAGAAGTGCAGCCAGATGCGGCATCAGCGAAGCGTCCGCGCCGTCGGCAATCCGCACCATGATCTCGCGCATCAGCGGCGTAACCTCATTGACCCGGACATCCCCAGGAAATCCGTCGCCGCCGCGAATATAGACCGTGCGCATCCTGACCAGGCTGATGCAGCGTATGGCATGATCGCAACGGGCCGGCACCCACAGGCCACGTCCCGGCGGCACCACCCAGATCCGGTTTCCGGTGCGCACCCGCATGACGCCCGAAATGGCATGAACCATCTGATGAGCGTCGTGAAAATGGTCTTCGATTTCCGTCCCGGCTGCATAGTCCGTTGCCCAACCTTCCAGATCGGGCATGAGCTCCAGATTTTGATTCGTTCGGGTTGTCACTTTGTCGACGTTTTTTGTCAATCTGTCGATAGAGTGTAGAACGACTTGCCGGTAGAGTGCAATCGATCCTTCCCGGCAAGCAAGCAACCATGTCCCGAAAAGAAACCCTGCACTTTCTCAACATTGCGCACTTCTTTGATCATTTTTTCATCCTGATCTTTCCCACGGCTGCCATTGCGATCGCGCTTGAATGGCGCATGAGTTATGGCGCGGCGCTCGCCATGGGAACCCCGGTTTACGTGCTGTTTGCGCTCGGCACGCTGCCGGCCGGCTGGCTCGGCGACCGGTTCGATCGGGTCAAGCTGCTTGCCCTGTTCTTCGTCGGCTGTGGCGCATCCGGATTGTTCGTCGCCCTGTCGAACGGTCCGGCCACATTGATGGCGGGCCTCGGCTCTCTCGGCCTGTTCGCCGCGCTTTATCACCCGGTGGGACTGGCGCTGGTGACGGACATAGCGATACGGCCCGGCCGTGCATTGGCGGTGAACGGTGTCTTCGGCAATATGGGACTGGCCGGTGCTGCGGCCGTCACCGGGTTTCTGGCCGATCAGGCCGGCTGGCGCACGGCATTCCTGATCCCCGCCACACTGTCCGTTCTCGTTGGATGCGGCCTGTTCGTCCGCCGGTTGCAAAAGGGAGGACCGGCGCTTCGACAGGTGGATCATCCGGTACGCGGCGCCCCGGTTGTCACGCGCCGCAATCAGATTGCGGTGTTTGTCATCACCTGCGTTTCCGCCCTGTTCGGCGGCATTGTCTTCAATGGCCTGACAATTTCCCTGCCGAAATTCTTCAGCGAGCGACTGCATCACCTGGCCGACGATCTCACCGGCATCGGCGCCTATACCGGCCTTGTCTTTGCGGTTGCTGCATTCGCACAATTGCCGGTCGGCGAATTGCTCGACCGGTTCGGCGCGCGCATCGTCCTCATTGCACTCCTGATCGCTCAGGTCGCGCTGTTCGCCGCCCTGTCTTTTCTGGACGGATGGATCGTGTTGCCGCTGGCGCTGGCACTCGTGGTCCTGGTCTTCGCCGAGATCCCGATCACCACATGGCTGCTCGGTCGATATCTGCCACGCACCATCCGCGCCCGCGCCGTTTCCGTGGAATATACATTGTCGCTCGGGGTCGGCGCGGCCATTGTACCGATGATCGCGGTCATGCACGACCGGGGTCTGGGATTCGACGTTCAGTTCGCCGGGCTGGCCGGCGCGGCGCTGATCGTGTTCACGGCTGCCTGTTTTCTGCCAAGGGCTCCTGCCCGCGCGGCACCCCTGTCCCCAAGCCCGCAGAAGCTCGAAGAAACCATCATGCCGTAACAGCAACTGCAATCCGACGCATTCCGGCTACGGTTTTTCAGTGATTTTCGTCAGACAACAGCCTTTCTTGCCCGGCGACCACAATTCAATTTCATAATCGAATCCGGCGGTATCCAGGGTCCCCTCGTCGAGGGCGGATGCGCAATGAAGCAAGGTGCAGATTTCTTCGTCGGAGCACCCCGCCTCGACCCAGGCGTCCTTCACCGGGCAGCGCATCATCTTGACCTCCAGACAGGTGTCATCCAGTTGCCTGATTTCGGGCAGAAAGGTAGCGCCGCCGTCGGGCGCCTTCGCATATCCGTTGGCCAGGCCGGCAAAATCGCGCGGTCCAAAACAGGCCAGCTGCGCTCCAATCATCTTGCCGTGCGCATAACTGGCACTGCGCATCACGCTGATCGCCTCGGCTTCGCCGTAGCGTTTTGACAATTCGCGAAAGACAACCAGATAGGCCGTTCCGCGTTCCTTGATTGCGTTGTAGAGGTGCGTTTCGGAATCATTCGAGGGCATGTCCGGGTCACTCCGTATCCGGCGGGAAATGAAACGCATCGGTCGTCGGGATTCTGGCGCAGCCGATCCGCTCAAAAGAAACCGCCAGTGCCCCGCTTTTCCGTGAGTTCAGCCCCGGGCACCGATTGATTTCCATCGCAGGCTATCGTCCGGGCCATCGATCAATCAACGCAGATTATCTCCGGCGCAGGCATAGAAAAACTCGGTCTCGGTGTGGCGTCTTTTGTGCGACTTGTGCGATCGTTTGATAGGAATGTGCGGGTTCATGCGACCGCATGCCGGGAGACCACCATGACATACAGACTTCCTTCCCTGAATTCGCTGCGCGCCTTCGAGGCCGCGGCGCGCCATCTGAGTTTCAAAATGGCGGCGAGCGAACTTGGCGTCACGTCCGGCGCCATCAGCCAGCAGGTCAAGAAGCTGGAGGCCTCGCTTGGCGTGCCCCTGTTTCGCCGTTTGCCGCACGGCCTGCTTCTGACCCTGGAAGGCGAGACCTATCTCCCCCGGATAAGCAGGGTCTTTGAAGACCTGACGGAAGCCACCGAAGCGATTGCGCCGGATATGAACGGCAAGAAGTTCAATGTCGGCATTTGTTCCAGAGCCCAGGCCCTGTTGCCGCCAGGTTGGCCGAACCATAGCGACGGTCTGAAACCATATGTGCGGGATTTGATCCGAACGACGGATGTCGAACGGGTCAAGAACAACGAGATTGATTGTCTGATCCGACTTGGCGGCGGCCCCTATGGAGATCTTGTTCTGATGCGAATTCAGGGGCCGTCCGGCGCGGATGGACGATCCGAGGACCTGCATTTCATTTGCAAGCCCGGTCTTGCGGACTGCCGGCAGTCGAGAGCGATTTTGCAAGACCTGAGGGATAACGCTGTGACGCTCGGGTGATAACAGTCCGCGTCTCAGGCCTTGACCGCGACGTCGGGAACCGGGCGCCGCCTAACGGTCGTCACGATCACCGGCATGCGCGTGGCGAAAGGCGCCCGGAGCCTGACCGGTCCAGCGTTTGAATGCCCGCGAGAACGATGAAGGGTCGGAAAACCCGACAAGGTATGCGGTCTCATTGACGGATGCGGCGTCTCCCGTGAGATACAGTTTGGCGACCCGCTGACGCAGATCGTCGAGCACGGCTGAAAATGTCGTCCCCTCTTCCTTCAGTTTCCGGAAAAGGGTCTGGCGGCTAAACCCCATTTGCTCCGCCACCTCGTCGGCGCTGATATCGCCCCGATGAAGCACCGGCAGCAGCAAAGCCTCAAGCCGTCCTTTCAGATGTTTTGCGGCATCCAGGTCCGCCAGCAGTTTATCCGCATGTCTGGTCAGGATCCCGAAGACATAGTGCGAGCCAGGCGCGACGTCCCAATTCGCGACCTGCGGGTGAAGCTCCATGGCATTCCATTCCCGGTCAAAATGCACCGGGCATTGAAATATCCGCTCATATTCGCCCGAATAAGACGGGGCGGGATGGGTCAGATGGACCGACAGGACATGCGGTCGCGACAAGAACCGCCGTGGTCCGCAGACCAGGCTGACGAAGGCGATTTCGGTGAGTTCGGGCACCGCGTTCGGATCCCGCCGCCGGTCGACCATGAACAATTTTCCGAACCGGTTGGTCAGCTCAAACCGGGGCCCGTCGGCAACGCCCTCGACCTCGGCGGCCAGGCGTCCATAGCGCTGCAATTGCAGAAACGCCTCGCCCATCGTTGCCGAGGCTTCCATAATCAGCCCGAGAACGGAGATTTTCGACATCCCGACAGTCTCGCCGAAATGCAGAGCCAGGGCGGGATCGCCGGTAAGCGACTGCGCCGTGCGCAGCAATTGGACATAGTGCGGCAAGGCGACCCGGTTGTCCGGATCCGCCAGCTTCTTTGTATCAATACCCGCACGCTCGACCAGCCTTGCCGGCTCGGCGCCCAGAGCGGACGCAAAGCCCAGGAGCCCGGAGACAATGCCTGCCGATACCGTCGGTTGATCCAATACCGCCTCCTGTTACGTGTGGTCATGATTGTGCAACACGCAGCCATGGCAGGCGCGCCGAATGTGAATTATCACACCGGCGACGCATCCCGGAAGACCCGTTTGCGCGGTGTAGTGCCAACAGTGAGAATTCAATGAACGAACGCATGAAAGCAATGACCAGCCGCCGATATGGCGGACCAGAAGTGATGCGCGATGAAATGATCGAACGGCCGGTTCCGGACGCCGACCAGGTTCTGATCAAGGTCGCGGCCTCTTCGATCAATCCCTATGACTGGCATTCCCTGCGCGGCGAGCCATGGTTGGTCCGGTTGGCCGAGAAGTCCTTTTTCGTGCCCCAACACATCGTGCTGGGAGCGGATGTTGCGGGCACCATCGAGGCGGTCGGCGACAATGTTGAAACGTTCAAACCGGGCGACGAGGTGTTCGGCGTCATCGGCACGGGTGCTTTTGCGCAATATGCCTGCTCGACAGCGGACAAACTGACACTCAAACCCGGCAATGTGTCTCTCGTCGATGCCGGCGTTGTCGGCATTGCCGGTCTGACGGCCCTGCAGGCGCTGCGGGATTGGGCCTGTGTCACCAACGGCGACAGGGTCCTCATCAACGGTGCATCCGGAGGCGTCGGCACCTACGCGCTACAGATCGCGAAAGTGTTCGGCGCCGAGGTTACGGCAGTATGCAGCGCGACAAATCTGAAGCTGGTGCGGGATCTGGGTGCCGACCACGTGATTGATTATGAAGTCGAGGATTTCACAAGAGCCGGGCAGCAATACGATGTGGTGATGGATCTGGCGGCAAACCGGTCCATCGGCGACATAAAACGCGCAATGGCCCCGTCAGGCAAATGGCTTCTGGTGGGTTTCAATATGGCGACCATGCTCGCGATTGGACTGTTGGGACGGTGGCTTGTCCGGGATGCGGGTCGGTCTGCAACGATAAAAATCGCCGAGGTCGTTGCCGGCGATCTGGCGATCCTGGGAGACATGCTCGCATCCAGGCAAATTCGTTCCGTTATCGATCGGACCTATTCCCTCAAAGATACGGCCGGTGCAATCGAATATGTCGAAACCATGCGGGCGAAAGGCAAAGTGGCGATTGCGATGGACTAGGGGCTGTGGACAGCTGGATTGCGTCGTTGGTTTGGTCAGATTGATCCATCACTTAAAGACGCCAGAGGTTCCAAGCGTTTGATTCGGACCATTGGGGCCTGTAAAGCGATGTCGGGATCGGGTATAGCTGCAAGACATGAGCAAACCGGATCTGGCGAGAACAATCCTGGATATCCTGCGCCGGGAGCGGGCGCCGGCCGGCTTTCATATTCGCGAACAATGGCTTGCCGATGTGCTGGGCGTCTCCCGCTCGCCGGTCCGCACAGCCCTGAAACAGCTGGAACATCTGCACGTCGTGCGTTCGGAACAGAACCAGGGCTACTTCCTGCAGGCCGCCCCCGGATCTCCCGATTTCGACAAGGTGGAACTGCCGCAACCCGAAACCGACCGCATCTACCGGCTGATCGCAAGCGAGCGCTTCGCCAACCTGATCGGCGATCAGGTCTCGGTCGGCGACCTTGTGCGCCGCTATGCCTCCAGCCGGACCACGATCCTGAAGGTGCTCGCGCGCATGCAGGAAGACGGGCTGGTGGAAAAATCCTCCGGTCACAACTGGGCTTTCGGTCCGGCTCTCAACGACGAGGCGTCTTATCAGGAAAGCTACCGTTTTCGGCTGATCACCGAACCCGCCGCCCTGCTTGAGACGGGATTCGACCTGCCCGCGCCGCGCCTGGCGCAGTTGCGCTCCCTGCACGAGAATGTCATCGAAAGAGGGCTGGAAAACGAAACCATTGCCGGCCTGTTCAACATCGACGCCGAATTCCACAACAGCCTGGCGGAGG
>JGI12316J15310_10000148_pt40 | contig 34032 bp, 26 predicted proteins | sample MarCyaLeptolynsp_FD_15310 | JGI IMG/M metagenome (IMG submission 15310)
CGAGACCACGCTCGGCTCGGTGCTCGAGGCCTCGGGCGGCGAGCTGGTTCGCGCCGATCCGCGCGACAACGTCCGGGAGCTCGTGCGCGACCTGGCCCTGCGCGCGCGCGTGCCGATGGTCAACGATCTCGAGCTCGACCTGCCCGACGGAATGATGATGGTGCGGACCCAGGGCACCGGCGGCCTGCGCAAAGAAGACACGCTGCTCGTCGCGGGCAAGCTCTCGCACGAGGTGTCCGGCGACATTCGACTCACCGGGCGCGGCCCCGACGGTCCCGTCGAGGCGAGCTTTCCCGTCAACCTCACCGCCGCGCGTGAGGCCGGGACGCCCTCCACCGTCCACCAGCATCTGGCGCGCACCTGGGCGCAGATGCAGATCGCCCACCTCACCAAGACAAAGGGCTTCGAGGCGCACGACGAGATCGTCAAGCTGTCGCAAGACTACACCGTGCTGTCTCGCTTCACGGCGATGCTCGTACTGGAAAACGACGCGATGTTTCGCGAGTTCAACGTGGTCCGCCGCGCCGAGGACAAAGACACTTGGGACGGCAAGCTGCCGAAGCCCGAGGAGCCGGTTCCCGATGCTTCGGTGACCACCAAATCGGCCGGGCAACCCGAGCAGAAGGAAGAGCGGGACGATGTCGCCACGGGACGCAAGACGCTGGAGCCGCTCGGTGAAGGCGGTGGCAAAGCCAGCGGCAGCGTGATCGACGACGAGACCGCCACCGAGAAAGCCAAGGACCAAAAGCCACGTGGCGGCCCGCAGCCGTTCCCGGGCAACGCCCCCTCCGAGGACCCCGCTCCGCCGCCGGCCCAACCCACGCCCGAGCCCGAGCCCGACCCCGACTTCTTCAACGATGGCGGCAGTCCGCTCGGGGGTCAGCCCTCGACGACCCTTCCCGACTTCGGCGAGAACCGGAACAAGGGTGACATCAGCGGCGCCGACGATGATGGTGGCGACGGGCTGCTCGACCTCGGTGTCGACGAGGACGAAGACAACGTCTTCCCCGGCAGTTCCTCGAGCACGACCAAGAGCAGCGCGCAGCCGGCCAAGACCCCCAAGAAGAAGTCCAAGCCCCGCCGCCCAGCGCCCAAGTCCGACGCGCCCATGGATCCGTGGTCCAGCGGCGTCGGCCAGGTCGGCGGCGGCAGCGTCTGGGGTGGTACCGGCAAGCGCGACCGACGGTGGTCCCCGCCCCGGCCCGCGTTGAAGGTCCGCACGGTGTCCTCGCCGAGTTCCCGTGCGCTCGCCCGAGTCGAGGACCTGTCGCGCGACGTCACCCGCGACCCGACGAAGCGCACGGCCCACGGCAGCCTCGTGCGCGCCGCAATCCGGGCCGGTCACCCCGGCGCGATGGACTTCGCCCGCGCCTGGGCCGAGGTCGACCCCGACCACGCGCCCGCGTTGCTCTCGCTCGCGGACATGCTCAATGCTGCGGGCGACCCGGCTGCGTCTCGGGCGTACGCGAGCGCCGTCGAGGTCCGGCCGTTCAACAAGCGCCAGCACGAGGACCTCGCCAGCGGCCTGAGCGGCAAGGGTGACCTGACCCGGGCCTGCTCGCATCGCCGCGCGATCGTCAGCATCGACCCACAAAACGTCGAGCACCACGCCGAGCTGGTCCGCTGCCTCAACGCAGCACGCCGGGCCGACGATGCTCGACGCGCCCTCGACGACGCCCGTAGCCGGGCCGAAGGCAAGCGCAAGGTGCTCGACGCGACGTTCTCCAAGCTCGAGGCCGAGCTGGCTGCGGTGGCGCTGCCGCCCGACGTCAAGCTGCACCGAGGCGCGCAGCTCACGGCCACGGTGACGTGGACCGGCGAGGACGACCTGGACATCATCGTGGTCGACAAGCGCGGCCGCCGGCTGTCGGCCCTGCGCCCGCAAAACAAGGTGCGCGTCCGGGAGGGACGCAACGACGAGACGCTGACCATGCGTCGCGTCAAGGGCTCGGTGTTCGTCGAGGTGGTGCGTCAGTCCGGCGCGCCCGTCACGACGCCCGTCTCGGGCACGCTGACCATCAAGACCTCGAGCGGGCGCAAGAAGACCGTTCCGTTCACCCTCCGCGAAGGCACGATCCGACTGGCCAAGGTCTTTTGGAGCACCTGACCCGGCTCAGTTACACGACAGCTCGCGCTCGGGGAACGCACTATTGTCGAAGGTGAGCCGGCCGGCGTAGTCGAAGTGATTGCCCACGACGGTGAAGTCGCTGTAGCCGCTGAGCAGGGCATGGTCGACGAACTCGATGGTCCACTCGCGCACCGCCAGCGTCTGGCCGAGGTCGTCACGGCTCGCGTCCGCTTCGACCAGCGAGTAGGTCAGGCCACCATCGCCGACGATCTCTTCCGCGGTCTTGCGGTCGGAGTCGACCTCGTAGTGGACGCTCGTCTGCTCTCGAATGTCGTCCACGACGATCGTGGTCGCGAGCTCGAGCTTGCCGAACGACCGGGCGATGTCGTCCGCTTCGGAAAGCGACAGCACCAGCGGGTTGTCGGGCTCGGCTCCAAACCCGAGCAGCTCGACCAGGGGTCCCGCCGACTCGTAGCTGATCGACAGTGAGCCGTTGCTCTGCAGGCTCGCCGAAGCGCCGACGAGAAAGCTGTCGACCACGAAGACGTTCTCGAGCACCGGCTCGTCCTCCCAGAACAGCTCGAGGTCCATCGTCACCCCGGTTGCCTCCGTGTGGTACACGCCGTCCTCGAACGTCCACCCGTCGGGCGTCTTGCCTTGCGCGCCCTGCTGGACGCTCTCGATGATCCCCCCGAGGACGCGCGTCGCGAACAGCACCGTCAGGTTGCCGCACGCGACCATCTCGTGGAGGCTGTCGCCGTACTCCTCGGTGATGAAAATGGTCTCGAGCGCCTCGTCGTCGCTCGCCCCGTCCCGACACTCGCGCAGGTTGTCCACCTGCTCCTCACGCTCCGCGCTCGTCCCGAAGAACAAGCACCCCGGCGCGGTGACCCCAAGGCACAGGGCAACCGCTCCACACGTCAACCGACCCAACGCAGTCAAATCCATGGCCGCGGAATGTGCACGGCGTGTTCCGAGCGAGAAGGCCAAGGATCTCGGTCGCTCGCGCGCGATCGCGCGACTCGAGTCGTTGCGTCCTGCGACGACACCGCGACACCGTTGTCACAGTCGATTTTCTCCAGCCCGAGCCGAAGTTTTAACAAGCCTTGAACGCACCCGCGCTCCACACACAGGGCCAAAAACGCCGTTATTCGCGTTCTGGCCGGCCGGCATTTGACAGAGAGTGAACACAGCTTAGACCTGCCGCGCCGAAACGAAATCTCGGCTGATTCGGGAGCTGACTACGCAATGACCAAGAACCTGACCCTCACTGCCTTGTTCGGAGCCGCCTCGCTTCTCGTGGCTTGCACCGGGGATGACGACCCCGACGCCACCGGTGACGGCACCGAGTCCACCGGCGATACGGGGATGACCAACCCCACGATGACGACGCCGGGCGACGACGACGACGACGACGACGACATGATGGACACCACCGCTGGTGACGATGATGACGACGACGACGACGACGATGACGACATGCCGACGACGGGCGAGCCGGTCGTCGACCCGCAGATCCGCATCGTGCACGCCTCCCCCGGTTCTCCCGCAGTCGACGTCTACGTCGAGGGCATGGACGACCCCGTGATCGAAGGCCTCGCGTACACCGAGACCAGTGACTACCTCACGGTCCCGGCCGGCGACTACAACTTCCAGGTTCGTGCCGCAGGTGCGGACCCCTCCGAAGATCCCGTCTACGAGACCGGCGACCTCACCCTTCCCGAGGAAGCGGTCGTCACCGCGGTGGCAGCGGGCCTGCTCGCCGGCGGCGAAGAGGATGGCTTCCGCGTCATCCCGTTGATCGAGAACTTCGAGGATCCCGGGGCGGGCAACGCCGCGGTTCGCATCCTGCACGCCGGCTCGGACGCGCCGGAGGTCGGGATCGACGTCGGCAACGACGACCCCGCTGCTCCCGAGCTGGATGGCGTGGCTCGCTTCGCCGAGAGCGGCGAGGCCGGGGTTGCGCTCCCCGCTGACACCGCGCTTCAGGTCGGGATTGCCGCCGGCGGCGCGACCGTGACCGCCTTCACGACGCCCGAGCTTCCCGAGGGCGCCAACCTGTTCGTCATCGCCACCGGCCTGCTCGGCAACCTGGCGCGTGAGGACAACGGCTTTGGCCTGCTTGCGGTCGGCCCCGACGGTACGATCGGACTCATCCGCCAAAACCCGGTCGTATACGCCATGCACGGCAGCTGGAACGCCGGCACGGTCGACATCTGCTCCGGCACGACCGAGCTGTTTGGTGACGTGGGCTTCGATGCCTTTGCGCCGATTCGCGTGCCGCCGGGCGACTACCCGCTGTCGGTCTACGCAGGCAGCGCGGAAGACTGCGCCGGGCCGCGCCCGGTCTACACCACGCCCGAGGACGTCACCCTCGAGGCCGGTGAGCAGTACCTGGCCATCGCCGCAGGCGAGGTTGGCGGAGATCCGGCCTTCCAGTTCATCTTGGCGCAGGAGCAGTTCGCGCTCGACGGCAACGGCGGCTATGTCCGAGCCATCCACGCGGCCGGTACGCCGGGCGTTGCAGCCGTCGAGGTCGGGCTGATCGACGGATCCGACGAGATCGTCGACGAGGACAGCGTCGTCATCGACGGCTTCGTCTTCGGCGACGAGTCCGACGAGCTCCCGCTGCCCGCGGGCAGCTACCCGCTGGGCATTGGCGCCGACGTCATGGGCATGGCGAACTACCCCAACGGCACCGTGGTGCAGGCAACGCTCGACGTCGCCGATGGAACCCGCGCGTGGGCGATCGCCTCCGGCCTGCTTGGTGCGGGTCAGCCCGGCAACGCCATCACGGTCAATCTGATCGACACGACCACGTCCCCCTGGACGTGTGTGACCTGCGACTAACCGACCGAGCGAAAACGGAAGTCCTACCGGGGTCGACGGTCGGCACGAGCTTGCTCGCGCCGGCCGTCGTCTTTTTTCCCCTACTTACCGGTTTCGGGCAGCAGCAGCGCGTCGATGTACTGACGCTTGTCGAGGTACTTGCGCGCCGCCTTCTGAATGTTCTTGGAGCTGATACGGTCGACGCGCTTTTCGAGCTCGAGAATCTTCTTGGGGTCGGTTCCGTAGCGGAAGTGGTCGACGAGCTGGTCCTGCCAGAAGCGGTTTTCCTTCTTCGCCGTCTCGAGCCGGCGACGATGCTGCTCCTTGAGCTTGGAGACCGTTTCCTCGTCTACGCCCTTCTTCTTGAACTCCTCGATGGTCGCCCAAACCGATTTGGTCAAGTCGTCGGCGTTGTCCGGGCTGCACCCGAACGTGACGTTGACGCTGAACTCACCCTTGGGTCGCCGTTCGATCCCCGCCATGCTCTGCACCCCGTAGACGCCGCTCTTGTCCTCACGCAGGATCTCGCGCAGCCGAATGCCGAGCGCATCGGTGAGCACGTCCAGGTCGTCCTCGGCATTCTCGGACCAGCGCAGCCCGCCGTGGAACATCAGCCGCACGTAGGCCTTGGGATCCTGTCCCTTGTTGACGCGTACGCGCTTGACCCCACGCGGGCGCTTGATCTTGACGTCCTTGTAGGTCTCCTTGCGACCATTGCTCGGCAGCGATGCCAAGTACGTGCTCACGAGCTCCTCGAGCCGCTTGGGCTCGACGTTGCCCACGAATACGAACGTGAAGTCGCCGGCATCGGCGAAACGCGACCGGTAGAAGTCGAACGCAGTGTCCAACTGGATGCTGTCGATCATCTCGACCGTCGGCGGGCGCCGACGTGGATGGTCGGACGTCGCAACCTTGTTGAACTCGTCCGCAAAGACCGCCTGCGGCTGCAGATCCCGATTCTTGAAGAAGGTGCGCATCTGCCCCTGCCAGGCCGCGAGCGCCTCGGGGTCCTTGCGCGGCGCCGTGATGAACAAGTGCACCAGCTGCAGCATCGTCTCGAGGTCTTGGGGTGAGGCGCTGCCCTCGATCCCTTCTTCGAGCTCCGCGATGAACGGCGCGACGCGAACCGCCTTGCCGGCGAGCAGCTTGCCGAGCGCAACCGCGTCGTGCTCCCCCACCCCACCCTGCGCAACGACGAAGTCCGCCGCCGACGCCGAATCGAAGTCCTTGTCGGCCGCCAGTGAGTGCCCGCCGGGGCTGATCGCAGACAGCCGGACTTCGTCGTTCTTGAAGTCGGTCGGCTTGATCACGACCTTGGCCCCGTTGGACAGCGTCCACACCGAGACCCCGATCTCGTCGATGGTCTCGCGCGCCGTCACCGAGCCGGCCTTCGGTGCCTCGGCCATCAGGCTCTCGCCACTGCCGGCGTCGACCCACGGATCCACCGTCTTGCCGGCGGTCGCGTCCATCACGGCGAGCAACTGCTCCTGGGTCGGCATTTTGTCGCGCGACGCACCAGCGGCCTGAAGCACCCGGTCCTTGCGCTTCGCCCACGCCTGGGCGGCCGCGTTGACCTCCTGCAGGGTGGTCGCGGGGAGGAACTTCTGCGCGAGCTTCAGCTCCTGGCCGCGGGACAGCAGCGCACGGGACTCGAGGTAGTGGTCCGCAATGGAGCCGGCGTAGGCCGAGGCGTCCACCGTATCGGCCTCGTTCGCGGCCCGCTCGAGCCCGCGCAGGTACTCCGCCTTCGCGCGGTCGAGCTCGCTCGCCAAAAACCCGTGTTGCTCGACGCGAGCCAGCTCGAGCAGCATCCGCTCGGTGGCCTCCTCGGCCTTGCCGGGCTTGGCTGCGACGAACATGCGAAAGACGTCCACCGCCCGGCCCATCCCGCTCGTGAACGAGAAGGCAAAGGCGTACGGCGCGTCCGGCTTGCGCCCGATCTCGGACAGCCTCTGCCTGAGCATCGAGTGCATCAGGTCGTCGACGAGCTCGGCCTGATAGTCGTTCTCGGTCGTAAAGCCCGCGACAGGCCGTTTGATGGCGAGCGAGACCTGCGTCAGCGACATCTCCTTGTCGGTCTGCACGTCCACGCGGGTCTTCTCGAGGATCGGCACCGGTACGGCCACGCGCTCGGGTGCACCCTCGGGGTTTTTCAGGTCTGCGAAGCGGCGCTCGATCTCCGCTTGCACCTGCTCGGGCTCGATGTCGCCCACGACGACGACCGCCATGTTGTTGGGGCGGTACCAGTCCCTGTAGAAGTCCTGCAGCCGTGAGACGGGCGCGGTCTCGAGGATCTTCTTGTCCCCGATCGGCTTGCGCTCGGCGTACTTGCTCCCCGCGAGGAACACCGGCCACTGCTTGTCGAAGACGCGTTGCCCGGCCCCACGACCCAAGCGCCACTCCTCGATCACCACGCCGCGTTCCTTGTCGACCTCGACGGGATCGAAGGTCACGGCCCCCGCCCAGTCCTCGAGCACATCGAAGCCGGTGGTCAGTAGCTTCGTGTCGTCCGTGGGGACCTGCAGCATGTAGATGGTCTGGTCGAACGAGGTCCCCGCGTTGACGTCGGCCCCGAAGTCCATCCCGGCGCGCTCGAAGAAGTCGATCATCGAGTTCTTCTCGAAGCGCTCCGTCCCGTTGAACGCCATGTGCTCCACGAAGTGCGCGAGTCCTCGCTGGTCATCCTCCTCGAGGACCGAGCCCGCGTTGACCGCGAGCCACAGCAGCACGCGCTTCTCCGGCTTTTGGTGCTTGCGAATGTAGTAGGTCAGCCCGTTGTCGAGCGTGCCGACTTTGACCGCAGGGTCCATCGGCAGCGCGGGCGACTCGTCGACCACACCGTCGGTGCCCGATGGAGCGGCAGCACCGCCGCTGTGCCCCGGTACCTCCGTTTCTCCATTGGACTTGCTGGGGTTGCACGCGGCGACCGCCAGCGCGAGGACAGAGAATCGGAGCAGGTGCTTCATGGGCGAATTTCAGTGGGTTTGACACGCAAACCGACCCCGCCGGTTCCCTTCGTGGGACCAGACGGGGTCGATGGGTTCGAGAGTCGACTCTCGGAGGAGCCTAGATGCGGGGACCGGCGCCGCGGATGGCTTCGCTGGCCTGGCTCTCGTAGTCCTTGAAGTTCTCCGCGAACAGGTGGGCGAGCTTCTTGGCCGTGGCGTCGAAGGCGTCCTTGTCCGACCACGTGTTGCGGGGGATGAGCACGTCGTCGGGCACGCCCTCGAGCTTGGTCGGGACCTGGAATCCGAAGATCGGATCCTCGATCGTCGGGGCGTCGGCAAGCGTGCCCCCGTTGATCGCGTCGATGATCTTGCGCGTGTGCTTGATGCTCATGCGACTGCCGACGCCGTAGGGTCCACCGCTCCAGCCGGTGTTGACCAGCCAGGTGTTGGCGCCGTGAGTCTTGAGCTTCTCGGCCAGCATCTCGGCGTACTTGGTCGGGTGCCACACCAGGAAGGGCGACCCGAAGCACGCGGAGAACGTCGCCTGCGGTTCGGTGACGCCCATCTCGGTGCCCGCGACCTTGGCCGTGTAGCCACTGATGAAGTGGTACATCGCCTGCTCGGGCGACAGCTTGCTGACCGGCGGCAGCACACCGAAGGCATCACACGTCAGCAGAATGACGTTGTTGGGGTGCTTGGCGACGCAGGGGATCTTCGCGTTCGGGATGAACTCGATCGGGTAGCTGCAGCGCGTGTTTTGGGTGATCGAGACGTCGGTGAAGTCGACCTTGCGGGTCGCCCGCTCGAACACCACGTTCTCCAGCACCGAGCCGAAGCGAATCGCGTTGTAGATCTCGGGCTCGTCCTCGGCCGACAGGTTGATCGCCTTGGCGTAGCAGCCGCCCTCGATGTTGAACACGCCGTCGTCCGACCAGCAGTGCTCGTCGTCACCGATGAGATCGCGGTTGGGGTCCGCCGACAGGGTCGTCTTGCCGGTGCCCGAAAGCCCGAAGAAAATCGAGACGTCACCATCGCCACCGGGCGCCTGATTCGCAGAGCAGTGCATCGACAGCACGTTCTTCTGCGGCATCAGGTAGTGCATGATCGTGAAGACCCCCTTCTTCATCTCGCCCGCGTACTCGGTGCCGAGAATGACGAACTCCTTGCGCCCGAAGTTGAGCGCCACGGAGGTCTTGGAGGTCATGCCGGTGGTGTAGCGATTCGCCGAGAACGCACCCGCGTTGTAGATGACGTAGTCGGGCTCGCCAAAGCTCTCGAGCTCCTCCGCGGTCGGGCGGATGAGCATGTTGTTCATGAACAGCGCGTGGTAGGCCCGCGAGCAGATGATGCGGACCTTGATCCGGTACTTCGGATCCCACCCGGCGAAGCCATCGACGACGTAGAGATGCGGGCGCGTGTTGAGGTAGTCGATCGCGCGCTCGCGATTGATCATGAAGACGTTCTCGTCGATCTCCTTGTTGACGGGCCCCCACCACACGTCGTCCTTGCTGCTCGGCTCGGCGACGATGCGCTTGTCGGAGGGGCTGCGGCCGGTCTTCTCGCCGCTCATGGCGATGAGCGCACCGGACGAGGCGATCGCGGTCCCCGGCTCGTGGCGCAGGCCATGCTCATAAAGCCGCGAAGGGGCGGCGTTGCGAATCACAGTCTTGACGGAGATGTCGTACTTCTCGAGGGTGAAATCGTCTGGCATGGCACCTCAGGCGTGAGCGGTTGGAGCGGTTTCGACGATAGGCCAACGCGTTTCGCGACGGAAGCCTGATCGTGCTCGATACGGCGTGACCCTCCCCGCCGCGGAAAACCGCAATCGCAGGACAACGAGATTTGTCGCACGCGTCGACCTGCGCGATCGGCCCCAGGCCGCCCGCCCTAGCCCCTAGCGCGGCCGGTTGTCGATGTTCGCGTTGCTCGTGCCGCCGTACTGCTCCACGACCTTGCGAACGTCGGCCTGGCCGCGACTTCGCGATCCCGGCCGGTAGACGTCCAGCGGGCGGCTCCCTGCCTCGTACTTCCACGACCATGTCGTCTTGCCGTGACGTTTGCTCTGGCGCCCGAAGACCTTCGTCGTCTCGGCGTTGGCATCGGCGCCGTTGTCGAGCAACCCGGTCGCGGCTTCGACGTTGTTTTCGTGGACCGCCACGTGCAGCGGCGTCCAGCCGAAGTCGTCGCGAGCATCGACCTCTTGGCCGTGCTCGCTGACCAGCAGGGAGACCAGCCGAACGCTGGGGACACGGCGCCCGACCTCGTGTAGCAACGTCCGACCGTCCTGCGGCGCAGGGATCTCGGGCTTGGCCCCGGCCTCCAACAACGCGATCAAGATCGAAGCGTCGGAGTCGAAGAGCTTTCGCTTCGGATCGCCCCAGCGCAGCTGCCATGCCGTTTTCCCGTCGCCGTCGGTCGCGTGCACGTCCGCCCCCCGTTCCAGCAACAGCCGCAGGACCTCGGCCTTCGCCGGCTTGGACCTGGCCACGTGATGAATCGGTTGAGAGCCGTCTTCGAAGACGTGCTTGGCGTCCTTGCCGGCATCGAGGTGCTCGCGAACGGCATCGACGTCCGGACGGCCGACATCACGACGAAATCGCTCTTCCTCGGTCGGAGGTTTGCACCCTGGTCCAAAGGACAGGGCGATCAACAGCGCCATGGCAGTGCGCACAGTGGCACGATACAGGGTTTTGCGGATCTGAGCGGCTCGGCGTTTCGACTCGGGACGCCCGGCCCCCAATCAGGCCTGTCGCCCCTCGACGGCGTTGATCCATCGCCCGGTGCCCGGATCTACGATGGAAGAACGCCGTGCAAGACATCGCCCTCACGTCGTCTGCCTCGCTCGACAGCCAAACGCACGACCACAAGGTCTTCGCGCGTTCGGTCGCGACGCTGTACGAGCAAGCACCGAAGGTCCTCATCGCCAACGTCATCAACGCCGCGGTCGTCGTCGCCGTGCTGTGGGGTCGAGTTCCCGCCGTCTTGCTGTGGGGATTTCTCGCCGCGATGTCGGTCATGGTGGCGATCCGATGGGCACTCGGCCGCGGGTTCTCGGCGAGCGCCCCACCATCGGCGATGACGACGTGGGCGCGCCGTTTTGCGATCGGCTCGGCGATCTCCGGGATCATCTGGGGCGTGGGCTCGGTGGTGCTCTTCGTGCCCGACGACATCGCCACCCAGGTCCTGCTCGCGTTCGTCATCGGCGGGATGGGAGCAGGAGCCTCCAGCAGCATCGCCAGTCATCTGCCCGCCTTCTACGCGTTCATCGTGCCGGCGGTCGCTCCCATCACGATCCGATTCGCGCTCGTGGGCGACCGCTTTCACTGGGGGATGTTTGCGATGTCGATGCTGTTCGGCTTGCTCGTGACGATGATCGCCCGCACGACGCACCGAACGATCGTCGAGAGCTACCGTCTGAGCTTCGTCAACGACGCGCTCGTCGAGCGGCTCGGAGATGCGCACCAGGAGCTCGAGGGAGCCAACGCTGCCCTCGAGCGCCGCGTCGCAGATCGCACGGCGGCGCTGGAGGCCGAGACGGTCGCCCGCCGCGAAGCCGAGCGACGCCTGCACCGGACCCAGAAGCTCGAAGCGGTCGGTCGCCTGACCGGCGGCGTCGCGCACGACTTCAACAACCTGCTCACCGTGATCGTGGGTGCGCTCGATGCCGTCGACGGCTGCCTCATCGAACCGCGCCACAACGAGCTCATTCGTCAGGCCCGCGAGGCTGCGCTGCGCGGCGGCGGTCTGACGCGAAGCCTGCTCGCGTTCTCGCGCCGCGAACAACTGCACCCCGAGGTGGTCGACCCGGGCGAGGTGCTGACGCGCCTGACGGGCTCGATGGTGCGACGTACGCTGCCCGACTCGATCGACATCGAGGTCGAGGTCCCGGATCAAGCACGGCTGATCGAGGTCGACCGTGCTCAGTTCGAGACCGCGGTGCTCAACCTCATCCTCAACGCCCGTGACGCGATGATGCCTCGGGGCGGGACGCTGGGCGTGCGCTTGCGGACCCTGACCGTGGCGGCCGGCACGGACTCGCTCGGCGCCGGCGAGTATGTGCAGATCGACGTGACCGACACCGGGTCAGGGATTGCCCCCGAGCTGCTCGACCGCGTCTTCGAGCCGTTCTTCACGACCAAGGGTGACGAAGGGACCGGCCTTGGCTTGTCGATGGTCTACGGCTTCGCCGACCAGTCGGGCGGGGCGATCCACATCGAGTCGGGTCTGGACGCCGGTACGTCGGCGAGCCTGCTGCTGCCTCGGGTGGAGGCGAAGGTCATCGCCCAGTCGTCGGCCCGGCCCGAGCCCGTCGCGCGAGGGGACGGCGAAACCGTGCTCGTCGTCGAGGACGAAGACGACGTGCGAATGCTGACGATGCAGTCGCTGCGCGGTCTCGGCTACGACCCTCTGGGAGCCGCAACGGCGGACGAGGGTCTCGAAGTCCTCGGCACTCGTGGCGACGTTCAGCTCGTCATGACCGACATCATGATGCCCGGCGGGATGGATGGGCTGGCCCTCGCCCGAGAGGTTCGCAAGCGACGGCCGGACCTTCCGGTGATCGTCGCGTCGGGCTACTCGGAAGGACCGGAAGACGCCACGTTCCCTCGGCTGGCCAAGCCATACCGCCGCGTGGCGCTCGCCCGAACGCTGCGCAAGGCGCTGCAGCCCGCGCCGCGCGTGTGACACCTGCTATGCTCGCCGCGTGATCCGGCTCTCTGTTCATGTTCTCGCCGGGTTGGCGCTCGGAGGCTGTTTCGCGTCGAGCGACATGGTCGCCCCCCAAGGCACGGACGCCGAAACGACCGCGGGCACCGGTGAGGCCGGGAGTGTGACCGTGTCGAGCTCGGGCGGCGGCTCGAGCTCGACCACCACCGCAGACACAGACGCAGACGCCGATGGCACGGCGGGTACCGCGACCGCCGCGTCGACGACGACTGACGACGCCACCGACGACGCCACCGACGGCACCACCGACGACACCACCGACGACGGCAGCGACAGCACCGGCGTCCCTCAGCCGCTGAACTGCGCTGGGTTTCCAGGAACGATCGCGTACATCAACTTCGACGGAGCGACGCTGACCAGCGGCGCGGTCGACAATGCCCCCGCGGGGATCACCAGCGAGCCCGTCCTCGCTGGCGAGTGGCCCCCGTACGAAGAGGGCGATGCGGAGATGATCTTCGCCTTGATGCAGCCGCACTGGGAGGCATTCAACATCTGTCTGGCGCTCGAACCCCCCGATCGCCTGGACTACGAGATGATCGTCGTGCAGTCCCAGGCCTACGACGACAACGACAACATCTTGGCGCTGACCGGACCCGACTGCGGCAACACGAGCAACAACAACGTGTCCGTATTGTTCCTGGCCACGGGCCTCGGTTTGCCCGAGATCACCAAGGCCATCGCGATCAGCAAGCACCTCGCGATCCAGTTCGGCCTCGACTCGGTCGACGACGACTCCGATCTCATGAACGAGTTCATCGGAGCGACCCTCAACGGCGCGACCTTCTCGAACACCTGCCTGCCGCTGGTCATGGGCGCCACCTGTGCCGGCGGCTTGTCGTGTCCCGGCGGACAACAAAATGCCTCCGAGATGCTCAATGAGCTTCTCGGAGGCCCCTGAAATCATCCGGCGCGAAGGCACTACATCGCGAGGTCTGCACCTGGGTGCTTCAGCAGTGCCCGGCGTGCGTCGTCGGCCTCGTCCGCGGGGACTTCTGCCGCGACCGCCGCCTTGCCATCGGCGAGCCGTCGCCGGAAACGCTCGAGGCGCGGGGTCAACTCCGTCGCGCCCGCAAGGGCCCCAACGAGTGCCCCGTACAGGGCACCGAGCACGCCGCCGAGCAGGCCGGCAAGAGCGATGGGCATGGAGACCGTCGAGGACATCGCAGCCACCACTCCGATGAGCGCGAGCGCGCTGCCGACGGCCAGGGCGCCGAGCAGGGCTCCAGCGCGCGCTCGTGTCTTTCGGAATGGGGATCCGCTCAGGGCCAGAGGATCGGTTTGGACCTGCATGCGAACGGGATCGGGCAGGCGTTCGTCGTGCAGCAATGCATGACTCGCCTCCCGAGCGTCGCGGGTCCGGTCGTAGGTCACCAGGACAGTGCGAGTTTCGGCTGTGGCTCGAGTCGTCATGTCGGAGGCTTAGGAACGTTCCGAGCGTTCGCAAGGCTGTGCCACCACCCGTAGCTTGTTCACGACGCGACCGATCCCCGGGACGTCGAGCACGTGTCGCTCGATCCCTCGCTTGTCGGCGAGCGTACGGACGTGGCCCGTCAGGACGGCCACGTGGCCAAACACCGAGACGCGGGCCGAAGCGCGCGACCACAGCGTCTCCACGCTGGTGCACAGGCGCTGGGCGAGCGAGCGGGAGCGCTCAGTCACCTCGGGGCTGACGGTGAGCATGTTTCGGACCGAACGGACCCCCTCGACGTTGCCGATGACGCGAACGATCCGCTCGAGGTCGCCATGGCTAGAGACCGATCCGGCGACCGACACGGCGCCTCGCTGCACGGAGACCGAGACCGTCCGCGGATCGATTCGCGCGGCGCTCTGCAGTGCATTGCGAAGGTCGCGAAGGAGATCGTGATCGGGGCGCTCCGGCGGCACGACGTCGACGTCTTCGGCCACGACCCCGGTCACCCCCGGTACGTGGTCGAGCGCATCGACGAGGCGATGTTTCTTCCAGTACGAGGCGACGGTACCGCTGAGCACGGCGGTACTCGACTTCACGTGCACCGAGACATCCTCACCCGTGATGTCGGAGAGCTCGAGCCGAGCCCGTACCGCGCGCTCGAGGGGAGCATCGACATCGTCGTCGCCATCGATGGGCGCTGCCCCGGCGAGCTCGGTCAACATGTCGGGCACGATCAGCGCCTCGTAGGGCCACTCGAACACGGCGGCGACACCGGCTTCGTAGAGCTTGTGCGCGCGGCGGTCGGGATAGGCCTCGGGCACCACCACGAATGTCGGAATTCCGGAGACCGAGGCAGCACCTTCGAGCTGCTGTGCGGCCTGCAGCGCATCGAGGCCGGGGGCGAGGTCCACGAGCACGACTGCCCGCGTGGACGGCGTGATGATGCTTTGGGCCGAGACAGTGCCGGAGACCTGGCGAATCGTGGCGTCGAGCTTGCTGAGCGCGCGCTTGATCGCGGAGTCGCTGTCGACTCGACCCACGAGCACGATCTCTCGGGCGTCGCGGGACGACTTGCGCTGTGGTTTGACGGTGAGCGGGACGGCGGTGGCGGAGTGGGATAACAACATGATTCCTTTCGTGAGCGCGCCGGCCCTGTGAGCCGGCGCAGGTTGGGGTTGGGGCGGCGAGAACGGTCGATCAGGCAGCGGCCGAGGCCGGCTCCATCACCGCGCTGCGCAGGGCCTCGAGCGCCTTGTTCTGAAGCTGCCGAATGCGCTCGCGCGACAGCGAGTAGCGCTCACCGAGCTCACGCAGCGTCGTCGGCTTGGCGCCATCGAGTCCGAAGCGGCGCTCGAGGATCTGACGCGACCGTGCGTCGAGGCTACTCAACGCGCCGCTGGCCGCGACGAGCGAGCGCTGTCGATCGTACCGTTGGTCGATGTCCGATGCCGGGTCGGGGAGCACTTCGGCGACGCATCGCGAGGACGTGGGACTGACCGGCGCATCGAGCCCGACGTCGCGAAGCTCCATCGCGCGACGGGCCGCAGCCAGACGCCGCTCGTCCACGGCGACCGCCTCGGCGAGCTCGTGGACCGTGGGGTCGCGCCCGAGCTCGGACACCAACTTCGGTCGCTCGGCTCGCGCCTTCATGTAGATGCGATGCAGGCTCGCGGGGATTCGGATCGTGCGCCCTCGATTGACGAGTGCGCGCCGGATGTGATGACGAATCCACCACACGGCATAGGTCGACACGCGAGTCTCTCGCCGGACGTCGAATCTCTCGATCGCCGTGAGCAGCCCGAGCGCCCCCTCCTGCATGCGATCGCCGAGGGACATACGGTTGTCGGCGAAGCGGTGCGCAACCATGGCGACCAGGCCCAGGTGACGTCGCACCAGGCGGTTGCGGGCGTCTTCGTAAGCCCGCTGCGCACGCTGGACGCGGCGAAGATACCGGTCCCGCTCCTGACTGCGCTCGACGGACTCGGCCCAGCTCACGGTCCAAGCGACCGTTGAGCTGACCAGCCCGTTGTCGGAGATCATGGCCTGCGCAAAAACATCCGCCGACGCCGCGTGCTCCGCAGCGTTCGACGCAGCACTCAGCCGATCGAGCTCCGCCCGCGGGAGTTTCTCGGGCTTCGCTTCGGACTCGAGCCGTTCGAGCACGCGTGCGCTGGCCGTCGGCCAAGAGACGAGGGCATGCCACAGCTGCACTCGCCGCCCCCCGAGCGTTTCGAGGGCCGCCCGCTCCTCGGCGAGCGTCATCCGCTTCGAACGCGGACCTTCGAACAGACTCTCGGACGTGGGGTGATGGCGTGCAAACTCGGGTTCCGGCATGACCCGGTAGGGAGCAAGCACCATGCCAGCCCGGAATCGGCCATAGGACGCGCACGCCGGAGGGATGAGGCCCCGATGACCGGGCGCGACCGCTCACCGTGTCAGATCGCCACGGTCGCGGGAACGCACAACGAAAACTCGGTTGTGGTCCCATCGGGCGTCGCCATGCTCTTCCACTCGAGACGGCCCTGATGCCGACGCACAATCGTCTCGACGATCGCCAACCCGATGCCGAGGCCGCTGCCGTCGGGCTCGAGCGACGCCCCTTCCGGGACCGGCGGCCCGTCGTTGGCCACGGTGACGACGAGGTTTGCGTCTCGACGTGCGAGCGCGACGTCCACTCGACGCTCCGCCATACGGACGCCGTTATCGATCAGCTCGGCGACCGCGGCCCGCAAGAGCGCCGGGTCTCCTTCGAGCGTGACGTGCTCGGAGGCCACCCCTTCGAGTCCGACCTGCACGCGCCGCCTCGACCGCGTTTGGGCGATGTCCCCGGCGGCGTCCCGGACGATGACCGCCAGGTCGCACTGGGAACGCGTCATGTCCGGCTCTCGCTCGAGCCGGGCGAGCAGACCGAGACGATCTGCGAGACGACCGAGCTGCCGGACGGCTCGTCCCCCGAGCTCGAGCATCTGCGTTTCGGCGTCATCGCGCGCCGACTCCTTCAGTCGCGCGAGCGCAACGGAGACGACCCCCAGGGGGGTCCGGATCGCATGGGCAACCCGTCTCGCGAGCACCCCCTCGCCGACCCGCTCGCGGCCGCGGCTCGTGTCCGTCATGGGTCGATTCCCAGCTTGTCGAGTCGACGGTACAGCGTGCGGCGATCCAGCCCGAGCACCCGAGCCGCCTGTGTCTTGTTGCCCCCGAGCGCCCGCATCACCTTCGTGATGTAGCGCCGCTCCAACTCGTCGAGCGTCGGCATGTCGGAGGGGTCGTCCGCATCGACGAGCACGCGCTCGGACACGTGCTCGCGGACCTTGCGGGGCAGGTCGGCCACCGTGATCGAGTCGCGGGCCAGCGCCACGGCGCGCTCGATGCAGTTCTCCAGCTCGCGCACATTGCCCGGCCAGTCGTAGGCGAGCAGTTTTTCCGCGATCTCGGGATCGAGCGCGGCGGAGTCGGTGCCGCCCCGCGTGGCATACCGCTCGACAAAGGCCTGGGCCAGCAGCAGCACGTCGCGCCCGCGGGCACGAAGCGGAGGAACCTCCACTCGAACGACATCGATGCGGTACAGCAGGTCCTCTCGAAAGCGGCCGGCCTCGACCTCCGCCTCGAGATCGCGATGGGTCGCACACACGAGGCGAGCGTCGAAGTCCCGTTCGCGCGCGCCGCCCACCGGTCGAACGCGCCGCTCCTGCAGCGCGCGGAGCAGCTTGGGCTGGATCTCGAGCGGGAGCTCGCCGATCTCGTCGAGGAAGAGCGTCCCGGCGTCGGCACGAACGAAGAGGCCGTCTCGCTCCCCTTTGGCGTCCGTGAACGCACCGCGCACGTGGCCGAACAACTCTGACTCGACCAGCGTCGGTGGGACGGCGGCGCAGTTGAGCGCGACGAAAGGGCCCTCTCGACGCTGGCTGCGCTGGTGGATCGAACGCGCAACGAGTTCCTTCCCGGTGCCACTCTCTCCAGTGACGAGCACCGAGGCCTCGCTCTCGGCGACGCGCTCGACCAAGTCGAAGATGCGCAGCATCGCATCGCTCTTGCCGATCAAGTCGCCGAAGCGCTGCGTCTGTTCGAGTGCCCGGCGAAGACGCGCCACCTCCCGACCGAGACGTCCGCGCTCGGCCGCCCGAACCACGACCGGCGAGAGGAGATTTTCGTCGATCGGCTTGGTCAGAAAGTCGTACGCGCCCGCTCGAAGCGCCCCCACGGCCGCGCCGACGCTCGCGTGGCCAGTGATGACGACGACGGGCAGGTCGGGCCGCGCTTGAAAGACACGGCGACACAGCTCCAGGCCATCCATGCCTCCGAGGTGCAGGTCGGTGAGCACGGCATCGAAGTCTGCCGCCTCGATCAGGCGCAGCGCTTCGGGGCCAGAGGCCGCGCTCTGCGCCTCGAAGCCGCCCCGAGCAAGGGCAAGCTCGAGAAGCTCGCAGGTCGTGTCGTCGTCGTCGACGATGAGAATTCGGCCGCCCATCGGCCGCGAAAGCCTAGCAGGCAGGCACATGATGGCCGCTGAACTACTCGTTGAAGTGGCTCTCGAAGAACCACAGGTCCAGTTCCACCGCTCGCAGCTGCTCGGTGAGCAGGTCGGCCGACGCGGGATCGTCCTTTTCGACGTACTGCAGCATCTCCCGAATCATGCTCGCGTGCATCGAGAACCGGTTGACGAGGTCGCGGAGCAGATGTCCGCCGGAGACGTGGCCGCTGTCGTGTGGGGTGATCGCGGACTTCTTCGCGGCCATCCGAACGGTTCCGGACGGGTAGCTGCCGAGCGTCGAGATTCGCTCGGCGGTGTCGTCCGCCTGCTGGCGTAGATGCAGCGCCACTTCGTCGAACAACTCGTGTCGCGCGAAGAACTGCGGCCCCTTGAGCGTCCAGTGGGCCTGCTTGACCTGCGAGTAGAGGTCCAAGGTGTTCGCAAGGTGGATGTCGAGCCGCTCGGCAATCGCTTTTCGGGTCTCGGTGGGCAGGGCGACGTGGGAAGGAAACTGAATGTCCATGTCGCCGGGGGGCCTAGGACGACGAGCGCGGATGGCAAGTCTCCCGGCCGTGTGGGTTTCCTCCGCGTCTCGCGGTTGCCGCTCGACCGGGCGTTGCCAGGCCCCATGCATGACTCGAACTCGAATCCCGACCATTCGCGCCTTCATGACCGCGGATCCGGCGGGAATCGACGAAGACCTCACGCTCGCCGATGCGATCGACCGGATGCTGGCCAACAACGTTCGCCATCTTCTCGTGCTCCGCGCCGACGAGCTGATCGGAGTCGTCGATTCCGCCGACCTCGCCCTCGCCAACGCGATCACGCAGGAGCGCACGGCGGACGTGCCGGTCCGCTCCGCGATGCGTGGCGTCTTTCGCTGTCCGCCCGACATGGCCGTCACCGACGTCGTGCGCACGATGGAGCGTAACCACTTCACCTGCGCCGCCGTGGTCGACGCCCGACACAACGTCGTCGGAATCTTCACCATCGCGGATGCCCTGCACGCCCTGCGACAGTTGGTGCTCGGTGGCGCGGAGCCGGCCGATGCTCGCCCCGCACTGAGCTCCGACGACGTCCCTTCCAATGAGGCCCCTCCCCGCGTCCGCGTCGCGCGGATGCTGCGCTCCAGTCACGCCGCGCCCTCCGCTGACCAGGGCATGGCCTTCGGGACGGTGGGCCTGTGATCTTCGTCGACAAGCTGGTCGCATGGGCCGAATCTGCGTGGGCGATGGCGCCCAACCTCGTGGTCGCCCTCACCGTCGTGGTCGCCTCCTGGTTCCTCGCACGCTGGACCGGACGGGCGCTGTGCAAGGCACTCGACCACCTGAGCAGCAGCGAGGACGAAACGCAGCTGCCCAGCCTGCTCGGCGCCCTGGCCCGCATCGTCGTCTTCGTCGGTGGCGCGTTCGTGGCCCTCGGTGTGTTGCACCTCGACAAGACGGTCACCTCGCTGCTCGCTGGTATCGGTGTCGTGGGTCTCGCGCTTGGTTTTGCGTTTCAGGACATCGCGGCCAACCTCATCTCGGGCGTGCTGCTGGCGGTGAAGAAGCCGTTCGTCGCCGGCGACGTCATTCAGTACGGCGAGGAAACCGGAACGGTGCTCAGGATCGACCTCCGGGAGACGCAAATGCGCCGCTTCACCGGCGAGGTGGTCATCGTGCCCAACCGAAAGCTGCTCGAGAGCGAGCTGACCAACGTCACCCAGGGCGCGGCGCGCCGAATCGACGTAGCGGTAGGGGTCGCGTACGACACCGACCTCGAGCAGGCGCAACGAGTGGCCTGCGAGGCCGTCGCCTCCCTGGACCACGTGTTGACCGAGGATCACGCCGTCGAGGCGCTCTACGTCAGCTTCGGTGCCAGCTCGATCGACATGGACGTGCGCTTTTGGGTCGATTACCTTGAGGAACCCATTCGCTACGTCCGCCTGCGATCGGAGGCGATCGTCGCGATCAAGGCGGCCTTCGACGAAGCCAACATCTCGATTCCCTTCCCCATTCGCACGCTGGACGTGCCCGCGCATGCCGCCGAGGCATGGGGCCGGGAGGCGGCGTAGATGTCCGACGCTCACAACGAAGCTGCGACGCTACACTTGCGCCTCTACGTCATGGGCAACGCTCCCAAGTCGCGGCAAGCCGTCGAGGTCGCGACCCGCCTGTGTCGAACGACGCTGCTTGGTCGCTCTACCCTGGACGTCGTCGACCTCCGACAGAACCCCGAACGAACCCGGGACGAAGTCCTCGTCGGGGTCCCGACGCTCGTTCGCCTCGCCCCAAAACCGCAGTGCCGCATCGTGGGTCGCATCCAAGGCGTTCGGCAGCTCGCCGAGGCCCTGGGCGTTGACGCGGGCTCGGTCGACGGTTGAGCATCGACACGGTGAGCTCGGACTCCGAAGAAGTCACGCGCCTGCGCGCCGAGCTCGCGGAGGCCCGGCAGGCGCTCGCCGCAATCCGAAGCGGCTCCCTGGACGCCGTCGTCGGCGAGGACGAGCTGACGCTCTACACGCGAACGTCGGCGGAACGCATCTATCGCCTGATCATCGAGCGCATGCTCGAAGGCGCGGTAACCCTCTCCGAGGACGGGGTGATCGTGTACTGCAACTCGAGCTTCGCGACGATGCTCGGTCGCGCCGCCGGAATCGTCGGCCAGCCGCTCGCCCCGTGGCTGGTCGCTCACGAGGACACCAGCGTGGAGGCGCTGATCGGCGGGCCGCAGTCCCACCATGACGACTTCGGCCTGCGTTGCACCGACGGCACGATCGTCCCCGTCTCGATTTCGGCCAGCTCGATCGAAGACGACAACGGCGGCGTGCGCTGCCTGGTGTTCTCGGACCTGCGCGCACGCAAGGATGCTGCGCGCTTGCGGGAGATTCGTGACGAACTGGAGCGCGCCAATCAGCGCAAGGACGAGTTTCTGGCGATGCTCGGGCACGAGCTGCGCAACCCGCTGGCCCCGGTCCGACAGGCTGCGGAGCTCCTGCATGCCCACGCGAGCGACGAAGACCCGCCCTTTCTCGGCAAAGCGCGGAGCGTGCTCGCACGTCAGATCGTCCACCTCACGCGGCTGGTCGACGACCTGCTCGATGCGGGTCGCATCACCCAGGGGACGCTGGTCATCAAGCCGGCGTCGATCGACCTCAGGGAGGTCGTCGAGACCGCGGTGGAGAGTGTCGATCGACTCTTCGTTCGGCGCCAGCACGTACTGACGGTCGACCTTCCGCCGGCTGCCGTGCGCTGCTCCGGTGACGCGGTCAGGCTCGCGCAGGTCGTGACCAACCTGTTGTCCAACGCGGCCAAGTACACGCCAGACGGAGGTCGCGTCGAGGTGTCTCTCGCCGAGCGCGAGGGCTGGGCGACGATCACGGTGCGAGACAACGGCCGCGGAATGCCCGCGGAGCTGATCCCCCATCTGTTCGACCCGTTCGTACGCGGACAAACCACGATCGACCGACGCACCGGAGGACTGGGCGTCGGATTGACGTTGGTCCAGCGCCTCGTCGAGCTGCACGAGGGACGCGTGTCTGCCACGAGCGATGGTCCTGGCGCGGGCAGCGAGTTCCGCGTCGCGCTGCCGCTCGAGGAGCGGGTCCAACCCGCGGTGGTCACGACTTCGGACGCACCGGCAAAGAGCACGCGCGTCCTCGTCGTGGATGACAACGAAGACGCGGCCGATATGCTCACGCTGGTCCTCAGAAGCCGCGGGCACCACGTCGAGGTGGCCTACGACGGCGCAGAGGCACTCACACGTGAGGCCGAGCTCGTGCCGGAGGTCGTGTGTCTCGACATCGGGCTTCCGCGCGTGGACGGATACGAGGCTGCGCGCCGCATTCGCGCGCGGCGAGGGTCGAGCGTGACGTTACTGGCCCTGACCGGCTACGGCCGCGACGAGGACCGACAGCGAGCGAAGCAAGCCGGCTTCGACCGCTTCTTCGTCAAGCCCGTCACCGCAGACGAGCTCGAGACGGCTTTCTCCGCGCCAGGGCGGCAAAACGACGACTGATTGCTAGGTCCTCGGGGACATGAGCAACCCCGACCATCCCCCCGCGACCGGCGCCGACGGTCACGGCTTCGGGACGATGCCAGTCTTTCTGGCCGGCATCAGCACGATCCTCGGCGCCGTGATGTTCCTGCGCTTCGGCTACGCGGTGGGGCACACTGGCCTCCTCGGCGCCCTGGCGATCGTCGGCCTGGGGCACCTGGTCACGATTCCGACCGCGCTGGCGTTGTCGGAGATTGCGACCAATCGAAAGGTCGAGGGCGGCGGCGAGTACTTCATCATCTCGCGCTCCTTCGGGATTCGAATCGGCTCCGCGATCGGGATGTCGCTGTACCTCTCGCAGGCGATCTCGATCGCCTTCTACGTCATCGCGTTTGCCGAGGCCTTCTCGGGTGCCTCGGGCTTGATCGAGCGCACGCTGAACATGCCCTACGACCCGCGGATGATCTCGATCCCGGCGGCGTTGCTGCTGGGCATCCTGATGCTCACGCGCGGAGCCGACCTCGGCGTCAAGGCTCTGTACGTCGTCGTCGGGGTGCTCGCCCTGTCGCTGCTGCTGTTCTTCGTCGGCTCGCCCGTTGCGCCCGAGGACGGGACGCTCTCGTGGTCCAGTCGAGTCGACGGCGCCGACCCCTTCTTCGTCGTGTTCGCGGTCGTGTTCCCCTCGTTTACCGGCATGACGGCGGGCGTCGGCCTCTCCGGCGATCTCGCCGAGCCCCGACGGTCCATTCCTCGCGGCACCATCGCGGCGACGCTCGCCGGCATGGCGATCTACGTCGCGATTGCGTTCAAGCTCGAAGCTTCGGCTTCGGCCTCGCTGCTCGCGAACGATCAACTCGTCATGGCCGAGATTGCTCTGTGGTCACCGATCATTCCGATTGGGCTGGCGTGCGCGACGTTGTCCTCGGCGCTGGGCTCGTTCCTGGTCGCGCCGCGAACGCTGCAGGCGCTCGCCAAAGACGGCTGCTTCGTGCCCGAGGCCGCCAACCGAGCCCTGTCCCACGGCGTCGGCGAGGCCAATGAGCCCCGGTCCGCGACCTTCCTGACGCTCGTCCTCGTCGTGATCGTGATCGCCTTGGGAGACATCGACCTCGTCGCTCGGCTGATCTCGATGTTCTTCATGGTCACCTACGGCGCACTGTGTGCGATCAGCTTTCTCGAGCACCTCGCGGGCAACCCAGGCTATCGACCGACGTTCCGAACGCGGTGGTACCTGAGTCTGCTTGGCGCCCTGATGTGCGGGCTGATGATGTTCCTGATGGACCCGCTGTTCGCCGCACTGGCCATCGCTGCCATGGTCGGTCTGTACGGCTTGACGCGCTTCACCCGGGCCGGTGCCGACGACCAGTCGATCGTCGCGGTCTTTCTCGGAGTGATGAGTCAGACGACGCGCTGGTTGCAGCTCGTGCTCCAACGCGGGACGTGGGCCGCACGCGGACGCGGCTGGCGACCGAGCATCGTTGCCCTCAACCCACGCAGCCTCACCGACGGCCTCGGTGCGGTCGAGCTTCTCGGCTGGCTGTCCGAGCGCCACGGGATCGGCACGTACATTCAACTCGTTCGCGGAAAACTGGAGAGCAGTACACACGCGCAAGCCGTCAACTTGCGCGAACGGCTGGTCGAAATGACACAAAGCGACATGCCCGGGCTCTACATCGCGACGATGGTCTCGCCCTCGCTTCGCAGTGCCGCAGCCCAAGTGCTCCAGATGCCCGGCGTGTCGGGCCTCGACAACAACACCCTCCTGCTGGACTTCCGCAACGGACGCGACGACGACGCGGCAGTCGATGACATCGTCAGCGAGACCGCGCTCGCCGCAGATGTGGGCAAGAACGTCTTGATCTACCGCGACGACGGCTCGAGGCTCGAGCGGCGCCAACGCATCGATGTTTGGCTCACGTGGCACGACGAACGCAACGCCAAGCTGATGCTCATGCTCGCGTACATCATCGCGGGCCACGAAAACTGGAAGCGCGCGGAGATCCGCGTGTTCGCGGCGCTTCCGGGGCAGGAGGTTGCCGAGGAACGGCGCGCGTTCGCGGAACTGTGCACGCGCGGCCGCATCCCCATTCCCGAGCGCAACATCAGCTTTTTGGCCGCGGGCAGTCCCGACGCCTACGCCAAGCTGGTCACCGAGCACTCCGGTGCATGCGACCTCCTGATTGTGGGCATGAGCAAGGAGAGCCTAGTGGAGCAGCGACGACAGCGTCTGACGGTGCACGAGCATGCACCCCACACGCTGTTCGTCCTCGCCCGCCAAGACCTCGAGCTGTAGCCGATCGCGGTCTACAGGTGCACGTACTCGAGCTTGAGACCCTCGGGGTCGGTGAAGTACGTCGCGTAGTAGCCCGGCACGTAGGGGTACTCCTTGGGCTCGTTGAGCACCTTGCCGCCGAGGCTCTCGATCTTGCCGTGCAGCGCGTCGACGTCCTCGCGCGACCCGGCCGCAAACGCGACGTGGTGAAGACCGACGCGGTAGAGCTTGAACTCGTCGCTTCGGTTTTCCGGCGTCGACTCCCAGATCGTCACCATGAAGCCCTCGCCCGCGTAGGCAGCCATGTGCCCTTCGTCGTGGCAGTGCGGGTCGCCCTGCAGGTCCATGACCCGCTGAGCTCCCATCGCTTCGAAGAGTCCGTTGTAGAACTCCTTGGTGCTCTCCCAGTTGTTGACGCACAGTGCTACGTGGTGAATGCCCTTGGCCGCCATTGATGCTCCGTTTACCCGAACGAGATCGTGGCGAAGGGGAGCGTGAGCGTCAAGGCACGCCGTAGGTCTATGTCTTGAGAAAGGCGCCCGGATCGGAACTCCGGATCGCGGCGCCCGATCGTGCACCCGTCACCTTGCCCGCCTCCACGGCGACCTTGCCCCCGATGACGACGAGCTGAATGCCGGTTGGGTCTTGGCTTGGCTCGTCGTAGGTCGCCGGTGATGCCACGGTCGCGGGATCGAGCACGCACAGGTCGGCAAACGCCCCCTCACCGACGACCCCACGATCGCGGAGCCCAGAGCGAGCCGCCGGAAGACTCGTGATCCGCCGAATGGCTTCGGCCATGCCGAGCTGGTCGTCGGCCTTGTAGCGCCCGAGAAACTCCGGGAAACAACCGAACGCGCGCGGGTGCGGATTGGACCCGCCCCAACCACGTTCTGGTGCCTGCACGGACGCATCCGATGCAATCGCGCAGAAGTCCAGACCGATGAAACGGTCCATGTTCTCCTGCGACATGCCGAAGAAAGTCGCGAAGCAAGCGAGCCCTTCAGCGCGCACGACATCGAGCACGAAGTCCTCGACGGACGTGCCGGCGAGCTCTGCTCCCTGGACGAGATTCTTGCCTTCGAAGCGCTTGTTCGCCGGCTCGCCGCACGCACCAATCACGATGTTCTCGCCCTTGAACACCCGCAGGATCTCCCGGGTTTCTCGACGCAGCTTGGCGGTCGTTCGCTCGTCCTCGAGGTGCACGGTTCGAAGGTGGTCCTCGCCCTTTTCGAACGACCACTTGGGCAGCAGCATCATGAGCGCCGTCATCATCGCCGTGTAGGGATAGCGGTCCACCTCCACGTCCAGGCCCCGCTCGCGCGCGCGTGACAGCCGCTTGATCACCGTCTCGAGCTTCCACCAGTTGCGCGGACCGAAGGTCTTGATGTGGCTGATCTGAGAGCGAATCGAGGTGCGCTCGGCAATCTCGAGCGCCTCGTCGATCGACTCGACGATTTCATCGCCTTCATCGCGGATGTGAAAGCCGAAGAACGGGAGCTTCTCCGCGATGGCTCCGAGCACCGACACGACTTCATCAGCATCCGCGAAGCAGGCCGATGGATAGGCGAGTCCGATGGAAATCCCAACCGCCCCGTCACTCATTGCCTGGTCGACGGCGGCCGTGATCTTCTCGTGCTCGCCTGCCTGCAGGTCTCCGGCTCGGTCGTCGCTGACGGAGCTCCGGACGGTGTTGTAGCCGATGAGTGCTGCGATGTTCAGCCCCGGACCGAGCTTGTCGACCTCGCCGAGATAGTCCGCCATCGAGGTCCAGGGCGGCTCGAAGTCGGAGTTGCGCCGATACTCGTCGATCTTCTCGCGCGCAATCGACCCCCAGATCGGCGCCGCCGAGACACCGCAGTTGCCCACCACCTCCGTCGTGACGCCCTGTCGCACCTTGGTGCTGGCGTTCGGATCGAGGAACACCGAGTAGTCGGAGTGGCTGTGCATGTCGATGAAGCCCGGGGTCAGGGCGGCACCTTCCAGGTCGATGGTTCGTTTCGCGTCGACGGCCTTCGTGTCGACATGCGTGACGCGACCATCGGTCACCGCAACGGAGACGCCTTCACGCGGCGAGCCTCCCAAGCCGTCGAAGAGCGTGGCGTTGACGAAGCACAAATCGGCGGTCGGCATCGACCCTATTTGCGCCCGTTCCGTCCGCTGATGCAACCGATGCGGATGACGCCCTGTGCTCCAACCTGGGCCGGTGTGTTTCGGGACAAAAGGCGCACCGAGAGTCGGAGACGCTGCATGACGACTGATAGACTGAGGTCCGGCACAGGTGCCGCGGGGAAACGAAGAAGGCGTGATCGCGAGACTTCGCGCGAAGGCTGCGTGGGTGTTGGCCCTCGTGCTGGCCTTCGGGCTTGCTTCGGCGTGGGCGACCCCAGCGACCGCGACGGCTGCGCCCAGCAAATCCAAGGGCAAGGGCAAGGGCAAGGGCAAGTCCAAGTCCAAGTCCAAGTCGGAACCGGAACCGGAACCCGAACCGGAACCCGAACCCGAACCGGAACCCGAACCGGAACCGGAACCGGAACCGGAGCCCGAACCGGAACCCGAACCCGAACCCGAACCCGAACCCGAGCAAACCACCGACACGCCCCCCGCCGAGCTGTTACCGAGCGAGGTCTACGATGGCGGCATTCGGTGGAAATTCGGCAAGCAGGACCAGCACACGGTCCAGCTGCTGGCGCTGCAGCAGATCTGGCTGCGCTACCTCCAGACCAACCCCGGGACCACCGTACGGGGCGTTCAGACCCAACATCAGCCCGACATCGGGGTTCGTCGCGCCCGCCTCGTCGCGATCGCTCAGTTCACCGATCGCTTTCAGATCTTCCTGCACTTCGGCACCAGCAACCTGACCTTCAACGGGGAGCGACAGCCCGGGCTGTTCTTTCACGACGCGACGGCACAGTTCCGGATCTGGAAGAACTACCTCCACCTCGGCGGTGGCCTGCACTACTGGCACGGCGTCGCACGACTCAACAGCACCACCATCCTCTCGCTCGTCTCGTTGGAAGCCCCGGTCCTCAACTGGCCAACCGCGGAGCGCTCCGACCAGCTCGCCCGTAACCTCGGCGTCTACGCCAAGGGCCAAATCGGAGGCTTCGACTATCGCGTCGCGGCCAACCAGCCCTACGAGACCCCCGACGAGGACGGCATGCCGCCCGTGGGCGAGGCCGACTACGCGCCGGACTCCCCGACATGGGAGTACGCCGGCTACGCGAACTGGATGTTCCTCGACCACGAGAGCAACGCGATCCCGTATACGGCGGGCACCTACCTCGGGACCAAGCGGGTGTTCAACATCGGCGCCGGCGCGCAGTACCGACGCCGCGCGATGTGGTCGCAGACCGAGGGGGGCGAGACCCAGCGCCACGACATTCTGCTCATCGGCGCGGACACCTTTCTCGATATTCCGTTCCCCAAGGGCAACGGAGCGCTCACGCTCTACGACGTCTACTACTACTACGACCTGGGACCCAACCACCTGCGCAGCATCGGGCTGATGAACACCGGCGAAGGCGGCAGCACGCTCAACGGACCGGGCAACGCCTACCCCGTGATCGGCACGGGCCACCACGGCTACGCGGTGCTGGGCTACATGTTCCCGCCGCGGTGGACCAAGATTCACCGCATTCAGCCCTACGCCGCGGCTCAGCTGTCGTTCTTCGAGGCGCTAGACGAGCCCGCGTTGATCCCCGAGGGCGGGATCAACTGGTACATCCTGGGGCACCACGCCAAGCTCACGCTGACGTACCGCAGCCGCCCGATCTTCGACGAGCAGCAGACCGATGGTCGGCGCATCGTCGAAGAGCGCAAGAGCGAAGTGCTCCTGCAGGTGCTCCTGTACTTCTAGCGAGCGAACGGTGTCCCAAACGAAAGGAGGGGCCCCAGCGGCCCCTCCTTCCTACGCAATTGTTCGTGACCGACTCGTCAGCCCTGGCGTCGAACCTTGCGCACGGCCGTCTTGATGAACTCGCGCTCGGTGTTGTCTCGGAACTGGAACTCGAAGCCCAATCGGAGCGAGTCATCGCGGTCGTGAATCGAGCGGACGGCCACCTCGAGGTCCACGGGGTTCATCCCCGGGACCATCAGCGAGACGTTGATGCGCTGGTCGAGGTCGAGCTTGTGCGGCGTCGTCGTCTGCACACCGCCGCGGGACAGCGAGACCGCCCGCACGTCGTAATTCTTGTCGTCGATCTGCAGGATCGCTCCGAAGTCGCACGGGATCCGCTCGCTCTTGCGGCGGGCGTACATCTGCGAGTGCTCTCCGGTGGGGGCGTCACTCGTCACCGGATCCCATTCGCTGATCTCGAGCCGGGGATACGGCGCCATGCCGGCGAACAGATTCCACCAGACCTCGCAGCCGTGCAGCATTCCGTAGGCGATGCGCTCGCGCAGCGCGGGCACCTCCCAGCGGGCGACGCAGACCTTGAACAGATCGTCGGCGTGCTCGTGATCCAGCTCCTCGTGAAACGAGTAGTGGTACTGCGCATCCACGTCGCCCCAAAAGCGATCGTGGATCAGCGCACGCAGCATGCCCGCGACGTTGATGTGCGTGTACTCGACGATGCCAATCGCCGCCGCGCCCTCCTCACCGGTGTGGGTCAGGCAGTAGTCGAGCAGCGCCTGGTAGTGCATCGCAATGCGCGGGGGCACACGCTCCTCGAGCGCAGTGTCGGGCACCCCGATCGCCTTGAGGTAGCCGCGAAACGTGTTGCGGTGCGTCTGATGATCGTTGCCCCCGCCGTGCTCCTCCTGCACGTTCTCGAACACCGTCGCGATCCGTTCCTGCATGTCCTCCACGCGAGCGAGCACCGCCGTGAGGCCGCGCGAGAAGTGCTCGACGAAGTGCATGTACGGGATTTGGCTGTGACGAAACTGCTCCAGCGTCGTCTCCGGATGCCGCGCCCAAACGAAGTAGGGGTGTGACGCGAAGTTGTAGATCCGGCTGACGAGCTGTGCGGCCTCGGCGACCGTGCTGCACTCTGCGATATTGGCCGGATAAACGTCGGGCGGGCGCCGATGGATTGGTTGCGTCATGACTGTTTCCCTGATTCGTCTTCTTGCTCTTCGACCTCCGTGTCGTTCTTCTTGAGCACCTTTGGGATGGACAACGAGAAGGTGGTGCCCTCTCCCACTTGCGAGATGACCTTGATCTCGCCCTGCAGCAGATTGGTGACGATGTTGTGCACGATGGCGAGCCCGAGGCCGGTTCCCCCTCCGCCGCGGGCCGTCGTCATGAATGCATCGAAGACCCGAGGGATCACCTCGGGCGGAATCCCGGCTCCGTAGTCGCGCACGTCGATACGGAAGCGTTCACTATCGGGACACGGATCGATGCCGATCTCGGCGCGCCCGGGCCCCGAGGGGTAGGCGTGCCGAAGAATGTTGTGCATCAGGTTGATGATCACCTGGGACAGATGCCCCGGGTAACCGCGCCAGGTGGTGCTGCCTTCGCCGAGCATGACGACGGAGAAGTTCACCTTGGCCTTCTTGGTCTCGGGGCGCATCGTCTCCACGCAGTCGTGGGCGATCGCGGGAAGCTCCGCGCGGCCGAGCGTGTCGACGAGCTGACTGCTCGAGAGCTGCTTGAAGCTCTTGATCAGCAGATGCGCCCGCTCGATGTTCCGCGACACGAGCGAGCAGGCTTCGCCGAGATCCTCGCGGTCCTCTTGCTCGCGCTCGCTGCTCGGCGCGTCCATCTCCCGTAGCAACGCGGCGATGTGCGACGCCGCGGTATTGGCGACACCGAGCGGCGTGTTGATCTCGTGGGCGATGCCCGTGACCATCGTCGCGATGCTCTCGAGCCGGTCCACGTACATCTGCTCGCGCAGCATCTTCTCCTGCTCGACCTCGCTCTGAAGCGAGAGCGTGCGGTAGGCGATCCGCCAGTTGTCGACGAACAACGTCGCGTCCGTCGTCCAATCGCGGATGGCCTTCGGCGTCGCGAAGTCCGGCTCGAACGAGGCGTAGATCGCCCCGTGCATCGACAGCTCGTCCTGCGAGGCGGCGAAGCGCAGCGCATGCACGACCTCCCCGCCGTTCGAGGTCCCGAGCGCGTGGGGCTGCTCGGCCGGTTCCAGCTCGCGCAGCCGAGCGATCGCATCCTTGTCGTCGCCACGGATCGCGTGGGGCTCGTAGACGGTGGCTTCGCCCTCGAGGTTGTACGCAAACCCGACCCGCGCCGAGTGCTTGGCCTCGAGAAAGCGCAGGCCCTCCTTCATGACGACCAGCAGGTCCGACAGACTCGTCAGGCCGTGCAGCGACTGGGTGAAGTCCTGCAGCTGCTTGCTGAAGGCCATCAACGTCGAGATGTCCTGCGACGAGCGCAGGCAAGCACGCACCACGGCGAACAACTTGTCCGCGGTCAGGTCGCCCTTCTCGAGGTAGTAGTCGATGTCGTAGTCGTTGAGGACCTGCTCTTCGGGTGCAGAGCCCGGCTGTCCCGTGCGGAGCACGATGCGTAGCGACGAGGGCCACCGCGCCCGAATCTTGTCGACGAGCTGCAGCCCCGCGTCGGGGGTCTCCATCACCACGTCGACAATCGCGGCGTGGAACGGCTCGGCGCCCGCCTCGTCGAGCTTCTCGAGCGCCTCCTTGGCGGAGCGGGCGCTGACGAGATCGAATCCCCGCTTGCGCCACGTCCTGCGACGCAACGCCAAGCGGGTCACGGTGTGGACGTCGTCCTCGTCGTCGACGACGAGGACACGCCAGGCGGCCGCCACAGACGCCATCGAGTCAGCTCGCTCGGCTCCAGAGGACCTGGAGACTCTGCATCATCTGACTCCAAGACGAGAGCAGATAGTCGGGCATGGGACGGAAGGAACTGCGCACCACGCAGTCGACTGCGTCCCGACCGTCCGCCGCCGCGACCTGGAACACCGCGGGCTCCCCCGCGCGCACCATGGTCGTGCCGCCGTCGAGGCTGCGCCGGATGTACTCCGGATCGGTCTCGTCGGTCTCGAGGACTTCGGCACGGATCTCTTCGGCCCGGCTGCGCTCTTGACACTCGCCGATGCCGACGAAGTCGTTGCCGAGGAAGAAGCCCAGATGCCCCTCGATTCCTTCGAGCTGATTGCCGTGACGGTCCTCGGCGATGAGGGACATCTTCCGAGCCAACGTCGCGCGTATCTCTTCCTTGGTCGGCTGAGTATGAACCAGGTCGCGGACCCAGCTGAACATCGCCGCGAACACGCGCCCCCAGTGAAACTGGCGGATCGCACTCTTGACGATCGTGTACATGCGATCCTCGGTCGCTTCGACCTTGGTGATGTACCCGGAGATGTCGTAGCGATCGACGACGTCCCGCTCGGGCGCTCGACCGGCCTGGCCGGTACGAATCACCAGCTGGGTGACCTTGTTGTCCATGTCCTCTCGGATCGCATGGCACAGGTCGAGCCCCGCCGTCTCCGTCTCCATGACCACGTCGATGATCGCGAGCGTGAGGTCGGGCAGGTCGGCTCGGTTGTCGAGGAATGCGAGCGCCTGCTCCTTGCTCTCGCATTCATGCAGCTTGACCGGAATCCCGTAAACCTTGAGGCGCCGGAGCGCGAGTCGGGAGACCGCAAGGACGTCGGGCTCGTCGTCGACGAGAAGAACGTCCCACCGTTTTCGGATGTACACCATGTCCGCTGTGTCCGCTTCGCTGGGGTTGAAACATCTTCACTATAGCCAAGCCGCTACGGCGAAGACAGGCCGAACGCGGGACGACATGGTTTGGTTTTGCGACGTGCGACTTCGATCCGGGCGAACACGAACTGCCACTCGGACGAGCATGTGTGGAGTTCGTTCCACTTGTCGCACCGCGAGTGCTGTTGACCTCCCATCATGTGCGGGCATGATGCAGGGGCAACCATGAGCCCTCCCTCCGCCCCCGAGCTCGAAACCGACGGCGCGTCCGAACAAGACCCCATCGGTTGGGAGAGTTTTTCGTTTCAAGGCGAGCTCGCTCGCACCGGCTTGTCGGTCGTCTTCGTTGCCGAGACCGAGCGCAGCGGCAAAGTGTGCGTCAAGACGCTCAAGCTTCGCGGCGAGCGGGATCGCGAGGCAGCGGCGATGTTTCGCCGGGAAGCCGCGATGCTTTCCCGGGTCCAGCACCCGAGCATCGTCTCCGTGCTCGGTGCCGGAGAGCGTCGCGAGGGGCCGTGGCTGTGTCTCGAATACGTCGACGGCCGGCCGTTGGCAGAGTTGGTGGGCAAAGTCGATCCGGCGCACGCCGTCGCGATTGTCGTGCAGGTCGCCGAAGGACTCGCCGCGATCCATGCCGCCGGCATCCTTCACCGTGACCTCAAGCCGGCCAACGTCGTCGTGCAGCAGGGCCCCGACGGCCCAAAGTGCAAGATCATCGACTTCGGTCTCGCCGCCGATGCGCAGGTGCTCGGTGACGCGCTCGTCGGCTCGCTGCACTACATCGCACCCGAGCTGACCGGCCTCGTGCAGTGGCCCGTCGGTCCGGCGGCAGACCTCTACGCGCTGGGGGTTACAGCGTTCGAGCTGCTTTCGGGGCGAGTTCCGTTCGACGCAGAGGACCCCGGCGCGCTGATCCGGCAACACGTTGCCGACGCCCCGGGCGAGCTGGAGACGTTGCGCGATAACGTTCCCAAGCAGCTCGCCGCGGTCGTGCATCGGCTGCTCGAGAAGGACCCCGCGAGTCGATACTCCTCGGCCGAGAGCCTCGCGCACGACCTCCGACGCATCCATGCGTCGCTGGACGCGAACGAAACGCCAAGCCCGTTCGCACTCGATACCGAAACGCGCGCGAGCGAGGCGCTCGCCGAGGTCTTCGTCGGGCGTACCGACGAGCTGGGGATCCTCGAAGCATCGCTGGCCCGCGCCGAGAACGGGCTGACCACGGCGGTCTACGTCGAAGGCCCGGCGGGGGTGGGCAAGAGTGGGCTACTGCGGCAGTTTTCGAACCGAGCCGCAGCCTCGGGCGCCGTGATCGCGCGCGGTCGTTGCTACGGATCCACGCGCGGCCTTCCTTTCTATGGCGTCATCGACCTGCTCACGAACTTGGTGTCGGTGCTCGCCCGCGAGCCGGACGGCTCGGCTTGTCGCGCCTTCGTGGCGGCGCTTCGCGAGCTGCCGGGTGACCTGCTGTCGGAGACCTGCGACCTGGTGCCCGCGATCGAGCAGCTGCTCAAAGGCGGCGCGCCACACAAGAAGACCTCGCTTCCCGACGCGATTCGGCGGCAGCGACTGATCTCCGGGCTGGCCGGGCTGCTCACTGCGGGCGCACCCGACCAGGGCATGCTTCTGCTGCTGCTCGAGGATCTCCAGTGGGCGGACGGGGAATCGCTCGAGGTCCTCGCCACCGCGATGGACTCG
>JGI12316J15310_10000069_pt20 | contig 34012 bp, 36 predicted proteins | sample MarCyaLeptolynsp_FD_15310 | JGI IMG/M metagenome (IMG submission 15310)
CCATCCTCCACGTGAACTTACGAACGTTCTTATCTCGGTCGCGTCATAAGCCTTATCAGCGAGAACAATACTGTCGCTTGGCAACCCTTCAAGTAGGGCGCACGCCGCCAAGCTGTCATGCTGCTGACCGCCGGTAATCGCGATGCGAGATGGCAATTAGGATGCGATCCCAGACGCCTGCGCGACGCCATCGGTTGAAGCGATTGTAGCAAGTCGTGTATGGGCCGTAGCGCTCGGGCAGATCGTGCCACGGCGCTCCTGACTTCAAAATCCAGAAGATGCCGTTAAGGACTCGCCTGTCATCCACACGCGGGACACCTCGTGTCTTGCAAGGAAGGATCGGGCAAATCAGCCGCCATTCAGCGTCGTTGAGGGCGTGTCGCATATTCAAAGCTCCTTTTCGGAGCTTGAATCACATCGGGATGCCCAAGTTCAATGTCCGCTTCGCTCATTGGATGCTGAGTTGGGTGCATTGAAGCGAATTGGCGCTCTGAGCCCAAAGTTACAGATTCTGCATGCTGCGCGAATGTCTGCTTCCGCATCAAGACTAGCTTGGGGCAAAATGTTTCATCCAATCCTATGCCGCCCAAATTTCCTTCAAATCTGCCGCCGGCTTTTCAAAGCACCGCCAGCACACACATTCCCACGATCACTGCTGCAGCAACGGTATCCAGATGACCAAACGCAGTGTCATGGTTATGGAGCCACTCTCGCTCTTGTTGCTTCTGAACGCGTGCGCGGTCGTGCGGGTGCTCGTCGCACCAAACTCTGTTGGACATCTCATCCTCCAATTCAGATTGGGAGGGCAGCATTGCCCTCCCGTAAGAGATCCGTTTCGATCGGCTTAGCTTTGAACAAAGCTGAGTAGGTCGGGGTTCACGAGATCAGGATGCGTGGCGAAGAAGCCGTGTGACAGGCCCGGGTAAACTTTCAGCGTCCCTTTTGGCAGGAGCTTGACCGCCTTCTCGGCCGAGTTTGCGATCGGGACGACCTGATCGTCATCGCCGTGCATCACGAGGGTTGGCACGTTCATCGCCTTGAGGTCCTCGGTCTGGTCGGTCTCAGAAAACACCGCGATACACTGGTAATGTGCGGATGCACTGCCCATCATGCCCTGACGCCACCAGTTGTTGATCAAACCTTGGCTAACTGCGGCACCGTCACGGTTGAAGCCGTAGAAAGGACCTGACGGAACGTCGAGGAAGAATTGCGCGCGGTTGGCGGCCAGTGCGGCCCGCAATCCGTCAAATACCTCAATTGGAACACCGTCCGGGTTGGCGTCGGTCTGCAGCATCAGGGGTGGGATGGCCCCCAGAAGTGCCGCCTTGGCGACACGGCCGGGCTCGGCTTTGGCCACGTAAGCCGCGACTTCACCCCCACCTGTCGAGTGGCCAATATGGATAGCATTTTGCAGGTCAAGCGCCGCCGCAAGATCGACAACGTCGTTTGAAAAGGTCGCCATATCGTGGCCAAGGTCGGTCTGATCAGACCGTCCATGCCCGCGCCGGTCGTGTGCGATCACGCGGTAACCGTTGGCAAGGAAGAACAACATCTGATTGTCCCAGTCGTCGCCACTCAGTGGCCAGCCGTGGTGAAAGACGATGGGCTGCGCATCACGTGGGCCCCAGTCTTTGTAGAAAATCTTGGTGCCGTCGCGTGTTTCAATAGTGGACATGACTGTGTCTCCTTCTTGTTGAGTAAGGGTTTGAGCCGCAAGCGCGGCAGGCATCGCGGCGAGCACCGTGGTTGCGGCACCCACCTTCAAAACGGTGCGTCTGGTCAATTCGTTTTGGATCATGGTCATCGGGTCCTCGTCGCTTGTTCGATGAGACCAATGTTGCAATTTGGACAGCGATGTACGATTGTCACAAATGACAAAAAGAGGTTCAAAAGTGACAAGAACTAAGAAAGACTGGATTTGCGAGATTGGCCTGTTGATTTACCCCGACTGCCAACTGTCCGCGATTTATGGCTTAACCGATCTGTTCCGGATTGCGGGCGAGTGGGCAGATAGCGACAACCCGCGACAGGTTCGGGTCACGCAGTGGCGCGCCGAGGAAGGTGGGGAGCCCATTTGCGTCTGGGATACCCATCCGAACAAGACCCATCACTTGGATTACGTAATCACGCCGCCCAGCATCGTCATGCCGGATAAGATGCAATCTATGCCACAAGAGGCTGCGTGGCTTCGCTCGCAACACAAAGAGGGCAGCCGCGTTTGCTCGATCTGTGCTGGTGCTTTCGTTCTGGCTGAAAGCGGATTGCTGCAAGGCAGGCGTGTGACAACGCATTGGGCTTTCGCCAAACACCTTGCAGAAAGATACGAGGAAATTGAGGTTGCCGACCGAAACCTGGTGCTGGACGATGGTGACGTCATATCAGCGGGCGGTATCCTTGCGTGGACCGATCTTGGCCTGACCCTTGTCGAGCGTCTCTTTGGACGGAGCACGATGCTGTCGACGGCCCGGTTTCTGGTCATTCAGCCGCCACGGGCCACGCAGCTTCCCTTCACCGAGTTTATCCCGGATTTCGATCATGGGGACGAGGCGATCTTGCGGGTCCAGCACCATATCCACGCGGATCTGACTGCATCGCTGAACCTCGATGATCTCTCCGATCTTGCACATCTGGGCAAAAGGACCTTCATGCGCCGTTTTGCCAAAGCGACGTCGCTCAATCCTACCGAGTACATCCAACAGGCCCGTGTTGCCAAAGCCCGAGGTATTCTGGAACTGACCAACCGTCCCTTGGATCAGGTGGCGTGGGAGGTCGGGTACAAGGACCCATCTGCCTTCAGCAAGATTTTCCAGCGTATCTCAGGCGTTTCGGCCTCAGAATATCGGCGCCAATTTGGTGTCTAGACAACGCTGCCGTAGACGTCAGCAAACACAACTAAAGCAGTCTTTGGCGAAAGTGCAGCGAATTGGCGCTTTGTCCCGCATTGCCGACCTGCGTAGTCGGTTGATCAGCTGTGGCGAATTTTCCGAAAGCGGTCATCCACTATCTATCGTTTATGAGTACACGCCCTACACCCCGCCCGACCACCCGGCCGACGCCTATCGCCATCTGATCGAGGTCCTGGGGGTGAGCCGCTGCGTCACCATCCATCCGAGCGTCTACGGCACCGACAACGCCATCACCGAGTGGCTGCTTGCCGACGCGGCGGGCTGGGCGGGGATCGAGATGCGCGGCATCGCGGTGCTCGACGCCGGCGTCGACGACGCGACCCTGCGGCGCCTCGACAGGCTGGGTGTGCTCGGCGTGCGCTACAACCTGCTGTACAAGGGCGGACCGCCGGCGGCCGAGATCCGCGCGATGGCGGACCGGATCGCGCCCTTCGGCTGGCACGTTCAGTTTCTGGTCGACGTCTCGACCTTCGACCTCGGCGCCTTCGCCGACCTGCCGGTGGAGATCGTGGTCGATCACATGGGCCACATGGATCCGGCCAAGGGCGTGCGGGAACCCGGCTTCGCCGCCCTGCTCGACCTGCTGCGCGGCGGGCGGACCTGGGTGAAGCTCTCCGGCGCCTATCGCAGCACCGCGCGCCGGGAACCGCCCTTCGACGACGTGGTGCCGATCGCCCGGGCGCTGGCCGAGGCGGCGCCGGAGCGGTGCGTGTGGGGAACCGACTGGCCGCATCCCCATGTCCAGATCCCGATGCCGAACGATGGCGATCTGATGGACGAGCTGGCGGTCTGGGTTCCGGACGAAGACCGGCGTCAGGCCATCCTGGTGGACAATCCGGCCCGGCTCTACGGGTTCTAGGGCGGCGCCTGTCCCTTAGCCTGCCCCTTAGCCTGCCCCTTAGCCTGCCCCTTAGCCTGCCCCTGGGCCTGCCCCTGCGCCCGCCCCTGGGCCGCCTTCCGGGCCGCCCGCTGCGCGATATGCTCGCGCCAGGACAGATAGATGCCGCTGGCGATCAGGATCGCGATCCCGGCCCAGGCGACGGCGTCCGGGAAATCGCCGAACCAGAGGTAGCCGATCAGCGTCGCCACCACGATCTCGGCATAGATAAAGGGCGAGATGACCGAGGCCGGCGCCTGCTCGAAGGCCCGGATCATGAAGTAGTGGCCGAAGGCGCCGACCGACCCCATCACCGCCATGCGCAGCCAGTCGCCGGCATCCGGCGTGCTCCACACGAAGGGCAGCAGCAACGCGGTTCCAACCATCCCGACCAGTGAGGTGATGGCCAGTGTGACCAACGGTGGCGCGGTGCTGGCGAGGTGACGGGTCAGCAGGGCGTAGACCGCCACGCAGCAACCAGCGGCGAGGGCCAGGAACGCGCTCGGCTGAAACACCCCGAGACCCGGGCGCAGAATCACCAGCACTCCGAGGAAGCCGACCACCACGGCCGCCCAGCGCCGCGGTCCGACCTGCTCGCCGAGGAACAAAGCGGAGATCGCGGTGACGACCAGCGGGGCGATGAACATCAGGGCCAGCCCGTCCGCCAGCGGCAGGGTGCGCAGCGACCAGTAGAAGAACCCGGTTCCCGCCAGGATCGACAGCCCCCGCGCGACCTGCAGCCCGAGCCGGTTCGGCCGGCGCAGCGCGGGCGCATGGCGCAGGGCGGCGAGCGGGACGATGTACAGCGACTGGAACGCGAACCGGGCGAAGACGAGCTGGACGACGGCGTAGCGGTCGCTCATCGACTTCGCCAATCCCTCCATGATCGGCAGCAGCGCAACCGACAGCAGCATCAGGCCGATGCCGAACAGCACCCGGTCGGGCGGCCGCCGATCCTGTGGCGGCACCGGATCGACCACGGGAGCGGCAGTCGGTTCGGTCACGGGTCCTCGACTGGAGGCGGTGGGCGGGACTTGCGCTGATATCCGTGCATCCTACGATGACCGGATCAACCAGGGAGATAGCCGTGACCGGTCTCGACCGCGTGCGCCTGCACGTCAAGAACAATCGCGCGGGCGAGCTCGTGTTCCGCATCACCCCGGACCGTCTGACCGAGGCCGGCGGGCGCAATCCCGGCGTCGCCTCGCGCGTCGACAGCGTCATCGACTGGGACCTGGACCGGTTCGCCGAGAGCATGGCCGAGGCCCACGCCCTGGTGACCTGGGACCTGCCGACCGAGCGACTGGCCGAGGTCGCGCCGGACCTGAAGTGGATCCACGTCATCGGCGCCGGGGTCGAGCACCTGCGGCCGCTCGACTGGCTGCCACCAGGCGTCACGCTGACCAACAATCGCGGCGTCCATGCCGAGAAGACGGCGGAATCCGCGCTCATGGCGGTGCTGATGCTGAACAACCGCATCCCGGCCTATGTCAGCGATCAGCGCGCCCGGCGCTGGGCGCCGGAATTCGCCACTCCGATCGCGGGCAAGACGGTCGCCGTGATCGGCGTCGGCGAGATGGGGCATGCCGCCGCCAAGGCGTTCAAGGGCGTCGGCCTGACCGTACTCGGTGTCCGGCGGGGCGGGCGGCCGCGGCGTTTCGTCGACCGCATGGCGGGACCGGAGGATCTGCACGCCGTCCTGGCCGAGGCCGATTTCGTGCACATCACCCTGCCGATGACCGAGGAGACCCGGGGCGTGATCGACGCTGCCGCCCTCGACGCGATGACGCCCGGGGCGGGGCTGGTGAATTTCGGCCGGGCGCCGGTGCTCGACCACGCGGCCCTCGCCGAGCGGCTGGCCGACGGCCGGATCGGCGGGGCGGTGCTCGACGTGCACGACCCGGAACCGTTGCCCGAGACCTCGCCACTCTGGGACGTGCCGAACCTGATCCTGACGCCGCACGTCTCGTCCGACGACGACACGAGCTATATTCCGAAGACCCTCGACCTGGTGTTCGACAATCTCGGACGCCTTCTCGACGGCAAGCCGCTGCGCAACCGGGTGCGCCCGAAACTGGGGTACTAGCCCATGCTCCGCCCGCTGCTGGTCGCCGTCCTGCTCTGCCTCGCCGCCCTTGAGGCGCGGGCGCAGACCCCGGTCGACCTGCAGCTCGTGCTGGCGGTCGACGTGTCGCGCTCCATGGACGAGGACGAGCAGCGACTGCAGCGCGCCGGCTACGTCGCCGCCCTGCGCGATCCGGGGGTGATCCAGGCGATCGAGGGGGGACCGCTCGGCCGCATCGCCGTCACCTATGTGGAATGGGCCGGTCAGGGCCTGCAGTCGGTCCTGGTGCCCTGGACCCTGATCGATGGGCCGGCCGCCGCCGAACGCGTCGCGGCGGACTTGGCGGCCGTCCCGCTTCAGCGCATGCGCCGCACCTCGATCAGCGACGCGCTGGCCTTTTCGGCGGCGCATTTCGAGGGCTCGGGCTTCGTCAGCAGCCGGCGGGTCATCGACGTCTCCGGCGACGGCCCGAACAACAACGGTTTCCTGGTGACCGCCGCCCGCGACGCGGTGCTGGAGCAGGGCATCACCATCAACGGCCTGCCGATCATGCTGAACACCGCCTGGCCGAGCGGATTCTTCGATGTCCGCGACCTGGACCTATACTACGAGGATTGCGTGATCGGCGGGTTCGGCGCGTTCATCGTCACCGTGCAGGACGTGGGCGAGTTCGCCGGCGCCATCCGGCGCAAGCTGATCCTGGAGATCGCGGGCCGGCAGCCCCCGGCGCGCGTCGTCCCGGCGCAGTGGACCGATCCGCAGACCGGGCGGCCGACCGAGCCGGTCGACTGCCAGATCGGCGAGAAGCTCTGGGATACCTGGATGAACGGCATGGAGTGAGCGGCGGCGGCCGTCGACCATCGCATGGTGCGCGATCGGCACGAATGCCGTTCCAGCCCTCCCCTCTCGGAACCCGCCGGTCCTGCGGTATATCGATCCTCCATGGCCGACACCCGCGACCCTGGCACCCCGACCGCGCCACCCGCAACCGTGGCACTGACCCGAGACGCCCTGCGGAGCGGGCGGATCCGCGAGCTGGTGCAGCAGCACGGCCCGTCGTTCAAGGCGCTCAGCGATGCGGAACTGGCGGCGTCCCGCGCCTCGATGTTCGCCGAGACCGGCGCCCCGACGGACGACGTCTGGCTGTTCGGCTACGGCTCGCTGATCTGGAACCCAGCGATCGAGTTCGCCGAGAAGCGCTGCGCCACCGTGCGCGGCCTGCACCGCAAGTTCTGCCTGCGCACCCATCTCGGGCGTGGCACGCCGGAGCAGCCGGGCCTGGTGCTCGGCCTCGACCAGGGCGGCTGCTGTCGGGGTGTGGTCTTCCGCATCCCCAAGGACATCGCCGAGACCGAACTGGACATCGTCTGGCGCCGTGAGATGGTGACCCTGGCCTACCGCCCGCGCTGGCTGAAGGCGGAGACCGCCGAGGGCACGGTCGAGGCCATCGGCTTCGTGATCAACCGCAGCCACGACCGATACTGCGGCGGGCTGCCGGAGGACGAGGTGGCGGAGACCATCGCCCGCGCCTACGGCTTTCTCGGTCCCTGCTGCGAGTATCTGTTCAACACGGTCGAGCATCTGCGCGACCTCGACATGCCCGATGCCGGCCTCGAGCGTCTGGCCCGGCGGGTCACGGCGAAGCGCGCCGCCGGCGTGCGCCCCGCCCTCGACGCGGTCGCCCGGAACGCGTAAGACGTGGCTCCGCTTTCCCCGAGGGTGCCGTGGCGCCGCCAAGCACGACGAGCTATCTGGACGACGGCCATGTGGGCCGCGGCATCGCCCTGATGTGCGGGGCATTTCTGCTGTTCGCCTGCCTCGACACCTCGGCCAAGGTGCTGTCCCAGGACCTCGACACGCTGCAAGTGGTCTGGGCCCGTTTCGTCGGTCACGCGGTGCTGGTGATCGCCGTGATCACGCCGCGCAAGGGGACGCGGGTCTTCGCCACCACCAATCTCCGCCTTCAGCTGATCCGCTCGTCCTTGCTGGTCATGTCGACGGTGCTGAACTTCACCGCCATCAGCTACCTGCCGCTGACCACCACCGCGTCGATCTTCTTCACGGCGCCGCTGCTGGTCGCGGCGCTCTCGGTGCCGCTGCTGGGCGAGTTCGTCGGCTGGCGTCGCTGGTCGGCGATCGCCGTCGGCTTCGTCGGCGTTCTGGTGATCATCCGGCCAGGCGCCGGCGAGGTGCACTGGGCGGTCGGGCTCTGCCTCGCCAACGCCCTGGTCGCGGCGCTGTACTCGATCGCGACGCGCAAGCTCGCGGCCCGCGACCATTCCGACACAACCTCGATCTACTCGCCCCTGGTCGGCGCGGTGATCTTTCTGCCCGCCCTGCCCTGGGTGTGGAGCCCGCCCGACAGCGCGCTGCATTGGGTGCTGCTCGGTCTGACCGGCGTGTTTGGCGGCGTCGGCCACTGGCTGGTGATCATCGCCCATCGCTACGCCGGCGCCTCGGTGCTGGCGCCCTTCACCTACAGCGCCATCCTGTGGATGACGGCGTCGGGCTACCTGGTGTTCGGCGACCTGCCGGACCGGTGGACCATCATCGGCGCCGCGATCGTGGTTGCCAGCGGCCTCTACGTCTTCCACCGTGAGCAGGTGCGCAAAGCCGAACGATGAACCGTCCATTGGGGGAACCGCGATGTCCGTCGCCACCGACCTGTTCGACCTTTCCGGCCGGGTGATCCTGATCACCGGGGCCTCGCGCGGCATCGGCCTCGCCATGGCCCGCGCATGCGGCGCGCACGGAGCGACCGTGGTGCTGAACGGCCGCGACGCCGGCGCCCTGGACGCGCGGGTCGAGGAGCTGGCCAGCGCCGGCATCACCGCCGAGGCCGAGGCCTTCGACGTGACCGACGAGACGGCGGCTCGCGCCGCCCTGGAGCGGGTGATCGGCCGTCACGGCCGGCTCTGGGGCCTGATCGCCAATGCCGGCGTGCAGCATCGCGTCCCGGTCCTCGACTTCCCGACCGACGATTTCCGCCGGGTCGTCGAGACCAACCTGACCGCCTGTTTCACGCTCGGCCGCGACGCCGCGCGGCACATGGCCGAAGCCGGTGGCGGGCGGATCGTCAACACCGTCTCGATGTTGGGCCCGCAGGCGCGGCCGACGGTGCCGGCCTATATCGCCGCCAAGGAAGGGTTGCGGGCGTTGACCCGGGCGATGGCGGTGGAACTCGGCGCCAAGGGCATCACCGTGAACGCCGTCGCCCCCGGCTACGTGGCGACCGAGATGAACAGCGCCCTGATCGAGAACACCGAATTCAACGCCTGGGTGGTCGGCAAGACGCCGCTCGGCCGCTGGGCCGACCCCGCGGAACTCGGCGGCGCGGCGGTGTACCTGATGGCAGATGCCGGCAGCTTCGTGAGCGGCCAGATCCTCGGGGTCGATGGCGGGATGAGCGTTCAAGTGTAGGCGCCGCCCGTCTCACGGCGGATCACGTCGCCGAGACGGCCGCTAACCGGAAGCCGCGGGCCGCATTGAGGGGGCAGGCGTCGGCGATCCCCGCCCCGTCCTGACCGTTTCAACCGGGAGACCCCGCATGCTCCGTTCCCTCTTCGCCGCCCTCGCCCTGGCGGCCCTGCTGCTTGCCGCGCCCGCCGAGGCCGCCGACAAGTCCGGCGCCTTCACCGGCGCCAGCAACCACGTGACCAAGGGCACCGCCAAGATCGTCAAGAAGGCCGACGGCTACTACGTCGAGGTCGCCGATGACTTCTGGTTCGACGGTGCCCCGGATCCCAAGCTGTCGCTGGGCAAGGGCGGCACGGTCGACAAGGCGACCCTGGTCGAGAACCTGCGATCGAACACCGGGGCCCAGTCCTACAAGCTGCCGGCCGGAATCGACGGCGCGCAGTACGACACCGTCATCCTGTGGTGCGAGAGGTTCTCCGTGCCGCTCGGCGTGGCGAGCGTGCAGTAGAACCGGCGTCCCCCGTCCCGGATCGGCCCGTCCCGGATCGGACACCGCCGATCCGGGCGGCTCAGCCCGCCAGCGCCTTGATCCGGGAGACGACTCTGTCGATCCCCGCGTCCGGGTCGCCAAGGTCGACGCTGTCAGCGGCGGCCATCGCCCGGGCGGCGAGATTGTCATCGGCCGACAGCCGGGTGACGGCGTTGCGCAGGCTGGTCTCGTCCTCGCGGCCGGCGGCAAGCCCGACGGTGCCGCCGGTCTCCTCCAGCCGTCGCGCCGTGACGGCATGCTCCAGGTTCCAGGGCAGAACGAACTGCGGCGTGCCGGCCAGCAGCGCCGCGACCGCGGTCGAAAGCCCACCATGGTGGACCACCAGGCGAACCGAGGGCAGGACGGTCGCGAAATCCTGGGGCCTGGCGTGGATCTTTAGCCCCGGACCGCTGCGCTTCCCGGCCTCGTCGGCCGGCAGGTCGGAGATGTAGGCCTCGGCCTCCACCTTGGCCGCCTTGACCGCGTTGATCGCCATGACCGCCAGTTTGTGGCCGCGCGGCAGGTACAGGAAGACGCTGCGCGGTCGGCGTTCGCCGACCGGCTTCGGGCGGATGCCGCGCGGCATGTTGAACGGCGGCAGGGTCGGCTCCGGCCGGTAGGCCGAGTACGGATCGACCAGCGGCAGCGAGAAGACGTAGGTCTCGTCCCCGTGCAGCACGTCGGCCAGGTACGACACGCCGGGGTCGCCCAGCGCCTTCAGCGCCGTGTTGACCGCCTCGTGCAGCATCCGTTCGTTCTGAATGCTGAAGTCGTGCAGTTCCTTCTGCCAGGGCCGGATCGGCGGCATCGTCCGACCGGCGGGCGGCGTGGTATAGCCGTTGCCGACGCCGATCCGCGGCACCCGGCCACGCGCGGCGAGGTTCAGGGTCGGCGAGAAATCCCCCACCACCACGTCCGGCTTCACCACGGCGATCAGGTCGCGCCAGGCCGAGATCCGGTGCCGCAGGGCGTCGGCATTGCCGTAACCGATCAGCCGCAGGACATCGGCGAAGTTATGGGTCGGGACCTGGCGCAGCTTGGGGTCGTTGGAGATGTTCCAGCGCGGCGCCTGGATCACCCGCACCCCGGGCAACCGCGCGCCGGCGCCCCGATCGACCAGGGCGTCGCCGCGCTCGATCTCCTGCAGGGCGCAGACGATCTCCCAGCCCTCTGCGGAGAGCCGCTCGGCAATCGGGCGAAACCGTGTGACGTGGCCGAGGCCGGCCCCGAACTCCCATCCGAAAAGTACGCGCAATTCGCCGGATCCCGTGCTTCGATAGGCGTGATCCCACCTGCATAGCGCGCCCGGCCGGGTCGCGCCACCAGACTTGACCTACCCCGCCCTGATATCCGGAGCGACCGCCATGACCTTCTCCATCGCCGCCCGCGACCCGGACACCGGTGCCTTCGGCCTCGCGGTGACCACCTCCAGCCTGTGCGTCGGCAGCCGCTGTCCCTATGCCCGCGCCGGCATCGGCGCGGTCCTCACCCAGCACCGCACCGATCCCCGCCTCGGCCCGCTCGGGCTGGAGTTGCTGGGCCGCGGGCTGTCGGCGGAGGAGACGATCGCCGCCTTGACCGCCGGCCGCGACGACGCCCGCTGGCGCCAGGTGGCGGTGGTCGACGCGACGGGGCGGACCGCCGCCTTTCACGGCGGCGAGATCTACTCGATCTTCGGCCACGCCAGCCGCGACGGGGCGATCGCGCTCGGCAACATCCTGCGCGACGAGGGCGTGCCCGACGCCATGCTGGAGCGGTTCCTCGCCACCGCGGGAGATCCGTTGGAGCTTCGGCTCGTCGCGGCCCTGGAGGCCGGCATCGATGCCGGCGGCGAGCTGATGGACCTGCGCTCCGCCGCCGCCCTGGTCGTGCGCGACGATGATTTTCCGTGGGCGGACCTGCGGATCGACCGGTCCGACGATCCGGTCGCCGAGCTTCGGGCACTGGCCGAGGCCTATGCCCCGGTGGCCCCGGAGTTCCGGCGCCGGGTGATCGAGCCGGAAACGGTCCCGAACGACGCCACCCTGGTCCGCCTGCACGAGGCGCTGATCGCGGCGCGCTCTTGAGTGCCGGCCCCGACCCGATTAAGTCAGCGCCCATGACACTCCTGCGTGACACCGATCCACCGGCCGTCGAGGTCGTGAACCCCGACGGCCCCGCCCCACTCGTCTTCGTCTCGGACCATGATTCGAACGCCGTGCCGGCCAGCCTCGGCGACCTTGGCGTCGGGCCAGGGGAACTGGAACGGCATATCGGCTACGACATCGGGATCGCGCGGATCGGCCGGCACCTGGCCGCCCGATTCGACGCGCCGCTGGTGGCCAGCGGCTACTCGCGCCTGGTCTGCGACGTGAACCGGACACCGCACACGCCACCGTCGATTCCCGAGGTCTCGGACGGCACGGCGATCCCGGCGAACCGCGGCCTCGACGCCGCCGACCGGCAGCGCCGCTACGACGCCCTGTTCGAGCCCTACCACGCCGCGATCACGTCGGTGATCGCCGCCAAATTGGCGGCCGGGCAGACGCCGATGCTCATCGCCCTGCACAGTTTCACCCCACGCCTGCGCGGCGCGCCGGCCGATCGCCCTTGGGAGATCGGGTTCCTGTGGGCCGGGGATGCCGCCTCGTCAGAACGGGCGATGGCGGCGTTCACGGCGCTGTTTCCGACGGTCTGCGTCGGCGCCAACCAGCCCTATTCCGGCTCCTTCCCGGAGGGTTACACGGTGCCGACCCATGGCGACCGCCGCGGGATCGCCAATCTCTGCCTGGAGTTCCGTCAGGACCTGATCGCCGACGATGCCGGCGGCGATCTCTGGTCCGGCCGGTTCGGCGATGCGCTGGCGGAAATGCTGCGGTCCGACCTCAAGGACTAGCGATTCGGCCGCGGCACGCCGATATCTTCGACCAGCACCGCGATTTGGAGGACGCATCATGGCCGATCAGCCGACCCTTGACGACGCCACCCGCACCGAGCTCGAGGCTGCCGCTTTCCGCACCCTCGTGGCCCATCTGCGCGAGCGCACCGACGTGCAGAACATCGACCTGATGAACCTGTCGGGTTTCTGCCGCAACTGCCTGTCCAAGTGGTACCGCGCCGCCGCCGAGGAACGCGGTCTCGACCTGGATTACGAACAGGCGCGCGAGATCGTCTACGGCATGCCCTATGGCGAGTGGAAGGCGAAGCATCAGAGCGAGGCGACGGCCGAGCAGAAGGCCGCCTTCGACGCCCAGGCCAAGCATTGAGCGGTGGCCGGATCCGAGCGTCTCGGGCGTAAACGTTCCGCGCGCCCTACTCGCGCCTAACACCGGTCATGATTGCTGGCGTAAGATGCCGGCCCGGCCAGAACGGCCGCTGGTGAAGGGAAGCAATTCATGCCGGATCAACTGCGCCTCGTCGCCCTCTTGCTGTCCGCCGTGGTCGTCGCCGTCGGGACGGCAGTCGGCGGCAAGTTCATCGGCGACGGGTTCCGCGACGGCCGCGCCACCGACCGCTACGTCACGGTGAAGGGCGTCTCCGAGCGCGAGGTCTCGGCCAATCTGGCGGTCTGGCCGGTGCGGATCACCGAGACCGGCGACGACCTGGGCGCGGCCCAGTCGCGCCTGGAACAGGCCGTTGACGCGCTGGTCGTGTTCCTGGTGGGCGAGGGCATCGCCCAGGACAGCATCCTGCGCGGCCGGGTCGAGGTCCAGGACCTGCTGGCCCAGGCCTACCGCCCCGACGGGGTGGAGAAAGGCCGCTACATCCTGGCCCAGACGGTGACGGTGCGCAGCGAGGACGTCTCGATGGTGAGCGCCGCCGCCTCGCGCATCGGCGAACTGGTGAAAATGGGCGTCGCCTTCGCCGAGACCGGCGGGCCGAGCTACATCTACACCGGCCTGAACGCGATCAAGCCGGACATGATCGCCGAGGCCACCAAGGCGGCGCGCGAAGGAGCGCAGCGGTTCGCCGAGGACAGCGGCAGCACCGTCGGCGTCATCCGCCGCGCCAATCAGGGCGTGTTCACCATCGGCCCGCGCGACGGCTGGACCGACGGCAACCCGGCCGGCGCCATCGACAAGAAGGTCCGGGTGGTGTCGACGATCGACTTCTTCCTGCGGGACTAAGGTCGAATCCGTCTCAGACGATCAGTCACTCGGCCGCGACCACCTGCTCCGGATTCGGATCGAACGGCTGCAGGTTGTCGACGAACATCTCCGCGCAGCGCCGCCAGGTGAACTCAAGGCCCCGGGCCCGCGCCACCTCGCGGTCGATCTTCAGCGCCCCGTCGACCGCCGCCGCCAGATCCTCGTCCAGCACCCCCGCCCCGCTATCGGCGATCACATCGAGCGGACCGGGAACCGGATAGGCGGCGACCGGCACCCCGCTGGCCAGCGCCTCGATCAGGACCAGGCCGAAGGTGTCGGTGCGGCTCGGGAACACGAACACGTCGGCAGACGCATAGTGCGCCGCCAACTCCTCGCCCTCCTTGGCGCCGACGAACACCACATCGGGATACTTGCGCTCCAACTCCGGGCGCTGGGGACCGTCGCCGACCACCACCTTGGTGCCGGGACGGTCCAGCGCCAGGAAGGAACCGATGTTCTTCTCCACCGCCACCCGGCCGACATACATCAGGATCGGTCCCGGCAGGTCGAGCACCGACGGCCGCGGATAGAACAGCGAGACGTCGACCCCTCGGGTCCAGTCGCGGATGTTCGTCAGCCCATTGGCCTCCAACTCCCGGCGCAGCGACTGGGTCGCCACCATGACGCCGCTGGACGGGCCGTGAAAGCGCCGCATCACCCGGTAGGTCCAGGACACCGGGATGCGGGTCCGCGCGTGGACATATTCCGGGAACTTGGTGTGATAGGCCGTGGTGAACGGCAGCCCCCGGTTCAGGCAGTAACGCCGCGCGGCGTAGCCCAGCGGGCCCTCGGTGGCGATATGGATCGCGCAGGGAAGTGCTGCGTCCAGCAGTTCCGCCACCTTGCGGTCGGGGAACAGGGCGAGCCGGATCTCCGGATAGGTCGGACAGGGGATGGTGCGGAACTGGTCCGGCGTGATGAAGGTCACCTTGTGGCCCATGTCGCGCAGCTCGTCAGCGGTGGTCGCCAGCGTACGCACCACCCCGTTGACCTGCGGGTACCAGGCGTCGGAAACCACGGCGACGTGGAGCGGGTCGCCGTTGGAAGGATCGGGAGTCACAGTCTTGCCTCGCGCCGGATGCGGATCACACGGCGAAGGAAAGCTGGCGGATCTCCGCCCAGTGGAGAATCTCCATCTCGCCGTCCATGTGCTCGACCAGGGCGGTGCAGCTCTCCACCCAGTCGCCATCGTTGCAGTACAGGACGTCGTCGATCATGCGCATCTCGGCCTTGTGGATATGGCCGCAGACAACGCCATCGACGCCCCGCTTGCGCGCCTCGGTGGCCAGCGCGTCCTCGAACGCGCCGATGAATTCGACCGCGCGCTTCGCCTTCTGTTTCAGGTATGCCGAGAGCGACCAGTAGGGATAGCCGAGACGCCGACGAACCTCGTTGAAGATCGTGTTGAACCATAGCAGCGTATTGTACGACCAGTCGCCAAGGACGGCGAGCCACTTGGCATAGGTCACCACCACGTCGAACTCGTCGCCGTGAATGACCAGGAACCGCTTTCCCTTCTTGGTGACATGAATGTGCTCGGGGCGGATCTCGATCTGACCGAAATCCGAGTTCAGGAACTCCCGGAACAGGTCGTCGTGGTTCCCCGGGATGAAGATCACCTTCGTGCCCTTGCGCGCCTTGCGCAGCAGCTTCTGCACCACGTCGTTATGGGTCTGGCGCCAGCCCCAGCTTCGCTTCATGCGCCAGATGTCGAGAATGTCCCCGACCAAGTAGAGATACTCGGACTCCGTGTGCTTGAGAAAGTCGAGCAGGTATTCCGCCTGACAGCCTCGGGTGCCGAGATGAATGTCGGAAATCCAGATCGCCCGATATCGGGTGACGCCTCGGTCTGCGTTCATCTCAGGGCCGCCCCTCTGCCGTTCCGCCGCCTCGATACCGAACCACCGATAGTGTGGACCCCTATGCCACACTCAATATCTAGTAAAGTGAAGATTAAGTGACAAATTATTGGGTTTCGTCTTTCCAAACTCTCTGGAAGACGTTACGTTACGCGTCACAAATCCTTAATAGTATTGCGTTCATACACTTATCAGTCTCCGACAACAGGATCAACCGGAGGATCGCGGCGATGCGCTACGATCGCAGTGAGGGCGTCTCTGGCCCGCTTGGCCCCACCGGCGAGGCCGCGTACGAAACGGCGGCGCAACCGCATTTCGTGACGATTCGCCGCGCCCTCGTGATCTTCAACCCGACCGCCGGCGGCCGGCGGCGCAAACGCCTGGATAAGGTGATCGCCCGACTCGAGGAAGCCGGCATCCGGGTCACTCTGCGCCCGACCGGCGCGGCCGGCGACGCCGAGGTCTTCGCCCGCGACGCGGCGGCGGAGAAGACGGTCGATGTGGTGATCGCCGCCGGCGGTGACGGCACGATCAACGAGGTCGTCAACGGCTTGGCCGGCAGCGCCCTGCCGCTCGCCCTGTTGCCGATGGGAACGGCCAACGTCCTGGCCGCCGAGATCGGGCTCGACGCCTCGTCGAAGGCGGTGGTCGAGGCGGTGTTGTCCGGGCAGGTGACGCCGATCCACCTGGGCGAGGCCAACGGCCGTCGCTTCACCCTGATGGCCGGCGTCGGCATGGACGCCGAGGTGGTGGCCACCGTCGATCCGGACCTCAAGCGCAAGACCGGCAAGTTCGCCTACGCGGTCGCCACGTTCATGCGCTGGATGGAGTATCGGCGCCGGCGCTTTCGCATCGTCATCGACGGCGTGGCGCATGAGGCGGCGGCGGCGATCGTCGCCAACGGTCACTACTACGCCGGTCGGTTCGTCTGCGCCAACGACGCGAAGATCACCGAGGCGAGCCTGCACGTGTGCCTGTTCGAGAAGCCGGGCCGCTGGCAGGCGGTCTATTACATGATGGCGCTGTTCGGCGGCTTTCTCGGCCGGCTGCGGACCTATCGGATCGTGCGCGCGACCGAGGTGTCGGTGGTCGACGTTCTGGAAGGCCCGGTCCAGGGCGACGGCGACGTCATCGCTCGGTTGCCCGTGCGCATCCGCGTCGCGCCCGAGACCGTGTCACTGATGATGCCGCCGGCCCGGGCCTGACCTCGGGCCGCCCCACCCGGCTTCACTGGCGAACCAGCTGGTTCGGCGCCTCCGACCAGCCGGCACCCGCCCAATTGTCGTCCGCCGCGGCGATGTAGCCGAGCGGATTCCGCTGCCAGATGCCCCGCACCCGGTCATTGCGCGACAGGTAGAGCTTGCCGTCGATGATATCGAACACGCGGGGGTCGGTGGCGTAGGTCTTGCCCCGCGACATGCCGTAGAGGCTGTAGCCGCCGTATTGCGGCGCGAAGCGCTCGGGCGAGTCGCGGAACAGCAGGGCATTCTCGGCCGAGGTGAAGTGCCAGACCGCGCCGCGCCACTCCACGGCATGGGTCGCCGAGCCCGGGACCGGCTCGCGATCGAGGAAGTAAGCCACCGTGTCGTAGCCGCCGAGAGCGATGCCCTCTTGCTCGAAGACCGGTGTCGTCGGGCCGTGGATCGACGCGCTGTTCGCGGTCGTCCCAGCACCGGACGTGACGATCATCGCGCCGATGACGACCAGGCCCACGAAGACGGAGATCCGAAACAGGGCAGGTAGGTAGCGCATGACGTGCTCCTCTGGGTTACCGGCGTGTGACTGCTGCCGGCCTCCCCCGCCTTGCTGCCGCATATGGTGCGCGGCGGCGCCGGGGTCCAGAGGGGATGTGTCACGAAAGCGCGACCGGGCCGGTCGCGCCAAGACATGTTCTGCTCTAACCCTCGCCGCCGCCGACCAGCAGGCCGTCGATGCGGAGCGTCGGGCTGTCCATGCCGTATTTGAACTCGAGATCGTCGGCCGCGACCATCGAGGCGAACATCTCCCGCAGATGGCCGCCGATCGTCATTTCCGACACCGGGAAGGTGATCTCGCCGTTCTCGATCCAGAACCCGGCGGCGCCGCGGCTGTAGTCGCCGGTCACCAGATTCACGCTGGTTCCCATCATCTCGGTCACGAAGAAGCCGGTCTCGATATCCGCGATCAGCGCCTGCGGCGTGACGCTTCCGGCCGCGAGATAGAGGTTGCTCACGCTCGGGCCCGGCGTGCCGCCGGTGCCGCGCGCCGCGCTGGCGGTGCTGTCCATGCCGAGCTGGCGGGCGGTGGCGAGGTCCAGGGTCCAGCCGGTCAGCCGACCGCCATCGATCACCGCGCGCGGCTTCGTCGCCAGCCCCTCGGCGTCGAACGGCTTGGAGCGGAAGCCGCGCGGGCGGTGCGGGTCGTCGAGGATCCGGATCTCCTCGCGGAACAGCTGGGCGCCGAGGTCGTCCTTCAGGAAGCTGGTGCCGCGCGCGATGGCCGATCCGCTGACCGCCTGGGCCAGGTGGCCCAGCATCGAGCGGGCCGCCCGCGGCTCGAGGATGATCGGCATGCGCGCGGTCTTCGGCCGGCGCGGGTTCAGCCGCCGGACCGCCCGCTCGCCCGCCCGGCGGCCCACCGCCGCGGGATCCTCCAGGTCGCCGTCGAACACCTTGGCGCTGTAGTCGTAGTCGCGCTCCATCTTCTGGCCGGTGCCGGCGATCACCGACACCCCCAGCGAATAGGACGAGCGCTTGTAGCCGCCGGAGAACCCGTTGGAGGCGGCCAGGGTCACGTCGGTCACGCCGTAGCCCGCCTCCGCCCCCTCGGAATTGGTCACGCCGTCGACAGCGCGCGCCGCGTCCTCGGCGGCGCGGGCGCGCTCGACCAGGGTGTCGGCGCTCGGCTCGGTCGGGTCGAACATCTCGATCGCCGGCCAGTCGGTGGCGATCTGCCCCGGGTCGGCGAGGCCGGCATAGGGATCCTCCGGCGCGACCTTCGCCATCGCGACCGCCCGCGTGATCATGTCGTCCAGCGCGTCGCCCTTGAAATCGGTGGTCGACACCACCGCCTGGCGCCGGCCGATCATCACCCGCAGCCCGAGATCCTTGCCTTCGGACCGCTCCACCGCCTCCGGCTTGCCGAGGCGCTGGGAGACCGACTGCGACACCCCCTGGGCCAGGATGGCGTCGGCGGACTCGGCGCCGGCGCGCTTCGCCCGGGCGAGCAGATCGTCGAGCAGGTCGAGGGGCGAAAGATCGGTCATGAAAAAGTTCCTGTCGGGGCTGGCGTCATGTCCTCCGACCAATTAGAGGGCTCTGAGGATCGGCGCAACCGTGCGCCGCAACGGCGGGAGGCTGGCATGGCGCTGGAAATGGAGCGGCTGAAGCGGATCGAGAACGGCGGGAAGGCCGCGGGGACGTTCTCCGGCGACGAGATGACGCGACGCCAGGACGAGCTGCGGGCGATCCTGGCGGAGCAGGGCGTGGACGCGGCGATCCTGACCTCCTACCACGCCATCAACTACTACACCGACTTCCTCTACTGCCGCTTCGGGCGGCGCTACGCCTGCGTCGTCACGGCCGACGCGGTCACCACCGTCAGCGCCAATATCGACGCCGGCCAGCCCTGGCGGCGCACCGCCGGCGCAAACGTTGTCTATACCGACTGGCGCCGCGACAACTGGTTCCACGCCCTGCAGACCCTGTTGCCGGGGGTCAGACGGATCGGTGTCGAGTTCGACCATCTCGATCTCGACACCCGCCGGCTGCTCGGCGAGGCCTTCCCCGAGGCGCGCTTCGAGGACGTGGCCGCCGCCTCGATGCGCCAGCGCATGTCGAAATCGGCCGAGGAGATCGCCCTGATCCGCGAAGGCGCGCGGATCGCCGACGTCGGCGGGGCCGCCTGCGTCGAGGCGATCGCCGTCGGCGTGCCGGAATACGAAGTGGCGCTGCAGTCCACACAGGCGATGGTGCGCGAGATCGCCCGCTCGTTCCCGCACGCCGAGCTGATGGATACCTGGACGTGGTTCCAGTCTGGCCTTAACACCGACGGCGCCCACAACCCGGTTACCTCGAAGCGGATCGAGGCCGGGGACATTCTGTCGCTGAACTGCTTTCCGATGATCGCCGGCTACTACACGGCGCTGGAGCGGACGCTGTTCGCCGGATCAGTCTCGGACGCCCACCGGCGGTACTGGGACATCAACCTGGAGGTCTACCACGCCGGGCTGGACCTGATCCGTCCGGGCAACCGGTGCTGCGACATCGCCCACGCGCTGAACGAGATCTACGCCCGCCATGGGGTGCTGGAGAACCGGACCTTCGGCTACGGCCATTCGTTCGGCGTGCTCTCGCACTACTACGGCCGCGAGGCCGGGCTGGAGCTGCGCGAGGACGTGGAGACGGTGCTGAAGCCCGGCATGGTGGTCTCGATGGAGCCGATGATCATGATCCCGGAGGGCCAGCCCGGCGCCGGCGGCTACCGCGAGCACGACATCCTGATCGTCACCGAGAGCGGCGCGGAGAACATCACCGGCTTCCCGGTCGGCCCGGAACGCAACGTGATCGGCTGAGGCCGGTCAGGCCTTCGGCCGCCGCTTCGGATACATCACCGCCGCCACCAGGCCGGACGCGAAGGCCAGCGCCGCCAGCGCCACGATGGCGATGCGGAAGGCGTCGATCAGCGCGTGCCGGGCCGCCGCGACGATCGCCTCGCCCGCCTCTCCAGCCCCGGCCGGCGCCCGCAGGTCGGCCAGGCTGCCGGGGTCCTGACGGATGACCAGGCGGGCGGCCTCCGGCATGTCGATCTCCGCCACCAGCGGATGCAGAAGCGCGTTGAAGGCGATCAGCAGCAGCGGGCCGACGGCGGCCACCGAGATCAGCATCGCGACCCGGCTGGCGGCGTTGTTCACCGCCGAGGCGATGCCCGCGTGGCGGTCGTCGACGGCGTTCATGACGCTGGTGGTCAGCGGCGGGATGCAGATCGCCATGCCGACGCCAAGCACGATCACCCCCGGCAGGAACGTCGCCCAATAGGGCGTGCCGGTATCGGGAACGGCCAGCAGCAACAGCCCGACCGCCGCGATGCCGGGTCCGATCACCAGCGGCAGGCGGGCGCCGTAGCGGTCGATCAGCGATCCGCCCCACCGCGCCAGCAGGAACAGGACCAGGGTGAAGGGAAGGAACGCCGCGCCGGCCTCCGTCGCGGTGTAGCCGTGCAGGCGGATCATGCCGAAGGGGAACAGGAACACCGCCGCCCCCAGCGCGCCGTAAAGCAGCAGGGTCAGCAGGTTGGCCGCCGCGAACTCGCGGTCGGCGAACAGCCGCAGCGGCATCAGCGGCGCGCCGCTGCGCGCCTCGACCCGCACGAACAGGACCAGGGCGAGCACCCCGAGACCGCCGGCGGCGAGACCGATGCGGGAGTCGAAGCTCGCCTCCCCCGCCTGGGTCAGCGCGTAGGCCACCAGCCCCAGTCCGACCATCGCCAGCACCCCGCCCAGCCAGTCCGGCTCGCCACGGGCGCCGGGATCGCGGTTCTCGGAGACGGAGACCAGCGCCAGGATGCCGGCGGCCAGCGCGATCGGCGGATTGATCCAGAACACCGAGGCCCAGCCGAAGGCGTCGACCAGCCACCCGCCCAGCACCGGTCCGGCCGCCGAGGTGACCGCGGCGAAGGCCGACCAGGCGCCGATGGCGCGGCCCCGGTCGGCGCGCGGGTAGGAGGCCGACAGGATCGCCAGGCTGTTCGGCACGACCAGGGCGGCGCCGAGCCCCTGCACCGCCCGGGCGAGTATCAGGAACAACGCATCCTCGGCCATCGCGCAGGCGATGCTGGACCCGGTGAAGATGACCAGGCCCCACAGGAAGATCAGCCGCCGGCCGAGCCGGTCGCCAAGCGCGCCGCCGAGCAGCAGCAGGGCGGCGAGGCAGAGCATGTAGCTGTTGGCGACCCATTGCAGGTCGCCGACGGTCGCGCCGAGGCTGCGCTGCACGTCGGCCAGCGCCACATGCACCACCGAGCCGTCGATGAAGGCGAGGCTGGAGCCAAGCACCGTGGTGGCCAGAACCAGGATTCGGCGCGTCCGGTCCGGTCGCTCCGGATCGGCATCTGTGGGCGGGTCGGGGATGGTGTCCGGCTCGGTCATGGCGGCGGCAATCTACCCGGCTGGCCCGGTTTGTCCCACCGGATTGATGGAGCCCGAGCGGACGCCGCGATTGAAGCCGGCGGACGCCTTGGGTATAGGGGGCCGGACAGACGGCGGAGGGTGCCATGGTCTACTGGGTGATCGGCGGCGAGTACACCGACACGAGCTTCACGACCATCGTCGGCGGCGACGCCGAGAAGAAGATCGGGCCGTTCGGCGACTACGACACGGCCAAGTCGGTCTGGGGCAAGCTGGCCTGGCAGCATGTCGACGACGCTCATGTCCGCTACCGCATCCTGCACGAGGAGGCGACGGAATTCTGGGTCGTCGGCGGCGTGTACAAGTCAACCGACTTCACCGAGACCATCGACGGCTCACCCGAGGAGAAGATCGGCCCGTTCGAGCACTACGAACAGGCCAAGGCAGTCTGGCAGAAGAAGGCGTGGGAGAGCGTCGACGACGCCCATTCGCGCTGGCGAATCGAGAAGATCAGCCACTGACGGCGGCCGGCGCCGGGCTGAGCCGCCCGGCGACATGGCGGAACCGGACGGCCAGCGCCGCCCAGACCACGAACAGGCCGAGCAGCAGCCCGCTCCACACGCCGGCGCCGCCATACCCCATCGGGAACGCGAACAGCACGGCGGCGCCGACGCCGATCGGCCAGTAGCCGATCAGCGCGATCACCATCGGCACCCGCGTGTCCTTGAAGCCGCGCAGCGCGCCCGCGGTGACCGCCTGGCCGCCATCGGCGAACTGGAACAGGCCGGCGATCGCCAGATAGGTCACGGCATGGGCGACGGCGGCGGCCTCGCCCGGGTCCCCGAGATCCAGGAACACCGACGCCAGGGTCTCGCCGAACAGCACATAGATCAGCGCCGAGGGGATCATCACCACCACCCCGACCAGCATCGCCACCCGCCCGGCCAGCACGGCGCCATCGGAATCCAGCCGGCCCACCGCTAGCCCGACGCGCACGGTCGCCGCCTGGGCGACGCCGAAAGGGATCATGAAGGCGATGGCGGCGAACTGCAGGGCGACGGCGTGGCCCGCCAGCTCGTGCACGCCGAGCAGGCCGATCAGGAACCCGGTGGCGGCGAACAACCCGGCCTCCGCCAGCTTGGTCAGGCCGATCGGAAATCCGACCGACCACATCTCGCGGAAGCGCGGCCAGTCCGACCGCCAGAACCGCGCGAGCAGCATGTAGCGGCGATAGCGCCGGTCGCGCTGGATGTAGGCCAGGAGCAGGAAGAACATCGCGGCCTGCACCAGGGTGGTGGCGAGGCCAAGCCCATAGAGCTCCAGGCGCGGCAGCCCAAAATGGCCGAACATCAGGGCGTAATCGACGACCGCGTTCACCGGGATGCCGAAGGCGAGCAGCCACATCGCCGGTCGCGGCCGGCCATGGGCGGCGATGAAGTTGCGCAGCAGCGCGAAGGCCGCCATGAACGGGAAGCCCCACATCACCCCGTCGCAATACGTCTGGGCCAGCGCCGCCAAGTCCGGATCCTGACCGATCGCCAGCAGGATGGCCTCGGCCTGGGAGAAGTAGATCCAAGCCGGCACGGTCACGAGCACGATCAGCCAGAACCCCTGCCGGAACGTCCGCCGCACCCCCTTGTAGCGCCGCGCGCCGAGCTCCTGGGCGAACATCGCCGAGGTCGCGAACAGGGTGCCGAGAACGGTGATGAAGACCGGGAAATAGAGGTTGTGCCCGAGCTGCGCCGCGGCCAGCGCGTGCGGACCGAGCTGGCCCGTCATGATGACGTCGGTGGTCTGCAGCGCCATCTGGGCCAGCTGCGTGGCGGCGATCGGCACCGCGAGCGCCAGGGTGGCGCGCACCTCCGTGGCGAAGGGGGATCGGATCGTCGAGGCGGCCTGGGCGACCATGGGGTGCTCCAAGATCCGAATGGCACGATCAGACGGGCCTGCCTGATCGTGCCATTCGGCCCTATCGTCAAGAGGTCGAGGGGGCGTGAAAACGCCCCTGCACCGGCTCTAGAAGGCGGGCCGTTGCGGGTCAAGCGAATTGCCCGTCATGCGCTCGGCCCGCGAGGATCAGGGCTCGGCCCGCGGGGATCAGGGCTCGCCACGCGTCAGCGCCGCCAGCACGCCCACATGGTCGCTGGCGGTCACCCCCCGCAGCGGCCGGTCGCCGACGGGCGTCACCGCCGCATCGACCACGGCCATGTCGCGGGTCAGCAGGTAGTCGATGCGCCGGTCCCCGCAGGTCGCGAACGGCCGCGCCGCCGCGAGATCGCGGAACCCGGCGGCCCTGAGCAGCTCGAGCGCCGGTGACGACGGCCCGGCGTTCAGGTCGCCGCCGATCACCGTCGGCCGCCCCCGTGGCAGGCCCTGGAGGACATGCGCGACCTGGGCCCGGCGCAGGTCGTTGGCGCCATCGAGGTGGGTGAGGTGCAGGTTGACCACGGTCACGTCGCCGACATGCACGATCTGGGCGATGCGGTCGGGATCGGCGGACGCCGACGGCAACGGCATCACCGTCTGCGCCTCCGCCGCCCGGGTCGCCAGGAGGGCGAGCCCGTTCGTGCTGTCGATCCTCGCGCCGGCATGCGGCCGCGGCTTCCGTCGGGCCGGCGCCGCGTGCACGCGCAGGCCGAGCGCCGCCCCGAGATGCGCCGCCGTGTCCAGCCCGCCGCCTGCGAACACCTCCTGCAGCAGCACGATGTCGGCGGCGGCGGCGCGCGACCGCTCCACCATGACCGCGAGCCGGGCGTCATACGGGGCGGCGTTCTTCCAGGTGTTCCAGGTCAGCAGGCGCATGGCGGCACTCTACCCGAATAGCGGAATTCGCCACCGCCGACATTGCCGTGACAGCCGCGCGCATGCTTCGCTGCGGCCCAGACTCGCTGGAGGACCCAGAATGTTCCGCGACAACACCCTGAAGTCGAAGATCGACGCTGGCGAGACGGCACTCGGCGTCTGGCTGCAACTTGCCGACCCGTCGATCGCCGAGATCGCCAGCCTGGTCGGCTACGACTGCCTGATCCTGGACAACGAGCACGGGTTCGCGTCGCTCGACACCACGGTGCACATGATGCGTGCCGCCCAGGCCGGCGACGCGACCTGCATGGTGCGCTGCCCTGGTCATGACGCCGACTACTTGAAGCGCGTGCTCGATGCCGGCGCCGAGGCACTGATGATCCCGATGGTCGAGACCGCCGCCCAGGCCAAGGCGATCGTCGAGGCCTGCCGCTACCCGCCCCAGGGCCGGCGCGGCTACTCTGCCCCGACCGTGCGCGCCTCCGGTTACGGCGCGGCGCCGGACTACGCCAAGCGGGCCAACGAGAACCTGCTGATCTGCCTGCAGATCGAGTCGGACAAGGCGATCGCAAATGCCGGCGCCATCGCCGCGGTCGACGGGGTCGACCTCGTCTTCATCGGCGTCGCCGACCTGTCCGGTTCGGTCGGGCTGCTGGAGCAGCCGGGTGACGCCAAGGTGGACCGGCTGATCGCCAAGGGCGAGGCGGCGGTGCGCAAGGCCGGCAAGCCGCTCGGCACCGTCCCGCGGCCGGGCCACGGCCTGGTCGACCTCGCGGCCGACGGCTACGCCTTCGTCGCCGGTCTCGGCGACGCGTACCTGCTGCGGGCCGGGATGCTGGCGGACGTGGACGCGTTTCGCAAGGGAACGGCGGCAGCTTCTTCAAAGGCCACTGGAAAGAAGCCTCGGAAAGCAAAGAAAAAATAGCCTTTTCCCGCGTTCCACTCGTCTTGAATCGGGCGTTTTGGTAAAATCCGATTCGGCAGGGAGGCGCCTATGGGGATCGCGACGCGCTGGATCGTGCTGCTGTGTCTGGGGACACTGCCGGCCTGCGGCACCGGTGCCATCTTCGAGACCGAGGAGGCACGGCAGGCCCGGGTCGAGGCCGCCGTGGCGGAGGCGCTGCGGCGTGAGCGCGGATGGCAGACGCGTTTCGTCGAGCGTCGGACCGAGACCATGCTCGGCGAGCAGACCGTCCTGGGTGATCGCATGGCGGGACTGGAGCGCATGGCCCATGACATCGCCGATCGGCTGGACGCGATCGAGCGGGCCGCGCCCGACACCAGCCAGTACGTCGATGGCCGGGCGCTTTCCGAAGCCCAGGCGACGCGCGAGGCCGAGCGGGCCGCCGAGATCGCGTCGCTGCAGCGCGACATCGCCGCGTTGACCGGCGCGGTCGCCAGACTGTCCACCGCCGACCGACAAGGCGAGGCGGCCGTCCGGGCCCGCCTAGAGCGCCTGGAGCTGCGGACCAGCAAGATGGATTGGCCGACGCCGAGCAGCGATGTCCGCGCGGTGCATCTCGCCAGCTATCGCAGCCATGAGGCGGCGCTCGCCGGCTGGGAAGTGCTGAGCAAGCGCTATCGCGAGGCTCTGGCTGACGAGACCCCGACGCTGGTGGCAGTGCGCACGGTTGCCGGCGAATACGTTCGGCTGTTCACGGGCGCCGGCCATGACGGCCCGGACCTCCTGAAGATCCGCGAAGCGCTGCGTGACGGAGGCGACTACGCGATGATCCTGCCGTTGCCCGGCGGCGCGGGGAGCTGACCGCACGGCCGGACGCTCGACTCACCGGCATGCCAACGCTAGGTTGGGAACGGGAGGGTTTGGCTGATTCCGGCGTGACCGCTGGCCTCATCGGCATGGGATCGTGGTGGTGACGTCTTGAGAGACTTGCTGGCAGACGCGCCCGAAACACGGGCACCGTTCGGTGTCTGCGGTGCCATTTTCGATCACTGGCTCGCGCTCCGCGACTCGTCCGCGCGGGACGACAGTATCCCCACGCGCGAGCAGATCGACATGCTGTCGCTGCCCGTCGAGACCATTCCCTGGTTCTTCATCAACCAACGGGCGGGAGACCGCTACGTCAACCGTTTGGCCGGCACCGCCATGGTCAGCGGCGTCGGCTTCGAGACCAAGGGCCGGTTTCTCGACGAGATGATGGCCCCTGAGGTCTATCCGGAGCGCAAGGCCCTGTTCGATATCTGCGCTGGCCACGGCGTGTGCGTTCATTATCGCGCCACGCTGGCCGTCAGAGATCGCAACCATGTCGGCTTCAGCCGCATCCTGTTCCCGGCCGCGTCGGCGGCGACGGGCCCGGTCGATCTGGTCTGCGGCACCATGGTGTTCTTTGGCGACGCGTCGCTGCATCCGAAGGAGAGGGCCGCGATTGCCGACGGCTCTAGCGGCATTCTCTTCAAGTCGTACTATGACGGCGGGACGTGGCGCCGCCTGGACGACAGCGCCCTGCAGCCCTGATGCGCGCCGCGCCGGCGGCGATCGGGCGCCCGAGAGGCGCGCAGTATGGGAAGAAGTGGGAAGAAGTGGTGCCGCAAGAGGGACTTGAACCCCCGACCCACGCATTACGAATGCGTTGCTCTACCAGCTGAGCTATTGCGGCCCTGAGGACAGGATCCGATCTGCCGACCCGGATCCCCTCGAAACAGGCGCCCTAGATACGGATGATGCGCCGGCGATGCAAGCGTTGCGTCGCCGGTGGGATGTCGGTGGTCAGCTGAAGGACAGGGCGCCGACGCCCGGGAAGACCTGACCCAGCGCCTCGCCGCCCGGGGTCTTGCCGCTCTCGAACAGGTCGCGCAACGGCGCCTCGTCACCCAGACGGAACGCCGACAGGGCGTCCTGGACGGCCTTGACCCGTTCCAACCCCTTGCGCGCGTCATCCAGGCGCTCGCGCGCGGCCTCGCTCAGCTGGCCGTCGCCGCCGGTGTCGACCCGCTCGTAGCGGCCGGTCGTCAGCCCGCCGCGCACCTGCTCCTGGGTCAGCCCTAGACTGCGGCCGTCGGTGGCCAAGACCTGCACATCCTCGGCCGCGACCTCGCCGCCGCGGGCGACGCCGACCTCGATGGCGAACTGGCGGATCGAGGCGAAGGCCTGGCCGCCATCGGACTCCGCCACGGAAACGTTCAGGGAGGCGACACGCAGTTGGATGGCGACCTCCTCGCCGTTCGCCTCGGCCCGATTCAGCGATTCCGAGATCGACGCCAGGACGCGGTCGACCACGGCAGCGGCACCCTCGCCTGACGCGAAAGCGCTCGCCACGGCCTCGATCGCCTGGCGCAGGCGGTCTCGGAAACCGATATCGTCGCGGCCATCGGGCTCGACGGTGATGTAGCCGGGATCGTTGCTGACAAACAGGCGTGACGACGCCGGCTGGCTCGCCCCAACCGGACGCGAGAATGTATCCTGCGGACGCGAACCCGCAGTGATTTCACTTGTTCTCGGCGGCGTGCCGGTTCCGACACGAAACTCGGCCGCGCTCTCAATCGTAGCGACCATGACGCTGTCCCTTCTGGACTGCGGGGGCTCGTCCCCAACGACGCCCACGCGGTCTAGTACCCGGCATTCTCGCCAGATAGATCGAATTCTAACCAATCCGTCCCAGAAATCCAGAAAAAAGTTATGTCGACGTTAACACTTCCTTGAGGGAACCCGCCGATTCGCGCGCTGGCGGGCGGATCGCGCACCCGGTCAAGCGGACCGATGGTCCGGTCCACCGAAGGGTCGACCGGGGACGCGATCCGCGCGGTCCGGTCACGCGGCGCTGGCGGTCCCCAATGGGGCGACGGTCCGCGACCGCTCCGCCGTCACATCCACCACCGGGCCCGCGCCGCCGCCGCCGCCGCCCCCACCGTTGTTGCCCGCGCCGTTGTTGGCCGCGCCATCTGCGTCCGCATCGTGGCCGATGTCCGGCGGGAGCAGCGCCACGCGCGGCGGGCGCGCCCACTGCAGCGTGTCGAAGGCGCCGCAGTGACCGCATTTCGCCGACCATGCCGTTGACGCGGCACCGCAGGAATCGCAGGTCCAGGCCGAGTCCCCGGGCCCGTAGGCGGCCCGCTCGAGCCACCGCCGCGCAGCGGCCACATCGCCCGACTCCTCCTCCTCGAGCCGCGCCCAAAGCGCGCAGGCCCGCGGCCCGACATCCTCGTCGGCCAACGCCGCGAGCTGCGCTCGGGCCTCGCCCCAGAACTCGCCGTCAAGCGCGGTCTCGGCCACCGCGAGCCGGCTCTCCGGATGATCGGCCAGCCGTTCGGTCATGGCCTGTACCTTGCGCAGCACGAATGAGGCGGCCTCGCCGTCGAAGAACCCGCGCAGGATCGCGGCCAGCTCGGGATGCGGCGCGGACGGCCAGACGTCGTGGATCAGACGACGCGCCTTGTCCTTGCGTCCGGTCTCGGCCAGCAAGCGCGCCTCGGCGGCGATCGCTGGCACGAAATCGGCGACGCTCTCGCGCGCCTTGGCGGCCAGGCCCAGGGCATCCTCCAGCTTGTCGGCGAGACGGGCCCGCTCGACCAGAAGGGCGGCGCGATGGTGGCGGCCCTGGGGGCGCGGGATCTGGCCGCGCTTGACCGCCTCGTACAGCGCCGACTGGGCCTCGACCCAGCGCTCCGCACGAGCCAACCCGTAGACCCGGGTGGTCGCCACCTGGCCGGACTCGGGCCGCAGCGTGTAGGCCTCCTCCGCCAGCTCCAGCACATGGGCGGCATCGCCGCGCGCGTCGGCCAGCCGCATCAGCCCGACCAGGCCGATGAAGGCGGTCTCCTTGTCGTCCCGCAGGGCGGCGAAATACTTGGCCGCCGCCGCCGCGTCGCCGCTCAACAGCGCCGCCTGAGCCGACAGCAGCCGGGTCAGCCCCGGCTCCCGCAGCAGCCGGTCCGCCTCCCGCGCCAGGCGCTTGGCCTCCTCGCCGTCGCCGACCGCGACCGCCGCCATGCCCTGAACCAGCGCGCGATACCCCGCCTCGCGCCGGTGGGCGCTGCGGCTGTGCAGCAGCGAGAACGGCGCCTTGACCGTCGCCAGCACCGCGCGCCAGCCGACGGCGGCCATCCACAGGGCGCCGGCGATCACCACGAGGAACAGGGCGAAGGTCGTCTCCAGGCGCCAGCCGAGCCAATCGATCCGCAGATCGCCCGGATTCTCTACGAGCCAGACGGCAACGGCGACGAAGACCGCGAGCTGGGCCAGATAGATCAGGGAACGGCGCATGGCTCAGCCTCCCGAAACCGTGGCGATCGCCTGGGACTGCAGCGCGTGCACCGCGCCGTCGACCGCGATGCGGGCGCGGGCCTGCGCCAGCCACGGTTCCGCCACCTTGGCCGGATCGCCGTCCAAGGCCGCCAGCGCCTCGACCGCCGCGGTCAGGTCGCCGGCATCGGCCGCCGCCTCGGCTCGGTTGACGATGGCATCGATGGCGTCGCCCTCCGCGGTCTCGGTACGCCGCAGCGTCACCAGGGAGGCGATGCGGGTCAGCGCGGTACCGACGACGCCGTCATCGGCGCCGACGATGGACGCGTCGATGATCGCGGCCGCCACCGACGGAAACCGCACGCGCAGATCCGTGCGCGACGGCACGCCACCGGCATGGTCCTTCAGCGCCGCGACCGGCTCCTGCGCCGCCGCAGTGCCGGCCGTCGCCGCCTCGACGGCGTTCAGCTCGGCGGAGAAGTCGCCGGAGCCGCTCGCCGTAGCCGCGAGGAGGTTGGCGGCGAGCAGGAAGGCGCCCGCGCGTTCCTGGGCGCTGCGGCCCTGGCTCTGCCGGTCGGCGATGGTCTGCTGCGCGGCGGCGAGGGCGTCGAGACGGCCGCCAAGATCGCCGGCGCTGCTATCGAGCGACGTCGCCAACGCGTCGAGGCGGGTCGCCAGGGCCGCCAGGTCGGCGGGCGACGCGGCGGGCGCCGGCTCCGCCTGTTCCAGGGCGCTCATCCGGGTGTCCAGATCGGCCAGGCGGTCGCCCAGGGCCGAGGTCGCGACGGCGATGCCGTCGGCGCTGTCACCGGCGGCGATGCCCTCGCGCAGGATCGCCATCTCGTCGCCCAGGCCCGTGAGCCGCTGTTCGAGCGCGGCCAAGCGATCGTCGAGGGCGGACAGATCGTCGGGCGAGGCCGCCGGTGCGCCGGCGGGGCGGGCGGACAGCTCGGCGATCGCCGCCTCGGCGGCGCTCAGGCGCACGGCCAGGGCCTCGACCGCCTCCGCGGAGGCCGCCGGATCGGCCGGCGGAGTGGGGGCTGGAGCCGGGGCTGGCGTCGGGGCGGGTGCGGACTGATCGGCGGCGGCGCTCGCTGCGGTCGACGGGCCGTCATCCTCAGGCGCGGCGGGTGCCGGCTGCGCGTCGGCGACGTCACTTTCTTCGGCCGTCAGCGCCGGCAGGTCGATGCCGACCGCCGCGGCATAGGGCGCGGCCCGTTCCCGCCAGTCGGGATAGGTGGCGTAGGCGACACCGATCACCAGGATCACCAGGATCAGGGGCACGACGACGCGACTGGCGCCGCCCTTGCCGGTGGCCTTCGCCTCGGGTTTGGCCGTCGGACGGCCGGATGGCGCGGGATCGTCGCCGCCCGTCGCGGACGCGCTGGCGGACGCCGCCGAGGCGCCGCCGGAGGCAGTCGATGACCAGGGGCGGCCGGGGATCGGATCGGAGGACAGGTCGTCATTGCCGGCGCCGCCGGTCACGTGGTCGCGCGCGGACCCCGCGGAGACCGAGGTCGAGCCGGCCGCGTCGTCGCCGCTCGCGGTCTCGTCGCCTCCCGAGATGGTGTCGTCGGCCACCGGGGCCGCGCCGCCTTCGAGCGTCTCCGCCAGCGCCGGTATGGGTGAGTCCGTCTTTCCGGTCCGCGTCTCGTCCTTCGGCGTCTCCGCCATGGATCAATCCCCTGTCGATGTCCTGCCCGACCGCCGGGCCGATCCCAGCGGGTCCGACTCACCGTCCACGATCAGCGCGATCAGCGCCGACCGCGTCGGATGCCGAGCTACATGTATTGCACGCCACGTCAGCGTCGAGGCCGCCTGGGCGATCGCGTCACTCATGCAGTAGGCCGTCACCCGGCCGCACGGGCCATCCAGGCCGGCACCGACGGCGAGCGTAGCAAAGGCGCTCGCGCTGCGGGGAGAGAAAAACAGGGCCCCCTCGACGCCATCGGACCGCAGCGCCTCGGCCACCGCGTCGGGCAGCCTTTCGGCGGTGACGGTGCGATAGACGACCCGCCGCGCCACGGTGAATCCGCGGTCCGTCAGCAGCGCCTCCAGGTCTGTACTGATGGCTTCGCCGCTGGCCCAGAGAAGCGGCCCGCCCCCGATCCGGCAGCGTTCCGCCACCAGGGCCACGAGGTCCTCGCCGGCGCCGGCCGCCGTCTCGACCGCCGTGAATCCCGCCTGTCGCGCGGCCTCGGCCGTCGCGTCGCCGACCGCCAGCACCGGCAGCCCGCGCCGCGCCGTCAGTCGGGCTGCCCCCTCGGCACCGTTGCCGCTGGTCAGCAGGATGGCCTGCAGACCGTCGGGCCCGGGCTCGGACGGGGTCAGCGGGTCCACCGTCAGCATCGGCGCCGCCAGCGCCTCGATCCCGTGGGCGGCGAGCTCCTCGGCTAGCGCGGCGAAGGCCTCGGTCGGGCGGGTGACGAGGACCCGGCGCACCATGCTCAGGCGAGGAAACCGCGCCCGCAGCGCGACAGGATGTCCTCACCCACCCCATGCCCGAGCGCCTCGGCGTCGGCGGCGGCCGCGCTGGCCGATCCGGCATGGCTCTGGCGTCCGTCGAGCGACAGGACCAGCCCGTTCAGGCTCAACCGGTCGCCCTCCAGCACCGCGTGTCCGGAGATCGGGGTGCGGCAGGATCCGTCGAGGGCGGCCAGCATCGCCCGCTCCGCCGTCACCCGCGCCCGGCTCGGCGCATCGTCCAGCGCGCTCAGCCAGCGCGCGATGTCGGCATCGCGGGCCGAGGCGTTGCCGTCGCGGCACTGCACCCCGATCGCCCCCTGGCTGACCGGCGGCGGGAACTCGTCGATATCCATTGCCCGGGTGATGGCGTGTTCCATGTCGAGGCGCTTGAGCCCGCAGACGGCGAGGAAGGTGGCCTCGGCCTCGCCCTCCTTTAGCTTGCGCAGGCGCGTGTCGACATTGCCGCGGAACATGACGACCTCGAGGTCCGGCCGACGGTTCAGAACCAGGGCGGCGCGGCGCACCGAGGCGGTGCCGACCCGCGCGCCCTCGGGCAACGCCTCGAAGCTCTCGGCATGGGGAGAGACGAAGGCGTCGCGCGGATCCTCGCGCGGCAGGACGGCCGCCAGGATGGTGGCGTCGGTGACGCTGGTCTCCATGTCCTTCATCGAGTGCACGGCCGCGTCGATCGCGCCGGACAGCAGCTCGCCCTCGACCTCCTTGATGAACAGCCCCTTACCGCCGAGTTCGGCCAGCGGCCGGTCGCGCACCACGTCGCCGGTGGTCTTCACCGTGCGGATCTCGATCGCACCGTCCTCGCGCAATTCCGGCCAGGCCGTCATCAGCCGCTCGCGGGTTTCGCGGGTCTGGGCCAGGGCCAGCGCCGAACCGCGCGAGCCGAGAATGATCTTGGCGCTCATATCCCTCCCATCGGGGTTTTCCCCATCGCATCGTGTCTTCGGGTCCGGATTCGTGTAGACGGAAGCTCGATCGAGACGGAGACCGAGCCGTGCCTTCCGGGCCGCCCGCCATTCTAGGCATAGAAACCAGCTGTGATGAAACCGCCGCCGCGGTGGTCGACGCGGATCGGCGGATTCTGTCGAACGTGGTGCTGAGCCAGCTCGACGATCACCGGATCTATGGCGGCGTCGTGCCGGAAATCGCCGCCCGCGCCCATCTGGACCATCTCGACACCATCGTCGCCCGCGCGATGGAGGAGGCGGAGCTCGGGTTCGCGGATCTCGCCGGGGTGGCGGCGACGGCCGGACCCGGGCTGATCGGCGGAGTCCTGGTCGGCGCCACCCTGGCCAAGGCGGTCGCCAGCGCCCACCACAAGCCGTTCCTGGCGATCAACCACCTGGAGGGCCACGCGCTGACCGCGCGGCTGACCGACGGGATCGGGTTTCCCTACCTGCTGCTTCTGGTCTCCGGCGGCCATTGCCAGCTCCTCCTGGTCTCCGGCGTCGGCCGATACCGCCGGCTCGGCACCACGATTGACGACGCGGTGGGCGAAGCGTTCGACAAGACGGCGAAGCTGCTCGGACTCGGCTATCCCGGAGGGCCGGCGGTGGAGCGGGCGGCGCGCGGTGGCGATCCGAGCGCCGTCGAGCTGCCGCGGCCCATGGTCGGCAAGCCGGGCTGCGACTTTTCCTTCTCCGGCC
>JGI12316J15310_10000399_pt2 | contig 33776 bp, 29 predicted proteins | sample MarCyaLeptolynsp_FD_15310 | JGI IMG/M metagenome (IMG submission 15310)
TTTTCTGATTGTTTCCAAACTTTGGTAACGAAGGGACAGGTAGTATTGTATTGCTGAATCTCTACCCCAATGTTTTCCAATATCTTTTCGACTTCCAATGTCGTTCCAAAGGCAGGAATGATTACAATATCTTCTGCATTGATCTCCTCCCAAGGTATAAATTGATTGCCTTGGGTATCCATGATAAATGAAATTCCTAGAGATCTTAAGTCTTGATTTACAGTAGGGTTGTGAATCATCTGGCTCAATAGGTAAATCTTCTTGTTTGGATTTTCTTCTACTGCCTTATAAGCGATTTCAATGGCATTCTCAACCCCATAACAAAATCCAAAATGTCTGGCGATTAAAAATTGAATTGGGCCAAAATCTAAAATACTTGGGCTAAAGTCTTTTTTTCTAGGATCGGAGGACTTTCTGCTGTTTTTTATTTTAGAAATAAAAGAGCTTCTATAGGTAAGCGGGATGTCAAATTGTTTCATTCAAACAGATAATTCTCAAAATTAAGTAAACGTCCAAGCATCTGCTTTGTTTTGGATTAATAATGATATGTTTTATTAAGGTAAAAGCAGTCAAATAAATTGGTATATTTGCGCCCCGAATTTTAGAGCCATAATCGGTTCAGTGGCAAATGTTAACCGCTTTCGTTTTTTACCGATTAGAAACGAAATACAAAAATAAGTCATTCGATGGCTGAAGAAACAAAAAAAGCTGAAGCAAAATCAGCAACGGAAAAGGCAGGCGAGAAGCAAGCCGAAACTCCAAAAGCCGCTGCAAAAGAAACCAAAGCGGAAACTCCTAAAGAAACGAAGGAAAAAGAAACTAAAGCTAAGGCTGCTCCTGCAAAGAAAGCAACTAAAAAGGCTGAAGAAACTGTTGAAGTAAAGGCTGAAGAGAAAGTAGAAGCCAAAGCAGAAGCAAAAGAATCTCCAAAGGTTGAATCCAAAGCTGAAGTTAAGGCAGAAGCTAAAGAAGAGGCAAAGGAAGAAGTTGTTGCTGAAGCAAAAGAAGAGAAAACAGAAGACAAGCCTAAAAGAGCAAGAACAGTTGCTAAAAAGCCAGAAGCTAGCTCTGAAGATGAAGCTCCTGTAGAAGAAACTCCTGCAGAAGATGCAGCTCCAAAAGAGCCTGTTAGCATGTCTAAGGAAGATCGTTTAGTAGAGTTAGAGAATTTCAGAAAGGATTTCGATTGGGATGCTGTAGGTAAGTACGATGATAAATACTCAGATCAAGACCAGAAAGATCTTGAGGACATGTACAATGCAACAATCAGTTCTATTGCAGAGCAAGATGTTATTGATGGTGTAGTTGTTAGCATAACTCCTAGAGAAGTAGTTGTAAACATTGGATACAAATCTGATGGTGTAATCTCTAAGTCGGAGTTAAGATATAGAGAAGATTTAAAGATAGGTGATACCGTTGAAGTTTTTATCGAAAGTCAAGAAGATAAGAACGGTCAATTGATCTTGTCTCACAAAAAAGCAAGAGCATTAAGAGCTTGGGAACGAGTTAATGAGGCGCTTGCAACTCAAGAAGTAATTAAAGGGCATGTGAAGTGTAGAACCAAAGGTGGATTAATCGTAGATGTCTTCGGAATTGAAGCGTTCTTACCTGGTTCTCAAATCGATGTTAAACCAATTCGCGACTATGATATTTATGTTGACAAGACCATGGAATTCAAAGTGGTTAAGATCAACAAAGAATTTAAGAATGTTGTTGTTTCTCATAAAGCACTAATTGAGGCTGAACTGGAAGAACAGAAGAAGGAAATTATTTCTCAATTAGAGAAAGGTCAAGTACTAGAAGGTGTTGTGAAAAACATTACTTCTTATGGTGTATTTATCGACCTTGGTGGTGTGGACGGCTTAGTTCATATTACTGACCTCTCTTGGGGAAGAGTTACTCATCCAGAAGAGGTAGTTGAATTGGATCAAAAAGTAAAAGTGGTAATTCTAGACTTTGATGACGATAAGAAGAGAATTGCACTTGGTATGAAGCAATTGGATGGTCACCCATGGGATAAGTTAGATGAGAAATTAGGTGTTGGCGATAAGGTGAAAGGTAAAGTAGTTGTAGTTGCTGATTATGGTGCATTTGTTGAAATTCAACCAGGAGTTGAAGGATTGATTCACGTTTCAGAAATTTCTTGGTCTAATCAATTGCAACCAGCGCAAGCTTTCTTTAAAGTTGGAGATGATGTAGAAGCAGAAGTCTTGACTTTGGATAGAGAAGAGAGAAAAATGTCTCTAGGTGTTAAGCAATTGTCTGATGATCCTTGGGCTGGAGTAGAAGAAAAATTCCCAGTAGATTCAAAACACAAAGGAAAGGTTACCAATATTTCTGACTTTGGTGTATTTGTTGAGTTACAAGAAGGAGTTGATGGATTAGTTCATATCTCTGATTTATCTTGGCAAAAGAAAATCAATCACCCGAAAGAAGTTACTTCTATTGGAGAAGAGATGGAAATTGTGATTTTGGAAATTGATAAGGAAAACAGAAGATTAAGCTTAGGATATAAGCAATTGGAAGAAAATCCTTGGGAAACTTTCGAATCTGTATTTGAAGTTGGAAGTGTACATAAAGGAACAATTTCTGAAGTTACTGCCAAAGGAGCAACAATTATTTTACCATATGGTGTAGAAGCATTTGCTACTAAGAAAAACCTTTCAAAGGAAGATGGCAAATTGGCTGAAAAAGAGGAAGAGTTAGAATTTAAAATTTTAGATTTTAACATGAATGCTAAGCGTATTACTGTTTCTCATACTCAAATCCATAGAGATGCAGAGGAGGAGGAAAGAACTGTAAAACGCAAAAAAGCAAAAGCAAGTCAGCGAGCTACGCAAAAGGCTATAGATAATGTAAATCGTAAGCAAGAGAAAACAACGCTTGGTGATTTAGATGCATTGGCTAGTCTTAAAGATGAATTGACAGAAGAGGAGAACAAAAAGTAATCCGATTCTAAATAAAATCAAACCCCGCTATATGCGGGGTTTTTTTATGCCTAAGATTTATACTTGCACACCAATTACACAGATATCGTCTATCTGATCCATATCTCCTCTCCATGCTTCATATACACTGCGTAATTGATTGAGTTGTTGAGCCATGCTTATTTCAGCCATGCTTGCCAAGAGTCTTTTAAAAGGACCATACATGAACTTTTTCCCTTTTACGCCTCCAAATTGATCTGCATATCCATCGGAGAAGATATAAATACTATCTCCCTTTTCTAGCTCTATCTCTTGATTAATAAATGGCAATCTAAATTCGAATTTGCCGATTGGTTGTTTATCCCCTTTAATTTCGAATAGCTGGTAATTGTGTTCTTCACTTTTCAGAATCCTACTTGATTTTTCAATTATGGCCTCATTCACTTTTTCTGCAGACCTAACGATGTACATGGGATTATTGGCTCCAGAAAATTGTAGGGTGTTATTTTTATGATCAATTCTACAAAGTGCGATATCCATACCGTCCTTAATGGTATGGGAAGATTTAGAAAATGTTTCCTCAACAATGGTGTTCAATTTATCCAACATGGCTGCAGGTTCATAGATCTTATGTTCTTTCAACACCCTATTTAAACCATTGTATCCAACCACACTTACCAAAGCACCTGGCACTCCATGCCCAGTGCAATCCACAGCGGCAAAAAAAGTGTAATCATTTACCTTTTCTACCCAATAGAAGTCGCCACTTACGATATCCTTTGGTTTAAAGAATACAAATGATTTGGGCAATACAGAGGCAATGAATTCATCTGCGGGGAGCAAAGTGTTTTGGATTCTTTGTGCGTAGTTTATACTATCTACAATTTCATTGTTTTTTGCTTCAATGATAGATTTCTGCGATTCCACCGCCTCTTTCTGAATCTCTACTTCTTTCTTTTGGGCTGAAATTATACGATGAGCTTTTTGCTTGTTTTTATATCCTCTAAACAATACAAAGGCTAAACCCAACATCAATAAAAATCCAATAATTCCTGAGATAGTATATGTCCTTTGTTTTTGCAGTTCGGCCTCTTTCTTTAAATCTTTCTCTCTTTGCAATAATTCTTGACGACGGGCTTCTTCTTCTCTTTTTAAACTATCTCGGTATTGAATTTTGTCGAATTCATACTGCATGGCCTTTTGGGTTACCTCTCTTGTATTTTCTTCATTGTATAAACTATCCCTATTTTGAATAAATAATTGATAATATTTTAATGCCTTTTCAGAATCACCCAATTGTTTATACCCTAAATAAAGACATTCACAAGAATTTCGCAAAGTTGCTATCAGATTAGATTCCTCAGAAAGTGCATAGCTTTTCTTGCAATGAGAAATACCGTCTTTTAGATTCTTTTGTAGAATTAGAATATTACCTAAAAGATGATGAGAATTAGCCAATCCTTTCTTGTAGTCAATCTCTTCACTAAGTGCTAAAGCTTTCGAATAATAATCTTTAGCTTGTGTAAACCTGCCCAAATCTTCATCAACTTGACCAAGGAGATTTAATGTATTTGCCAATCCATAGGATCGCAATTCCATTTGATTCAAGATGTCTAAAGCTTTTTTAAATGTTGCTAAAGCAAGTTCATGGTTCTTTTCACCCAAATAAATAGCTCCTAAATTATTTAAGGCACTGACGTACTCAATTGATTGTTTTGAGATGTCACCATAAATTTCAATTGCTAATTTGTAAAATTCAATGGCTTTATCTATATCTTTTTGACCCTTATAAACGTTCGCGATATTCGCAATTAAGGTTGCATGTGTTGTAGTATATTCTTCTTCTGCATCAAAAACTTCTTTCGCTTTCAAATAATAGTTCAAAGCATTCTGAACATCCCCCTTTTCGTAATAATAGGAGCCAACATTAGTGTAACCTCTAGCCAAGCTAACACCACCTTTTTCGAGAGAATCGTAAAGATGTATCTTCTTTTTGCCCATTTTGATGGCTTTGTCATATTCTCCTTGATAAAAAAGGATACTGGCCATATTGCCATAAATGGAGCTGATGGTTAGCGTAGTTCTGTCGCTCAGATTATATGCTTTTGCTCCTTGCTTAAGATAAAACAAAGCAGAATCATATTTACTCTGTATCATAAAAATAAGGCCGATGTTGTTGTAAGATTTACAGAGTAAATCATAGTTTAATGCCTTCTTGGCAAAGGAACGTGCTAGCTTGAAATTAACGATAGCAGAATCTAACTTACCTGTTTTATAGAGTGCAGATGCCTTTGTATTGTAAGTGCGAAAACTAAGTTCATCGTCTTTAATTTTTTTGGCCGCTTTTGTTGCTTGTTCCGCTATTATAAGAGATGTGTCTGGTTTTGTCTTAAGATACAAGGAAGACAAATTATGCAAGGCATTTGCAATTGTAGTATCGTTATTGCTTTTGTGGATTATTTGGTTTAAGGAATCAATCTCTTCCTGTTTGGATTGTTGGGCAGTAAGACCAAATTGAACGAACAGGAATACAAGGATGAGCCAGCATCTCATGTGGATAAAAATATAAAAATTGAACTAGATCAAAGCAAGCCAATTATTTATTCACCCAACTGGGTAGATCTAGAGGATATGATATTTTAAATCTTTACCCCAAATACACAGACATCATCGATCTGCTCCATATCCCCCTTCCAACTGTCGTAAACATTCTTTATTTGATCAAGTTGTTGAACAGGCTTAACATTGGCAATACTTGCAAGTAATCTTTTAAAAGGTTTATACATAAATTTCTTGCCTTTTTCGCCACCAAACTGGTCTGCAAATCCATCTGAAAAAATGTAGATGCCATCTTCTTTCTCTAGGGAAACTTTGTGGTTGCTAAATGGCATTCTAAAATCGTATTTGCCAATTGGTTGTTTATCTCCCTTTACTTCGAATAACTGATACTTGCCATCTTCGCTTTCAATATTCCTGCTCGATTTTTCTGCTAAATCTTCATGATTAACAGTTTTGTCTCTTACAATATATAAGGGGTTATTGGCACCTGCAAATTGTAATTCCATGTTCTTAAGGTCTAATCGGCATATGGCTATATCCATTCCGTCTCTTATGGAATCAGTGGTTTTAGAAAAAGTTTCTTCCACAATTAGATTCAATTGGTCTAACATGGCTGCAGGTTCATAAATCTTGTATTCTTTTAATACTCGATTTAGACCATTATATCCCACAACACTTACCAAAGCTCCAGGAACTCCATGACCTGTACAATCAACTGAAGCAAAGAAAACATAATCATCAGTTTTATCTACCCAATAAAAGTCTCCACTAACGATATCTTTAGGTCTGAAGAATACAAATGAGTTGGGTAGGAGAGACGTAATTAATTCATTCGATGGTAAGATGGTGTTTTGGATTCTTTTCGCATAAGTAATACTATCAACAATCTCATTGTTCTTTTCTTCAATGATAGATTTTTGCTCTTCTACAGCTTCTTTTTGCGCTTCAACTTCAAGTTTCTGCGCTTCCACCTCCCTTTTTTGCGCAGATATAATTTGATTGGCTTTTTGTTTGTTTTTGTAGCCTCTAAAGAGAACGAAGGCAAGTCCTAACATCAAAATAAAGCCAGCAATTCCAGAAACAGCATATACTTTTTGTCTATGCAATTCCGCTTCTTTTTTTAGGTCTTTTTCTCTTTGGATTAATTCTTGTCTCTTGGCTTCTTCAGCTCTATTCAAACTGTCCTGGTATTGAATTTTGTCAAATTCATATTGCATGGCCTTTTGGGTAATTTCCCTTGTGTTCTCTTTATTGATCAAGCTGTCTTTGCTTTGAACAAATAGTTTGTAGTATTTAAAAGCATTGGCAATATTGCCCGATTGATCATATCCATTGTATAAGCAATTGCATGCATTTCGAAGCGTTTCTACCAAATCTAATTCATCTGCAATCTCATAACTTTCTTCGCATAGGTCAATGCCAAGCTTTATATTGCCTTGATCTACTTCCATGCGCCCCAAATAAAACAAGGAATTGGCAATGCCTTTTTTATCTCCAATTTCTTCTTGAATACCCAGAGCATCTTTGAAGTATACATTAGCAGTGCTGATATTACCTAAATGTTCTTCAATTTTCCCAAGATTAGTAAGGGTGTTGGCCATACCATTGGTTTTCTTACCCATACTTTCCTGCATTTGAAGTGCCTCTTTAAAAATCTTAGTTGCTTGATCGTACTTTTTTTGCAATTGATATACCGAACCTAAACTGTTTAGTGTGGTAGCATATCCCACAGACTGATCACTAATTTGACTAAACAATTCTTTAGCCCTATTATAATATTCTATGGATTTCTTATACTCTTTTTGCTCTTTATATATGTTCCCAATATTGCTAAGAGCGTTGGCATGACCATCTGATTTGTCTTCTATATCTTCATACATCTTCAATGCCTTCAAGTAATGATCCATGGCATTAGGTAAGTCTCCTTTTTCAAAATATAATATCCCAAGATTGTTAATGGTATTTGCCACACCTCGATTTTTCTTTTCTAAGGAATCGAAAATGAATAAGGCTTTCTTATAAACATCAATTGCCAATTCATAGGAGCCTCTGTTCTTGTGAATCAAACCAAGATTATTATATATGTTGGCCAAATTGCTTACGTTTTTGCCACTCTGTTTAGTGTGTTTGACTGCCATATTATAGGAGGCGATCGCTGAATCTAATCTTCCTTGATTCCAATATATAAGACCTAAGTTGTTGTATGCAATAGACAATAAATTGTGGTCTTTTACTTTAGTCGCTTCATTTCTTGCATACTTAAAGCTAAGCTCTGCAGAATCTAACATCCCTTGGACACCAAATGCCGTTCCTTTCTCATTAATTGCATTGATTAACAATTCAGGATCATCTGTCCTCTTTGCTACTTTAATTGCATGAACGGCAATTTTTAAGGCGGTATCTGGTTGATTGAACATGAATTTCCATGCCAACTTATTAAGTGCCTTAGCTATAGTTGTATCTTCATTGTCGGAATTTGCAACTTGGATCAAAGAGTCTATTTCTCTTTGATCAGCAGATTGTCCAAATACGCCTAAATAGATCAATAGGAAACAAGACAGTAGCAATTGCTTCATTGGATAAATGTAGATAATCTGCTTGGATTTGATAATAGGTTAAAGTACCTATTTTATTCTGCAAAATAAAGATACATCACTGCCATTGCAGAATGCATATTAGAAGAATCTGTGCTGTTGTATACACTTTTCAATTCGTATTGATGATCAGGGAATACGGAAATTCCTTCATCACTTGTATAATAATGAATGCTTTTAAAACTGAAATCTAAACTATCCTTATCCATACTGGCAGAATACAATAATTTTTTATCGCTAATATCCCAGAATTCAAGGGCTTCCGCAAAGGGATGAAGATGAACCCCTATGAGGTGTATTTTAGTTTCTTTTCTTAATTCCATCATCCTGCTAACATTGGTTTTTAGGGTATCTGGACCATAGGGTATTTCCCAATGACCAGTATACATTCGCCCATAATTGTCTTTATAAGGATCATATTTGCCCTTGAAATTATGCACTCCACAATCATGCTCATTGCTTTTGTTCACTACTTCTTCATGTTCATGAAAGTCAGCACATTGTTTTGGGGTTCCATATTTGCCTTCGGGGCCAGCATATTGTTTGGTAATAAAAATAGATTTTTGGTATAAAGCCTTTAGCGTATTTGAGTTCTTCTGGTATTTGATCTTTGCTTTATGTTTGACTTCCAAATTGATCTCATTATTGTGGTGATTTAAAACTTGCGAAACCAACTCAAATTTTTGACCAGAGGGCACTGGTATACCAAACCCTTTCGGCATTTCCAATTTAGTTTGCCCTTCGCTTAAGGTGAATATTCTGCTGTTATTTACTGCAGCATTTAATCTCCAAGGTACAGTAGATGTATCGGCAAAATTTAGATTGCTGTGACACATGTATCCGTCGGATACCTTGACTTCTGTGTCTGTTGAAATAACTTCACTTTCATAGGCAGTAATCCACAAAATATCTTCGCTTTTTTCACCCAGTTGAATATGTTTGATTTCGTAAGGCCCTTGCATGGATCGATATATGGTATCAATGGTAAAGTCTTTGGAATAGAATGTCTCTATTCCACTTTCTTCTACCATTTCTTTGTTTGAGCTCTTTTCATGATTAGTTAACCAACTGTAGAAATCTAATTTTGGAGTCGTTTGGCAACTCCAAATAACAGATAAGATGAGAACGAATGAAGTCCTCATTTACTCAAAATTTCGTTGACATTTTGTTTGATCTTTTTTGCCAAATCATCTGTTGGTAAATCATTCGTATCCATGCCAAATGGCTCTTCAATTTCTTCGGCCAATAGTTCTAAACTACCAAAGATGTACAGAACAAAAGTAGAAATTGGAACAGTCCAATAGTAGAAATCATTAGCTAAACCAAAAGGTAGCGTAAGGGTATAGGTAAAAATGAACTTTTTTAAGAATAAATTATAGGAGAAGGGTATAGGCGTATTTTTAATTCTCTCACAAGCACCTATAATGTCTGTCAAAGACTTTAGTTCTTTGTCTAAAGTTATCAATTGATCTCCTGATAATTTCCCTTCTCTATACAAATGATGCAATCTATCATACATCTTTAGAGCGATTATATTTGGTATATGTTGATGTTTTTCTAGTTCGGTATTTGTCAAATATTCATTATCGTCTAACTCTTCGAATTTTACTCCCTTTCGCAAATGTTCTTTCATGGCAAATACATAATTTGGGATTAAAATCTTGTATAATTCCAAATCAGAATTAGGTCCTAAAACAGCCTTTATTTTAATTGCAAAGTTCCTGCAGTTATTTACCAATGCACCCCATTGCGTTCTGCCTTCCCACCAACGATCATATGCAGAATTAGTTCTAAAAACCAGCATTAAACCAATGACAAACCCTAATAGAGAATGGATTTGAATGACATTGGAAAATATTTTCATGCTTTGAAAATGCAATTCGATATAAACGACTCCAGTTGTGCAAGCAGCAAATAATACCAGCACCCAAAACATTTTTCTAAAAGTATCGCTCTTGTGGAACTTAAATATTAAACCAAACCATTCCTTGGGGTTATATTGTATCATGTTTAGCCTTTATTTCGCTAAAATAAGACAGAATGAAGGAAGCAAAAAGTTCCTTTAGGCATTCTCTCTAACAAATTGCTCCAACAACTGTAGCAATATATCCATCTCCCTTTGGTGTGTTCTAAAAGAAAGAATCGCAACCCTGAGCATAAATTTATCATCTAAGGTGGTTGTAGAAATAAATATTCTGCCGTCTTTTCTTACAAAATCAGACATTGCTTTATTGAATTTATTTGCGTCTTGGTTGTCTGGAACGAATCGATAAACAACCACAGATAAATCGTGTTCAGCGAGTGTTTCAAATCCAATCTTTTGAACTTCTCGATTAAAATATGCGGCTAGACCTAACTTTTCTTCCAAGCAAGCTTCAAACTTTTTAAGTCCATGAAGTTTTAAGGGTAACCACATGCGCATGCCACGAAAATGTTTACTCAATTCTGGAGATAATTCTGCTGGAGAGTATTCTTCTTGATGCGACTTGGTATCTTGCATATAGTTAGCCTGATATCCATTGGCATTCAATAAGTGCTTTATTTCTTTAATCAAGACCATACCTGTTCCGTAAGGCAGGAAAAGACCTTTGTGAGGATCTAATACAACAGAATCGGCTTCTTCGATACCAGACATGCGTTTCTTGCCATATTCAGTGAGCATAAAGAAGCCACCATAAGCCGCATCTACATGCAACCAGATCGAATACTTTTTTGCTATATCTGCGATTTTCTTTAATGGATCTATTGCCCCAACATCTGTGGAGCCTGCATTTGCTACGATCATAAAACTATTTAACCCAGCTTCTTTGTCTTTTTCGATTTTAAGTTCTAAATCTTCCGTAGACATGCGATAAAATTTATCTAATGCTATGTGTCGAATAATGCATTCTTCTAATCCGCAAATATTAATTGCCTTTTGTATGGAATGATGGGACTGAGCAGTAGTATAAATGACGGTTCGATCAATATCCTTCCCTTTAATTTGCTTTGCTTTTCTAGCTGTAGAAATTGCAATAAGATTTGCAATACTACCGCCTGAACTAAGATTTCCTCCAAAATTGCCTTGATATCCAATTAAATTACCAGCCCATTGAATCAGGCTGTTTTCCATTCTTACCGCACCAGGTGAGGCGTAAAAAACGCCAGCATATTTATTGGCAACGCCAGCCAAGAAATCTCCGATAGCAGCCTCATAAATTCCTCCTCCAGGAATATAACCAATATGTCCAGCAGAAGCAGGGTTTAAACCCAAAGAGTCTACACGCAGATTGATAAAAGAAGTAAGATTATTGATATCGGCTCCTTGTTCTCCTAATTGAAACCCTTGATCCAGCTCTGAAGCATTATAACCTTGATCTTCATAAGTTTCTAAATCATTAAGCTTAGATAGAAATGATTCGCTGTAGTCTTGTATACTTGCCAAAATTTGCTTTCTCTGAGCAGCATTAGATTCCAATGAAAAACTAATCTCTTGATTCCTATCTAATTTCTCTATCAAATCCTCTAACATAGCATTTCAATTATTTCCAACTCTAAAATACGATATTCAAAGTATTGTCAATTTTTCAATGAATATGCAATTGAAATCTCCTTGTAAGTAAATTCAAGTATTAATACTCTATTATTCAATTGGATTTTAATCCAAATTTGTTTTCACAAAACAATACTTAATTAAAACTTACAGAACATGAAAACAAAAAGTGAAGACTGCAACTTTCCGTTGCGGTTATTAATGGCATTTATGGCCAATGTAGAAACAGGACAAACTGGTAAAGATCAAAAAGGACATGAGGAGCATGCTAAAGCCACCTTGGATAAAGTTTGGAATACCAGTCAATTTCCAGCCTTAAAGGCAATGCTAAATAACTATGAGATTGTAATGGACCCAGTGGTCTATAGCAGCAGCCTTATAGATGGTGGAATAGCAAGAAATACCACCTTTATTATGTACAATAAGATTAGCTATGAGTTGGTAATTTGTGTTGCAGGAACCAATATGATTGATGCATTTGATTGGTTTACAGAAGATTTTGATACTGAGAATTTAGTGCCTTGGACACCTTCGATTGTTGTAAATGGAGCCAATAATACTGGAGTGGCAACAAATGGTTCCGTTAGTGCTGGAACAGCAACTGCATTAAAAGATACTTGGAACACCAAGGGAAAGAAAAGTGGGAAATCTCCTATTGAATGGTTGTATAAGTTTCTTCAAGATTCCAATAAGGTTAGTAGTATAGTGGTTAGCGGGCATAGCCTAGGTGGCGCTATATCACCAGCCTTAGCAATGGCATTGCATGACAATCAAGCAGCCTGGAATCCAAACAGTTTGGATTTACCTATTACAACCTCCATTTTTGCAGGCCCAACTCCTGGGGATAGCATTTGGATCAATTATGTAAGTACTCACCTTTATGTATGCTCCACATACAATACTTCTGATGTAGTCCCACATGCCTGGGAATTATTGATGATGAGTCAGATTCCTAAATTGTATGAAAATATTGTTGGTGGTAATGGAGAAATTCCAGCCAGCCCACCTGAAGCTGCAACACACCTCAACGATGGAAAAATAGTTTATTGGATGGTGGAGTGGTTGACTAGTAATTCAGAGGCCATAAGTCCGAACAAATATGTAAGGTGGTCAGAAGATGTGCCATTTGATAATGGAGCAGCTGCTCCTCCGGATTTATATAATAAAACGACTACCAAGGCAGGTGATCTTATGTACCTTCTTTCTCCAGAAGCCAGAAAACATGCAGGAGAGATTTGTTTATTTAGAACTGATCAAAAACCTGGCGAAGCAACGAATGCACAATTGATACCCTATTTTAGATACTTCTTAGAGTACCTTACTTTGTTGGGATTGAATCATATCCAGCAATATTCAAGTGAATTTTTTAGTAGTGATGTCATTAAAGAATTCCATGATTTAATGCCGGGTTTAAATGCCGGTGATATTGCTCCGGCAATTCATATTCTAGATGAGCTTCTGGCAAATATTGCCGCTTATAGAGTAAAGCATTATAAGGAATAATGAAAATGATTTTTTAAATTAAAGCAAAAATGCGATCGGAATCCCGATCGCATTTTTATGGATAAGCAATTCTTTTCTTCATTGCCATAAGATCTTATCTATAACATGAATTACACCATTTTTTGCTTGGATATCTTTCTCTATAATATTTGCTAAAGAGCTTTTGTAACTGATTGCTTGTATATTATTATTACCTCCTCTTGGTATTAGTTCTCCACCATAAAAAGAGTTTAACCTAGTGCCACCGAAGTTAAATTCATCTGATTGTATATTGAATCCATCCACTATGTGATTATTAAGTATATCATTTAACACTAATGAATCAATATCAAATACACTATTTAAATTAGGATCAGAATCTATGTAATTCTGAAAGGCCTGATCTGTAGGAAGAAATAGAGTCAATGGACTATTGACAACGGAGCCTGGAATATACTCTAAAAATAAAGCTAATTCTACCCTACTATTGATCATCGATTCCAAGGCAGAAAATCGATCATCTAAGATAATTATATCTAATATACTATTGGGGCCTATAGCGCCACCAATGGTATGAACCACACCATTACCTAATGCAATATCTTGTTCCAATATTTTATAATGTCCATTAATTAGAAGGTTAGAATCTCTTCGAATATAGATTGAAATAAGTTCATCATTCGGTGCTGAATTGCTTAAACTGGAATAATAGGTATTGTGTTGAAAGTCGGCACTCATTATTCGCTTTGGGATAATGTTCCCTGCTAATCCATCTTTTAAAGTTTCTAAGGGAAACTGTGAGACAGAACCGTATGTTTGGCTTTTAAAGAAAAATGCAGTAGTGGGCCCATCAAAATATTTATTCTCTGTTGCAAAGAGAGTATATTGACCCGCCCCATTTAAATTGGCATACAATCCAGTTTTTTTTAGGTATAAGCTTAGACTATCGTATTCATCATGCTGCTCTAACCAATCCGCAATAGTAGTTTTAGGTAGTGGAGTAGGGAGAGGATTTGTACTGCTTCCATCATCATCGTTGGAGCATGAGATTAAACAAATAATCAGGAATAAAAGCGCATGATATTTAAACTCAGAATTCATGGTAGATAAAATTATGAATCATAGACACATTATTGTCAAAAGCTGTCCACCAATGGAATTAGCTACTCTGGAAACTTTACCTTGGCAAATCGATGTGTGCTTTTTCGTTGGCCAAATACAATCATCTCGTTGTCATTGATTTGCTTACACACTTTCGGTCTGGTCATGATTTCTGCTTCTCTGTTTTTGAATAAGGCATTCCTAGTAAACCTTCCATCGGTATCCATCTTTACAATAGTCACCACAGAGTTCTTTCTATTGGAAGTAAAGTTTTTAATCTTTCCAGTATTCAGAGCTACAGGGCTTAAATTCTCTGCATGATCATTGTAAACAAAATATAAATTGTCATCTACTACGGCAGTAGCATAAGAAGAATAGAAACCACCATCGTTGCTTGTTATTTGCCGTTTAGGAATCTTTTCTGTCCATTCTATTTCTCCTTCTGGAGAGATGCTGATAACAATGATATCATTATAGTGATAAACATAAGTGACACTTGTGTTGCCATTAGCATCCACATTGGTAATGATTCGCACAAAATATTGTTCTCCTACCAATATTGCACCATCATCATTTCTTAAAATAATTTCATCTAAATCGTATTCATACAATTCTACATTTTTTCCTTTATCGGCTTTCTTATTGGTTTTCTTTTTTTGTTTCTCAGTCATGTTTTGTGTAATGAAATCCATTCCAAATTCTTTGAAACTCTCATTCATTATAGCTTTGGTCTTACCATTGATGTTTAAAAAATAACTTCCTTTTATGCTGAAAGAACCTTCGTCCGAATAAAACCCACCGCATATTATGTTTCCTTCTTCATTAATTGCAATTTGCATATCAGTTAAAAATTTATCCGCTACTTGGATAGGGTATTCTTCTAGCTTTTCTCCTCTGTCAGAATAAGATAAAACCGTATAATGATAATTCGGTTTTTCTTCTCTTTTAGACTTTCTCGAAGTCTTTTTATCTTGGTATTTTAAACCCAATAGGTAGATATTGCCATTATCTGCCATTTCAAAGTCTTGAATACTAAAAAGTTCATCTTCATAAGGTAAAGTGATGTCTTTTTGCCAGACTTCATTGATCTTATTGTCAAAAACTACAAATCCAAATTTCTCATTGCTTCCTTTTTCGTAAGGTTTGTTGTAATAGAGCAAAATATTTGACTCATCTCTGGATACATCAATTTTAAATGCACCAGAATTCTTCTTCTTGAATCCAGAATAATTGATATGTGCAATTTTTCTAAGATCTGTGTTTAGACTTAATTTCTTCTTATCTATCGTTTGAACATAAAGTTCCTTTTGTTTATTCTTTTTATTGACGTAAGAACTAAATAGAAATAGTTCATTATTAGAATGTAAAATAAGTTCTAAAGCAAGATCCATCTTATTTTGCTTAAGTTCTAGCTCTACAGATTTAGTCTGTTTCATTTCATAATTGAAATGTTCTAGGGTTAGTGAACTTCTTCCTCTAAGGTCATTTTTTAGCGCATAAAACCCAGTTTCATCATCTGCAATAATTCCACTTAATGTGCTTCTTTTTGATGCTTTCAGTTCTTCTCCCCATAGTATTTCTACATCTTGTGCATATAAAAATGAATTGATGAACAAGCAGATAAGAAGATATTTTAGATTTTTCATGGTCAGTATGAATTGGTAAGTTAAATAATATGAATATTTAAGGTCCGCAAAAATACTTTTTCAATTCAAGTGCTGTACATCAATAGATTAATTTCGAGCATTTAATAATAATTATTGCAATATTGAAGGGTCTTGATTCAATAGTTGCACTAACGAATTATAAAGACTGGGTTCTAAGTTTAAAAATTCATCTGGTTCTTCAAAAAAACTCTCCATTGCAACTGCAAAAAACTCCATTTCGTTGGTTCCACCATAATTTCTTAAAAAACGGTTTTTCCCACTTCTGATCTTCTCGATTTTAATGGCTGCTTCTTTTTTATAAGCTAACCAACTGCTGTATTTGAAGAAGTAATGGAAAATACTGACTCTATTTTCCAACATCAAACAATGGGCGAATTCATGAATACAAAGATTCATGGAATCGTCTGGAATTAGGAAACCCTTTTTAACGGCTGGCCATGCCAAAGTAATTCTGCCTTGACTCAGGTTCACATCACCATTAAACATTAAATCGTTTTTGATATAAGAATAGGACCTTGGCATGATCAAGATCGTATCGAAATCCTTTAAGGTATGTTTTCTAAGACCAAAAGTAATTTGTGTAAAGGCACTGCTTATTATTATTATGGCTTGTCTACTTAATTTAAATGTGGAATGACTATCCCAATTTATGGAATGATAGAAATGTATGCACCTTAATACAAACTTCTTCTTGGAGACTTTATCTAGAGCTTGGTAATATGCGCTCCAACCCATTAGGACATGATCTACTAGAAGTTGTTCTTGATTTGAATAAATGAATTTGTACCAAAAGAGCATTTGTTAAATTTAATACCGAATTCAAAATACCTTATTCATGGTATTGATTGATACCATTTAGAATGTATTTTTGCTATTTAGAATAATTCTAAATAAAATGGGATTACGCATTTTACATGCAAATGCTAACATATTGATGGCAAATGGCCTAAGTACTATTTTAAACAAAGGTGGTGGCATAGATACGATTAGCATTGCAAATAATGAACAGGAATTATTCAATACGCTCGCCACTAAACAATTTGATTTGTTGGTGATTGACCCAAGCGCCAAAGAATATTTTTCGGCAAATACAGTTCATCAACTTAAAGATAAATACCAAGACCTAAAGACTTTAATTATTTCAGATATTGAAAGTCCACAATCTGTTCTAAGTATTTTAGAAAAGGGGGTACAGGGCTATCTTACAAGACAATGTGATGAAGCGGAAGTAACCCATGCAATTTTTGCCATCGCAAAAGGAGAGAAGTTTTATTGCAATAAGGTGATTGATATAATACTTAATAAGTCACTAACAACCGAAGAGGAGAATTGTGAACCTACAGCCTTAACAGAAAGAGAAAACGAAATAACAACCCTAATTGCAAGAGGATATACCAATAAGGAGATAGGTGAGGAATTGCACCTGAGTCACCATACCATTCATACCCATCGAAGAAATATTCTTAAGAAATTGGGAGTTAAGTCTGTATCTGAATTAACGGTTTATGCCATGAATGTTGGATTATTGAATGCGTGACCTTCAATAATCCAACATTGTTTGTTACTTAGATTATGTATTACTAAAAAGGTTATAAACTGATTTAATTTCAATACACTAAAGGAAGATACCATTCTTCGATGACCTTAAAATGATGAATTTGATGAGCCGTTATGGCTAAACCTAAGGCATACAAAGGCATTTCGTATTCGAAAAACACACAATTGGTTTCCAGAATGTCTTTGTTATAGGATTCAAACATCATGATTGTAGATTGTCTTAGCGTTCGCATTTCACCAATCAAATGGTCTAAGGGTCTTTCATTGGCATTGGAATTATTGCCCATTATCTCTTGATCATAAGCTTCCGGTATACTTCCTTCTTGGCGAGCAAAAAGTATTGCTCTAATACACCAGATTCTTTCCCAATCAATGAGATGTTGTATGATTTGATGAACTGTCCATTTGTCTTCTTGATAGGTTCTTAAGCCTATTTTATTTAATTGAACCAGATTTAAGGCATTAATGCGGTTAAGACTAATTTCTAATGCTTTATGAAGTTCGTTTCCTTCATTTAATTGCATTATTTCCTCTAAAAATGTTGTGTTCTTTTTCACGGTTTCTTTTTTTATGGATAAATATTTTAGGTAATTGAATTATAATTTGGATAATATCATCGCATACAATGCAAATAGATTTTGTAATCATGGTTTAAGATGACTATAAAAAGGGATTGCATTAAGTAATATGATTGAAAGATGACAAACCAAAAATGATATAAGTAAATAAGGTTCAGCAGGATTCTCTGAACGAAAAAGGATTAGCCTTGGATTCTAATGGCTAATTAATGCTTTACTATATATTTCAGAATAATTCTCAAAACGGTGTTCTCTGTGATATGTGAAGGTATAAAAAATTAGGACATAATAAAGCCCTGCTTCGCTTTTTCAAGCTAGGTATGAAATAAGAGGTGTCAAAGAGAGGGATTTCGAACTCTTTCTTGCAGAATATCAGAATATAGTGTGCTCATTGGAGTAAATTTTGAAATTCATCTTTTAAAATTTTCACAATAATCATCTAAAGGATAATATGCTACTCCTCGATCATACTCAAAATAGGGACCTCCAGGATGATGAGCAAACCAGTCTAGATTTAACCATAACCCGTGTTTATCTTCTCTGTAATTTATGTCAGTTTCAAAGTAATATCTATCTACAATAAATTGAACTACGTTAGGATCATAAAATCCGATATTTATTTCAGAGAAGGCATGACCATTATCTTTGTTAGATGCATAACTAAATCTTGATTCAGCACCAATTGAAGAAAGCATTGCAGAAAGAACAATAGCGAAATCATCGCAATCTCCATGAAATCCATTTTGAATGGTTTCAGATGCAGTAGCGTAGTATTCTCTATTCGGTGAGTCGTTAATGTACTTCCAATTATTCCTAAGAAAGTCATATATTTCACAAACTTGACCAATATTCAACTCTCCTGGATGGGCACCAGCAAGCTTAGCAGCCTCATTTCGTACACTTGGATCTCTATAATTACATGCCCTAATTGAAACTCCTTTGTCAGCAAACCAATTGCAGCCTTTAAATAGCTCTTTGAGAAATGCCTTTTCTTTTACTTTATATTCATTACGGATCTTTGGAGGAGTTTCTCTGAAATTAAAACCAGGATAAATATAATTTACTAGTTTAAAGAATCCAAAAATCAATAGGCACACTATAATTAATGCTACAAGAATACGATGCCAAGTACTCATTCTCATAGTTTAAAGTTATAAAAGTTCTAGATTTTGAGTCAATTATCTTTAAAAATCGAATTGATTTACTAGAATCTTCTACTTGGAAATATTCGTCTCCGCCTATATTGTTTATGTAAAGAATTAAATTGTCTTTTAGGACTAAGCCCTCTTTCAGATTGGAGACCGATTAAAAATTTGTTCACCCTTTTTGACCACTCTCCATTATTAGCTGATTTAATAAATGCTTGTCTTGAAATTGTTGCAACAATTCCAGTATACGGGTTATTTTGAGGAAATAAACAATACAAATTTTTTCTTAGGTGATAATCATCTTTTAATTTATCGTTCCCCATAAAATCAAATATTACTGGCACTGAACTCTCAAGCCATGATTTTGGAAACATCTCCCAAATTAAGCCATTGTCAAAAACTTTTGGTACTCTGTGCCAGCCTTCTTTTATTATAGAATTGAAGGCATCGGAACCTAAAGTTTCGATAAGAGATTTTTTAAACCTTGGAAAATCTCTTTGCAATCTTGTCCCATCAACAATCCAAACCAATCTTTTATAAAAGTTCTCTCTTGATTTCTTTTCTTCTGACCTAATATATGAGTGCTGGAACTCTATTACAAGTCCATGTTCTGTGTAGACATCTGCAATATGTTTCTCATTTGTTGTAGAATCCTTGAAAACAAATTCCTGCCAGTCATCATCAAAATTATTCTTCCAGTCTCTGTGCCATTGAGTTTCAGGTTCATGCCATGAATCGCACTGTTTTTTGCTTTTGTGCGCCCAGTGATTAATTTTTTGGTTTCCGCATTTAGGAATCATTGCTGACTCACAGCATTGGCAAACTCCTTGGATACCTTTGGAGGCAATCGATCTAACACCTGAAACGAGTGCATACTTCATTCCTTAATCAATTAATTATATTTGGTAAAAGCAAATAACTCTCTTTGATAATTAGCAAAATTTGAAATTAGAAAGATTTAAGATATCAAAGCTCTTTGGCTTTCGCGATGTTACAATACCATTTGACTCGAATATTAAAATTCTTGTTGGTGAAAATGGTCTTGGGAAAACTACTATTCTGAACTGCCTCTACTATTTATTGGCCACTAAATACAACAAGTTAGCACTTGTAGATTTTGAACGTATTGAATTGGCATTTTTTGATGGAACAAAGTTTCGATTTACAAAACGAGAATTAGAAAACTATTTAGGAAGAAAAAGCAGATTCCGAAGAATTTCAGGAAGGAGAAGAAGAGCGCTTGAAACAATTGACTTTAGTGAAATAATCGATAAACTTCAAAATTCTGATTCTCCGGCTTCTTCAGAAAATGCTTTAAAAAGATGGTTGATAAATCATAATATATCTCCATGGGCCCCACCTCAAATTATGCTCAGAGATATCCTCAGTTATTTTGATGACAACTTGCTTATAAAGTTTAGAGAATTCAACTCATACCTTGAGAGCTTAGATTATGAGATATTATATTTCCCTACGTATCGAAGAGTAGAGGTAGACTTAAAAAACCTTGGTAGGTTTAAGAGAAAAGTCTTTGATCCGGATTTCGGGGAGGAGTTTGTAGAAGAGATTACCGAGGATTTTGATATAAGTGAAGATACTCTTATCCACTTTGGAATGGAAGATGTTAAAAAAAGAATCAAGAATGTCAAAGAAACGGTTATAAATAGCACTGTTGAGGGATATTCGAAGGTATCTGGTCAAATTCTGTCTCAACTCCTAAAAGGTTTCGATAAGATAGATATGGGAGGATTAGATGTTATTGACTTAAATACGGTAGAGATTGTGCTTCATAGAGTTGGAAATAATCTTCCAGAAAAAGATAAAAGAGAGATACTCAAGCTATTTAAGAATCCTGACAAGCTCTTAATGAATAGAGAGCTGACTTACTTTCTAATTAATTTGACTGAGATCTATAATCAGCACAAACATGTCGATGATGCGATAAAAAAGTTTAGAGATGTTTGTAACAGATATTTAAGCGATAAAGAGATTAAGTATATTGAGTCAACTGTAGATATTTATATATCCAGGAAGAATTTCAAGAATAATGAAAAGTCTGATAATAATGAGGATAGAGTTTCATGGGATAAGTTGTCTTCAGGTGAAAAGCAGATTATTTCAATCTTTTCTAAAATTTTTCTTGAACCTAAAGGAAACTATGTAATTCTTTTTGATGAGCCAGAACTATCCCTGTCGATAGAGTGGCAAAAGCAATTACTACCGGATATGTTTTATTCCGAAAAAGTTAGTTTCTTGCTTGCCGTCACCCATTCTCCTTTCATTTTTAAGAATGAACTCGAGTTTGAAGCATATTCAATGAGCTCATATTTAAATTGATTATGGATTTACTCGAGAAGATGCGGCTGGAGTCAGATTCAGAGCATGCAGTTTTTACATCATATCTATTACTTCTTAGAAAACATCCTGATTTTTTGTTTTGCTTTATTGAAGGTAAAGAGGATAAAAAGTATTACTCATTTAGAGTTGAAATGATTACACAGAGACAAATTGAGATGATGCCTTGCGGAGGGAGGGATGGAATTTTGAAATTATATAAGTTAATTTTCTCCAAACCAGATCTCAAGGGGAATGATATAGCATTTTTTCTTGACAAAGACTATGGAGTTCGAATTAAAAAAAAGAAACTATATACAATCCCATCATATTCTATAGAGAATCAATATGTTTTTGATGATTCATTTGAGTCTTTATTAAAAAATGAATTTAATCTGAAGAGCTCTGAGGATGATTACGCAAAGGCTATATTCCTTTATAAAAAGTGTAAATCTGAGTTTCATAAGCAAACATTATTTCTGAATGCTTGGTTAGCTGCATATTTTGATAAGCGTCAAATTGATAAAAGTCTTAAAAGATTGAAGATAGATGATGGTTTAAGAGGTTTATTTACTTCTTTAATTCAGAGTGATCTCCAAGGAATAAATAACATAGACAGAATTCATAAAAAAGAAGACTTAGAAAAGATTTTTAATCTTCAAAAAACTACGATCAATAAATCCCAAATTGATCAAAGGATAAATTCCTTAAAATATCGGAAAAAGGATTTAGTCTTTAGAGGAAAATTTGAGTTTAAGTTTTTCATTGAATTCATGAAAAAGTTTAAAAATGAAATTTGCAAAAGCAAGCCTACCATATTCAAAGAAAAGCATAAGTGCTCAATATCTTTTGATGATGCAACAGGATTAACTGTACTGAATTCTTATGCTTATACTCCTTCATGTTTAGTAAAGTTCTTAGAGCAATTTAAATCAGCAGCATAAAGCAAAATAGCGGTTTTGTTGGCCACTGGTTGTCCAGAAATGCAAAAAAGCCCCGAAAAACGGAACTTTTTGTGGAGCCGGAGGGAGTGCCTTTGGCTCGCCCTCCTATCAATTAGTCAGTTAAAATTCCAATTCTTCGAATTGTTGTATCATTCGCTCACTAAAACAAAAGCGAGCTTTTGCTTTGCTCGCTTTTGATTCAGTTCTGAATTTTAACTTAAATGTGGAGCCGGAGGGAGTCGAACCCTCGTCCAAACAAGGAATCAATATGCTTTCTACAAGCTTAGTCAATCCTTAATTTTCGAATAAATGCCGGAGATTAACGCCCTACATTTACCTTAACCTTTTGATTTTCACCAAGCAGTCAAGGTTTCTACTTGACTAGCCCAAAATGCTGATACCTCGTGATCAGGGTATTAATGGGCAGAACCCCTGCGAGATAGCTTGTTCTAACACCTTGTGCTAGAATTAGGTTTAATCTCTATCGAGTATTAAGCCGCAAGCGCATAATTATTGTCGCCATTTAGCGAATGTAGTGTTGAGATTTGCGAGCCATTCACTCAACGCTCGGCTTGCTTACACATCCATTCATCTTGCTGTCGAAACCGGTCGGCCCCAAAGAACTATTGCAAATTTACATAAAGCCTATAGATGCTAGGTTTTTTCAACCTCTATCCCAAAGATGTTTAACTTGACTTTTTTCTTTTTTTTCTTCTTTTCACTTTCTTCCTCTTCCTCTGTGGTTAGATGTAATCGTTTTTTGACTTGAAAAAGCAAGCGATTTCCTACATACTTAAGGGATTCTTGGGTATCTAAATCTTCTTCAATGGTAGTATCTGAAGTATTGTCTTTAAGCTCTACATTTTTTTTGACTTCTTTTTCTCCTTCCGCTACAGATTGACCAAAGCCTTGTTGACTAAATCCTAGGAAGAGGAAAAGCCCAAAAATGACTAAACTTGTTCTTCGATCTTTCAGCGGTAATAACATTGCACTAGCCAAAATAAACAAATGTCTAATAAGAAGAATAAAGTGGAAGCAGTTAATTGCCCAAATTGTGGATATGTCCTAAATCTTCAATATCAATTTTGCCCCAGTTGTGGACAAAGTACTCAGAAAGAAGAGGATGTTAAAAGTTTGGTAAGCCACTTTTTAAACGACTATTTTACATTTGACTCCAAGATAATTCGAAGCATCAAGCCATTAATCATTAGTCCAGGTATGCTTACCTTGGAATATTTAGCTGGGAAACGCATTCAGTATATTCCTCCATTAAGACTCTTTATTTTCTTGAGTATTATCTTTTTCTTATTGCTGGAATGGTTCAATTCTGAGAGTGGAAGTAGGATAGAAGATGAGCTTTTGGACGATACTTTTTGGAATACCTTTTTTGCTTCTTGGTTACCCAAGCTCTTTTTTATTCTATTGCCAATTTTTGCCTTAATTGTTGCTCGACTATACAAGAAACAGAAAAGAAGTTTGTTGCCCCACTTCCTTTTTGCTTTACATTATCATTCCACAATCTTTTTAATCGGCATCTTATACATCTTGGCCAGTTGGGTGTTTTACAGTCTCAATTGGATAGTTGTAAACCAAAGTATACTCTTAGTATTTGCAGTTTATTTACTCTTCAATTTAGGCTTTGCGATGAAAAAGGTATATCAAGAAAGTTTCAAAAAAACATTAATCAAGTTTATTTTACTAATGTTTTCTTACCAACTTATTCTGATTACGCTGACTTTGGTTTTATTGATCTTTACGATTGTTTAATTCAAGGAGCGATTACATCGTTCTTCTCCAATTCTTTTACCGGACCAATTTTATTTAAGGATTCTCTATCTATTTTACTTAAGTCACCATAAATGGCTAATAGCGTAGGTCGAGATTGCACTTCTTTTTGATAAAAACTCAACAAGTCTTCATAATCTAATTCGTCATATTTACTTAAAGCATATCGATCTGGATCTTCTTTTAGACCCTTTAGTAGAAAGGCTTCTACAACTGAACTAAGATTTCGAAATGACGGATAGGTAGATTGTTGTTTCAATTTTAAATTGTTTTTGACCATCTCCATTCTGTCGCGTTTATCAGGTAAATTTTGGAGAAGGTCATAAGCCACGGCAACTGCTTCATCGGTTTTATCTGCTTGGCAACCCAAATAGGTGAATAAATAGTTCACACTTTCAGGATAATCTGTAAAGGTATAACGGCCTGAAGATGCATAAGCCAAAGACCTATATTCTCTTATTTCTTGCGTAAGTAATCCACTAAATCCTCCTCCATAATAGGTATTAAAAAGTTCCATTTTTGGGTACTGCTCCAATTTAAAAGTCGAACCTGTTTTAATAAAGAATACATGATTTTGAACCATCTTTTTATTGTGCAATAAGATCACTTCTTTATTTTCTAAAGGTTGCATGGCCAAATGCATACCTACATATGATTTTCCGTCCCAATTTAATGGCATATGTGTCTGAAGTAATGATTTAACTTCATTTATTGCCTTGGTTCCTACATAATGGATACTGACAGCTGAATTTTTTGCCTCTTGAAATGATTTTAGTAATTCTGACACTTGCGCATCTTGAACCATCTTTAGGGATGGTCTATTTAAAAGAGGAGCTCTTTCACCATACAATCTGCTTTGTACCATTGCCCTAACATGAAGCAAGCCATCTTCTTTTTCGGTTTTTCTTTCTGTTTTGTATGTGTTCGCTAGGACTTTGATTTTTTCTTGATCGATGATTGGATTCTCTATTAAGGGTTTGATAAGTGCCAATACTTGCTCCAAATTATCTTCTATTCCTTCCAAACTAATTGTGAAATAGGCACCACCTGCTTGAACATTCATAAGGGTGCCTAAAAGAGATAATTCCTCCCTAAATCGAATGGAACTCTTACCCTCAGGATGGGCATAATCAAAAAGATTCGCAATTAATTCCAATTGTGGATCGCTAAGTGTTCCCAAATGAAATTGGATTCGAAGTGAATAAATATCATTGATTGGATTCTTTACATAAAATAATCTACTCTCCTTGCCCAATTGCTCTATGTTCAGGTCCTTTTCAAAATCGAGGAACTTATTTTTGATTTCAGCTGTTGGAATTTCTTTAAACTTTTTGGCATAAATAGATTCCTGACTTTGGTCTACTTTGACAGGTCTGAAATTCGGTTTGTCTAGCTTTCTTTTCTTTGGGAAACCTGTCCTGCTCTGCATCACAAAATAATCTTCACCAAGATATTTTTGCGCTAATCTTTGGACATCTTCCTTGGAAACCCCTTTGATCTTCTCTGGAGTATCTACTATATCTTCCCATGTTTTGCCTTTGCGGTATGCATTAGATAATATCCAACCACGGTTTTCGAGACTTTCAATTTGCCTTTGGTAATCTTTATACATCTCGTTTTTCACAGATTGAAGCAAATCATCTGAAAAATCTCCATTCTTCAATCGCTCCAACTTTTCCAAAACCAGCTTTTCTGCTTTATTTAATGACTGACCAATAATCTTTGGAAGAAATACGATGATCTGATTTCCTGCTTCATCATTTATGTCTCCAAATGAAAATATCTCCATCAGTTTGTTTTCTCGCTTCAACTCATCCAACAGTCCAGTTCTAGATTCATTTTGCAACAAATAAGAAATGACTTCCAATCCGGTTTGATCCGGATGAAAAGAAGGAACGGTATGGTAACCAATGAAGCCTACTTTGATTGGCGTGATGCGCTTCTTGATAACTTCTCTTCCTTTAAATGCTCTTGGTTCTTGGATATCTGATTTGGGTAATTCACCAGATTTTAACGCTCCGAATGTTTTTTGAATCATTGGTTTAAGCGCTTCAGAATCAAAATCGCCTGCAATGATAAGTGCCATATTATTTGCGACATAATAGTCTTCATAATACTTATACATCTTATTTAGCGACGGATTTTTAAGATGTTCAACTGTGCCTAAAGTCGTTTTATCACCATATGGATGCCCTTTATAAAATGCTTGATCATAGGCAACCAAAACTCTACGTTGGAGGTTATCCATGGCTCGATTTTTCTCTTCATAAACTACTTCGAGTTCAGATTGGAAGGAGCGAAATACAGGATTCATAAAACGATGTGCATATATGTCTAACCACTTATTGATCTGATGTGTAGGAATGGTATTGTAATAGATAGTAAGGTCTTTACTTGTAGTAGCATTAATACCAGTACTTCCGATACTTTTAAGCAATTTGTCAAACTCGTTAGGCATAGCATATTCAGAGGCGGCCAATGAATGCTTGTTTATTTTAGATTGAATTTTTTCTCTCTTCTTTTTGTCTTCAGTTTCTCCTAAGCGGTCGTAGTAATAATAAACCGAATCTAGGAATTGTTTCTCCTTTTCATAATCGGTCGTACCTAGGGTGGTTGTGCCCTTAAATAACAAATGTTCCAAATAGTGAGATATGCCAGTTGCATCTATTGGATCATTTTTACTTCCAGTATTTACAGCTACTGAAGCAGCTATTTTACTTTGAGTTGGATCTGGGTTTAGTATAACGGTCAATCCGTTATCCAAAACATACTGTTCAACTTTTAATTGAGCAGAAAGGTTTGAAAACGAGAAAAATGTTAGAAATAATAGGGAGTAAAAGAAAGTTCTCATGGCATATTAATTGAAATGCTAAACTACCATTCAAAACTATCTTCATCAAACCATTTATCATGAATTTTTAATACTTGTTCCAGTATATCTCTGACGCATCCTTCACCACCATTTTTTGAGGAAATGTAATCGCTTATGTTTTTAATTTCATTGGCGGCATTATTTGGACAAGCAGAAAAGCCAACTTTACACATCAAAGGATAATCCGGAATATCATCCCCCATGTATAAGATTTCATCGAGATTCAATTGGTATTTCTCTACCATCTCTTGAAAAACGGTCATTTTGTTTCTAGCCCCTAGATGAATTTCCTTAATCCCTAAACTCTTCAATCTCATCCTTACGTTTTCTGAAGTTCCACCGCTGATAATGATGATCAGAAAATCTTTCTTAATGGCATGTTGCAAGGCATATCCATCTTTGATGTTCATGCGTCTAATCTGTTCGCCTTCTGCAGTTGTCCATACGGAACCATCGCTGATAACACCATCAACATCGAATATGAGGGTGTTAATATTAGAAAGTTTGGCTTTAATGCTAGCCATTTTATTTGCCCTGTTGGGTTTTGATGATGTTGTTGGTAATTAACTCATACAACTCTTGAAAATCAGGCTTATCGGATAAATAATCGATGTGGTTTTCAATTACATTTTGGTCATTTCTAACCGCAGGTCCTGTCTGAGCATCTATTGGTTTTTCGGTTCTTATTTTACCTGCAGTTTTTTCCAATAGGGGTCGAATTACTTCAAAGGAAATCTTGTGTTCACTTAACAGCTGATCTGCAATATGGAACATATGATTGGTGAAATTATTAGCAAATACAGCAGCTATATGCAATGCTTTTCGCTTTTCAGAGTCCATGGAATATACCTTATTAGAGACCGATCTTGCAAAACTTAACATCAAACTTTCGGTTTCCTCTGTATTGCCTTCCACACAAATGGGTATTGGTTCTAAACTTTCCGTTTCATTTTTAGAAAAGGACTGAACAGGGTAGAAGATTCCATAATGACTAAACCCATGGTCTTTAAAAATATCTATAGAGGTAGACCCAGAGGTATGAACAATGGGTTTGTCTTTAATGTCAATTTGATTGATTACATCTGCTAAAGCATCATCGTTAACTGCTAATACCAATAAATCACTTTTATCACTTAATTGACTCAGGTCAGTAGTAAATTGACAATTCAAAGTTTGGCTTAATAATAGTGCCGAAGCATGTGTTCTGCTGTATATTTCATGGATAAGGTAACCGGCTTGCCTAAATGCCAATCCAAAATTATGACCAACATTGCCAGCACCAATAATGCTGATTGATTTGAAATGTTTTTTAGCATTCATACTTATTTCTTTAAAGTGGATATTCGGTTCCATACCGCGAGTAGACTCCCAAGAACCATGACTATACAACCAATCCACAAGATATTGATAAATGGGAAAACTATGGCCTGCATGATTACGAAATCACCTGCGTTTTTGTTTTTCTCGGCAAGTAAAACGGTAAGTTTTTCTGTATCTGGATCTATTCCTGGAAAAGCAAATTTTATTCCCAATTCTGCAATTTCATCTTCAATGCTGAAAATTCGATTTCCTCTTATAATCATTATTGGGTGAGCTGAATATGCATCTCCTTCCAATGTTTTCGCCTCTATATTTAAACCCAGTGCGATGTCATCTTCTTGTAAATCATACAATTCTTTATCAATATTTCTGTTGAAGCTTGCCAAGGAAATTAATGCGTTACTACTGAACAAAGAATCTCCGATTTGCAGTTTTAAGGTATCGGCTTCACCGTAAGCATTCTGAGATGCAGAGTCAAGGTTTTCAAGATCTGCATAAGTAATGTGTGTAAAAACATCCTCCAACCAATAGTGTTTTGTAGAAGGTTCTGGAACATTTCCCATTTGTTCGTTCAATTGAACATAAGGTGCCAAGCTAAATTGTTTCTCATATTTCCCATTATCTCCAACCCTTAGATAATCCATGTCGAAATAGACGAACTTATCTTCAATTCTTCTTTGCAAATAGGTAACATAGTAGGGTTCCATGAGAACGGTATCGCCTTTCATCAACATTACATTCTCTTGATTGGCATTTTCATTATTCTCAAACTTAAGATTTACTGCACTTCGATTTTGAGATATTATTTTCTTATTCCCGGCGGAAAGCACACTGCCTAGAATAACAAGAGCAAAACCTAAATGTGCAATGGAAGATCCACCTTTTTTTATTTTTCCATTTAAGATTCTAATGAAATAGTCTGCATTTGCTAATGCCGCAAATAGAGAGGTGAACACCAAGAGTATTAGAAACAATTGTTTTATTTCCAATATGATCGTGAATAGCATGCTTACAACCAAGGCAAGTATCAATGAAAGTAGGATCTGTTTGAAGAATAATTTCACTTCAGTTTGCTTGTATTTTAAAAATTGCCCAATTGCCACAAATAGAGTTACCAAGATGGCTAAAGGCAATTGCCAAGAGTTGTAATGATCAATTGGTTCAGCTGGTGGTGCAAGGGAAGTTCCAAATAATGCATTGACAACTGGAATAGAGGAGGAGAGGGTGATTTGGAAAGCAGAGATAACCAATACCAGAGCTCCAAGGAAAATCCAGAATTCTCTGCTCCAAAATGCATCGTCTTCTGTTTTCTTCAATAACTGTCTTCCATTTGTAAGCAGCAATAATAGGGAAATGAATAAATAAAAGAGAAGAAAGACAATCAACTGTCCTGGCAGACCATCGGCAAATGAATGAACAGAGGTTTCCCCTAAAATTCCACTTTTGGTTAAGTAGGTAGAATACACAACCAGAAGAAAGGCGAATAAGGTAAGCGCAAATGTGGAGAAAATCGAACGCGCCTTGTTTCTATTAATTAGCATCAGATGCGCTGCAGCAACTAACACTAACCAAGGAACTAAGGAAGAATTTTCTACTGGATCCCAGGCCCAAAAACCACCAAAACTCAGGGCTTCATAAGCCCAAGCTCCGCCCATAAGTATGCCTAAACCCAGGATTGCAATACCGAAATAGGCCCATGGAATAGCTGGTTTTATCCATTCCATGTATTTCTTTTTCCACAAACCAGCTATGGCGTAAGCGAAAGGTATCATGGTCGTTGCAAATCCAAAAAACACCGTTGGGGGATGGATGGTCATCCAATAATTCTGGAGCAATGGATTTAAGCCATTTCCTTCAACCATTTCCAAATAATTTGGATTTTGAACAAATGGTAAATTCATCATGTCTGGATGCTCTCTTAACAAGATAAATGGGTTACTACCAATTTGCATATCCCAGGGAAAGATTCCCAATAACATTGCTGCCAGAAATGCTTGTACAGATGCAAATACCAACATTACACTTCCTTCCCACCTTTTAGAAGTAAAAATCAAAATATTGCCTAACAATACATTCCAAAAGGCCCACAACATGGTGCTACCCTCTTGTCCTTCCCAAAAACAGGACAGGATATAGCGCATTGGTAAATCGGAGGAGCTGTGTCTCCAAACGTAATAATATTCAAAGGAGTTGGTATAAATGAGGTGAAATAGGATACCTACTAATCCAATAAATGTGAAACTATGCAATCGAAAAAAGAATCGGCCCCATTTTCTCCATGAATTATTTAGGAGTTCGATATCAGATACTTTTAGATAAAATATCGAAGCCAATAAGGCACTGACGAAGGAGATTATTATAAAAAGGTTTCCTAATTCACCTGCCAACAGGTTTTCTCCAACGTACTCCACCATTTTAAGAGTTGCTTTCAGCTGTAATTTCCATCAATTCCCCAGCTTCTCCATCATTATATTTTGATGGGCATTTCATCAGAATCTTCTTGGCATGAAAGTGATCTTCTTCCATACTGCCAGTAATGACTACTTGCTCTGATCTTTCAAAATCTTGGGGCTTAGCACCATCGAAAATAACCTTGTGCTCACTGCCATTATTATCGATCATATAGAAGGCAAATGCATTGGCATCAAGCTCCGGATTGTATTCTATTTCCTTATCCTTGTTCAATTGTCCGACAACTTGAAACTCTTTGCCAGGAAATCCTTGAGCGGTAGTAAAGTCAGCATAGGTAGCTGCATCGGAAATCGTACTGATAATAACACCGATTGCAACAGCAATTAAAACAATTACTATTATGTGGGTTTTCTTCATTTTTTAATCTCTTTTTCTAACGTTTTCAGTTTGCGATCTATACTTATCAGGTAGAGAATTAATCCAACCAAAATTACAAGCAAAACCGCTACAACCACATAAATCTTACCATTGGCTCTCATTTGATCAGCCATCTCAATTTCTTGCGCAGTCAAAGTCTGTATGGTAAATAGAAATAATAAGCTCAATAATAATCTCATGAAATAAATTTTTGTCTTAAGTCAGCCATTCTTAATCTAATTGTATAAATCCACCAACCCAATAAAATCCAGGATAAGACTGCTGGATAAAACACAAGTTTCATGTTATCATCCAAATCATAATTGTTGAAACCAGGATTTCCTCCATTGCCCGGGTGCAATGAATCGGTCATTCTTGGCAATATGCCAATGAAGACAATTAAAAGTACAAAGGCGAAAATATTGTAAACCGCAGAAATTCTTGCTCTTTTTTGTTCATCAACTAAAGATCCTCTTAATACGAGATAAGCCATGTAAATTAGCATGGTTATCGCAGAGCCATTCAGTTTAACATCATTGGTCCACCATGCTCCCCAAGTAAATTTTGCCCATATACTTCCAGTAATAGTGCCTAACAATCCAAAAATAATACCTGTATTGACCAATTGAATTGCTTTGTTGTCTTGTCTTAGGTCGTTGGTGGATAATGTTTTGATGCTGTATATCATAGACATCAAGAAGAGAAATATCATGCAGAACCACATGGGTACATGAAAATATAAATTTCGAATGCTTTCGTACAATATGTGCTGTCTGGGAACCTCAATTAATAAACCGCCAACAGTGGTGTAGATGAGTAATATTACCGTAACAGCCTTCCACCAATTTCTCATTGAAAATGAGTTAAATAACTCTGTTTTTGAGCGCCTAATTTAGCTGCGCCAAAGGTAGGGAAATAATACATAAGAAAGACCTCCAATGATGATGTTTAACATGGCTAGAGTAATCAAATAAGCTTGAACATCTTCCCATCCGAGACCTATTCCACAAAGTACACTAGCCTTAATTGCAGTTAGTATACTCGGAAGCAATATAGGGAAAGCTAAAATTGCGGTTATCGCAGAGTTATTATTGGTCCGAGAAGCAATTGCAGAAACCAAGGTTAGTGTAGCAGCTATTGCGCTTGATCCCAAGAACAGTACCAAAAGAAACAGGGAGGTATTTTCAATAGGATTTTCAAAAAGGAATGTAAATAATCCGAAACTTATAACAGCAACTAGATTTAACAGAATTACATTGAAGATTAATTTTGAAAAAACAATTGCTTGGGGGCTGGAAAGCATATAATAATAGTAAAATTGCTTACCAGATTCTCTTTTAAAGCTGTTAATGCTAGCATTTGTTGCTGCGAATAGCAGTATTATCCAAAATACTGCAATCCAACTGCTTAAAGAATCCATTTGTTGAAACACCTGATAGGTAATGAAGACAGTAGAAATTACATACAAAAGAATGCTGTTAAAGCTTGCTTTTTGCCGCCATTCCAGTTTAAAATCCTTTTGGATTAATGCTTTAATTTCTGAGCTAAGTGTGATAACAAATAATTAAAGTCCAAATTTAAGAAAGCAAATTATGCTAAATATAATTGAGTACAGTTCTAATAATCAAAATAGAGTATTAGAAATTTTTGATAGTAATTCTCCCAAGTATTTTGACCCATCTGAAAGGGATCAGTTTATTGACTTTTTTAAGGACTTATATCGGGGTAAATATTATGTAGGTGAATCGAATGGACGAATTGTAGGCTGTGGTGGTTATTGTAAGCAGAGTGAAGGAGAAGCTAGAATTGTTTGGTTGATGATAGATGCCAATTTTCATGGAAAGAAGGCAGGAAGAGAATTGATGTTATTCTTTGAAAATGAAATAGTGCAATCGGATCAATACCAAAAGATAACACTACAAACTTCTCAATTAACTGATGTGTTTTATGAGAAATTGGGGTATAAGACACTCTTTACCAAGAAAGATCATTGGGGAGAAGGTTTGGATTTATATTTTATGGAAAAGCCATTGTAATCAAGATTCTGATATTATTCTTCCTTTAACATCTCTTCCCATCTACTTTTAAGTTTTACTGCACCTTCTGAATATACCTTTAAAACAGGCATATAATTTTGATAAAGTAATAAACTGAAGTTTGCCACTTTGTTTTTATAATATGGATCGTGCGCAATATATTCGAAATAATCATCTCCTAACCTTCCACTTATCATTCCTGAATACCAAATCTTGTTGTCTTTCCAATCTTTAAGGTTGGCGGCTATGTCATCTTTAATCATCTGGTCAATTAATTCTAAAAAAGGAATAAACCTGCTGTAAAAGAATTTAGTGTCGTGTATTAAGGAGTCCTTTTTGCTTATTAAATCAGAATCAAATTCTTTTAAAATGGAATATCCAATGATATTTGGCTCAAATGTGTTGATTATGGAAACCAGTGAAAAACATTTTTGGCAAGTTCTAACATCTTCAACACTTAAAGAATCTCCCAGTATTTGCTGGTAGAGTGATTTTCGTTCATCGTAGTATT
>JGI12316J15310_10000040_pt38 | contig 33754 bp, 29 predicted proteins | sample MarCyaLeptolynsp_FD_15310 | JGI IMG/M metagenome (IMG submission 15310)
GTAGATACGGTAAGACCAACGGTAGTAACGAACGATACTACGCTTTACTTGGATGCAAGTGGATTAGCAAGTGTAACTGCAGCAGGTATTGATGATGGAAGCAGTGACAACTGTTCAATCTTGAGCATGAGCTTAGATGTAAGCAACTTTGGTTGTACAGATGTCGGAAATAATACAGTATCTCTGACTGTAACGGATGTAAATGGTAATATTAGATCAGGCAATTCAACGGTTACTGTGTTGGATACGATTAAGCCTGTTATATCTTCTTGTCCATTGAACATTGTTGCATCAAATGATATTGGTAATTGTAGCGCGGTTGTTAATTGGACACCTCCTACAGCCGCTGATAACTGCAATATTGATTCAATAGTTAGCAATTTTAATCCAGGAGACGTATTCCCATTAGGTATTACTACAGTAACCTATATTGCTTATGATCCAAGCATGAATACAGATACTTGTACATTCACTATTGAAGTGTTTGATGGTGAAGATCCAATAATTGCAAACATTCCTGCTGATATAACTGTAAATAATGATGTTGATGAATGTGGAGCAATAGTTAACTGGGCTGTGCTTACTGCGACAGATAACTGTCAATTGGATTCCTTAACGAATGATTTCTCTTCAGGAGATATGTTCCCTGTTGGAACTACAACTGTAACTTACATTGCATATGACGCATCCTTGAATACAGATACTGTTAGGTTTAATGTAACGGTGATTGATAATCAATTGCCAACTATAGTTTGCCCAGCAGATGAAATTATTTGTGTTCCAACATTGGTTTACAATGCACCAGTAGTGGATGATAATTGTGGAGTTGCAAGTGTTATCCAAACAGCAGGATTACCTTCTGGAAGTACATTCCCAATTGGTGTTACTACCAACACATTTGTAGTTACAGATGATAATGGAAATGTAGATTCTTGTTCGTTTGATGTAACAAGAGGAGCATTGCCAACTGCTGATGTAGGGCCAGATCAAAGTATTTTTAAAGATGATGGTCTAGATCTTAGTGTTAAGTCTGATTCTAATAATGCTGTAGGAACTTCTTACTTGTGGATGTCAGGACCAGATGTAGATGCTAAAATTGATGATCCTAGTTCACCTACCGGAATCACAAGAGCTTTCCCTCCATCTTCCACATTTATTTGGGCCACTGTAACCAGTAGCTTAGGTTGTGAAAGTTCAGATACATTATTTGTGACAGTTAATACAGAAGTTACCATATCAACAGCCTTTACACCAAATGGTGACGGTATTAATGATGTTTGGTTAGTGAAGAACTTAAACGAGCCAGAGATTGCAAGTTATAAGGTTTCCATTTTTGATGGATTCGGATCAGAGGTCTTAGCGACTTCAGACTTCCAAGGTTGGGATGGTAAATATAATGGGGAGGATCTTCCTGGAGGAGTATCCTATTATTATGTAATTGAATACGAGAGAACCGATGGAACGAGTGAGGTAGAAACTGGAATTGTTACAATTTTGAGATAAATAATTGATTAAGAGCTATAAACGTTAGATTATGAAAAAGTTAGTAATCGGATTTAGTATTTGTTTCTTCTGCTTGGTAGAAATGAGTGCGCAGAATATAAGTCAGTATACCATGTGGAACCAAAATCACTATTTGGTAAACCCTGCTGCTGCAGGTAATCAAATATATTTAGATGCTGCCATGGGTTTTAGAAGACAATGGGCTGGAATTAAAGAGGCTCCTAGGACTTTTTATGCAACTGCGCATACAGTATTGAACCGTCCAAAAACCCATGAGAGATCTGCATTGAGAATTAGTGCAACTAATCGTAATGGTGTATACAAAAGCAAAAGAAAGATTGGTAGACCAATGTTGAAACATGCATTGGGTGCTTCTCTAAATAGTAGTGAGTTTGGTGCTTTTGAGAGAAATGAGGGGATGTTAACATATGCCTTGCATTTACCAGTATACAAGGACATTTCATTAGCGTTTGGATTAAGCGGTGGATTCAACACCTATGCTTTTGATCAAACTAAGGCGACAGTAATTGTAGAAAATGATCCGCTTTATGATGCTTATGTCAATGGGCAAAATGAAAACCAATTTAATGTGAATGCTGGTACATACTTATATAGTGATCAGTTTTTCTTTGGATATTCTGCCAATCAGTTACTTCAAAATGACATTGAAGTAGCAGATGTTCAAGCTACAACAAATGGAGGCGTAAATAATCAAGATATCCATCATTTTATTATGGGTGGATATCATTTTGACCTAACCAATGATTTTAGATTGACACCAAATGTTTTATTGAAAATGTTGACCCCTAATCCTTTAAGTTATGACATCAATGCCACTCTGACTTATAAGCAATTTATTTATGGAGGTCTAACTTATAGAAGCGAGGATGCTATATCCTTAATGGGAGGATTTCAAATAAATCATTTGTTGAGAATGGGATATTCTTATGATTATACGACATCAGAATTAAGTCAACGTGCCAGTGGTAGTCATGAAATATTCATTGGATTGACCTTATTTTAATTGTATTAGCTAATGTATATGAGAACTAAACTTAGACTTTATTTAGTAGGTATTCTTACAGCATGCACTTTGCATTTGTCTTCTCAAGTTGTGAAGCCAAATTTTGAAGAACCTATCAAGTTAGATGCTTTAAACAGTGATGGAGAGGAAAGTATGCCTTTACCTTATTTAAATGGGGAGAATATATACTTTGTTAGAACTTATATTGATGGGAAAGCAAAGCAGAGAAAAAAGGCGCAAGAAGTTTGGGCCTCAGAAAGAGAATCTGGGAGTTGGTCTGAACCGCATAGCTTGTTTGAGGAAGTAAATGACTTAGGAAATAATGGTGTTATTGGAACTTCTACGGATGGGAATACAGTATATGTCTTTAATTCTATTCAAACGAGACGCAAATTGGCCAAGGGAATTGCTTACACCCAAAAAGCGGAAGACGGTACTTGGACTGATTTGAAAAAATTAGAAATAGAAGGATTTGAAGCAGGAGAAGGGTATTATTCTTTTTATATGAGCCCAAAAGAGGACGTTCTATTGGTTAGTATGTCTCCAAATGACACTACAATTGCAGAAGACTTATTTGTTTCCCAAAAGGGGAGTGATGGCAAATGGTCGGCGTTAAAAAATCTTGGGTCTACCATTAATACTTCTGATGTAGAACTTAGTCCTTATATTGCCGATGACGGTAAAACCCTATATTTTTCAAGCACTGGTCATGGAGGTTTAGGTAATGCAGACATATTCATGAGTTATCGTCAAGATGATAGTTGGGAAAATTGGACTAAACCAGTTAATCTAGGAAGTCCCATCAATTCAGATGCTTTCGATGCATATTTCATTATTGGGAATAATAAAGAAGTATACTTTGTTAGTAATCGAAACCAGAAGTATAGTGATATATATTACACTAAGATTGATGAAATGTCAGTTGCACCTATTAGTTCAACGGTGATAGCTGAGTTTAAATACGAAGGAAGAGCAGCTAAGGGTGTGGCACTTGAACTTTATGATACTCAAGGTAACTTGATTGATGAAGTAGTTACAGATGAAGATGGACATTTTACCTATGATAAATTGAAGGCAGATGAGATATTTACTGCTAAACTTAAAGATGAGCCTACCTCAAATTATTTGGGTAGTAAAATATATCTACAAGACGAAAATGGCCATAGATTAAAAAGACTTGTGTTAATAGAAGATGGTGTATTCACCGATGAGTCAGTTGATACAAAAATGATTGAGGGAGTTTTTGAGTACAATGAATTGCCAATGCAAAATGCTGGTTTAATCGTTTTGGATGAGAATGGCTTTCCACTCGATACAATATATACAGATTCAGAAGGAAAGTTCCAGTATTTCAAAATGGAGTTGGATGAAGATTATAGCATTAAACCGATGAATGTTGATGATGTTAAATTGGAAGGGGTTGATCTATATCTTACTGATGATGCTGGTGATCGTGTTAGTGATTCTGAGCCTAATCATGAAAAAGCATTTGTTTTTGGTGGAGCAGACAAAGAAGTTGCAGATGTATCTAAAACAGAAGAGCCAGCTAAAAAACAAGTCCCACAAAAACCACAGAAGCCTGCTAAAAAAGAAGAAGCTAAATCAGAAATGCCTGTAAAAGCTAAACCAATGGCTTCAAATATTTTAATGATTTACTTTGACTTCAATGATTGGTTACTTTCTCAGGATGATAAGGAAAAACTAGAAGGAGCAGTTAAAAAGATGCAATCAGATCAAAACATCAAGGCTACATTAACAGGTCACACTGACGATGTAGGAACATCTAGAAACAACCTTAGGGTCTCTATTTATAGAGTTAGGGCTGCAAGAGCATATATGATGGAGAGAGGAATCGCAAAAAGTAGAATTACCATCTACGGTATGGGCGAAGTTCAACCTAAAGAATCGAATAAAACGGAAGAGGGAAGAGCTAAGAACAGAAGAGTTGAAGTTGTTTTGAATTAATAAAATGAAACCTTAAACAAAAAAGAGCCGTTAAATAATTAGCGGCTCTTTTTTGTTTAAAAAACCTATCAATTTTTTATCTTTTGAATTAAATTTGTTTGGATCAATAACCTCTTCTAAAATGAAAGTCACTCGATTACTTTTACTCTTTGCAGTATACTTAATGTGCACTAATATATCAGTAGCACAAATCATAATACCAGAATTTGAAGAGCCTAATAAGGTAGAAGAATTGAGCAGCTCTGAAGTAGAAAGCATGCCAATTCCATTTAATAATGGAGAAGAGATGTATTATTATGTTACTGTTGTAAAAGGAGAAGGGTTAAGTGCGAAACAAAAAGACGAACATGTTTGGTATTCAGAAAGGAAGAAAGGGAAATGGAAAGTTCCTTACCGACTTTTTAATGCAGCTTTTATCGAGAATAAATCAGCACACATTATTGGAACAGATTCAACAGGTGAAAGGATTTATTTATACTTCACAGAGTATACAAAAGAGGGCAGTGTAGAGAAACTTGGGTATTATGATAAAGAAGGCAGAGATAAGTGGTCAGAGTTTCATGAATTAACTATTCCAAACTTCAAGTTTGAGGAGAAGTATTACTCCTTTTACATCACCCCAAATGAAGATATATTATTGATTAGTATGTCTCCTTCTACAACACATTTGGATGAAGACTTATATGTCTGCCTAAAACAAGAAGATGGGAGTTGGGGAGAAATAATTGACTTGGGTAAAACCATAAACACCCCAAAATTAGAAGTTAGCCCCTATATTGCTCCGGATGGAAAAACCTTATACTTTGCAAGTGATGGACATGGAGGCTTTGGTGCTGAAGATATATTTGTAAGTTACAGATTAGATGATAGCTGGAAAAGGTGGTCTAAACCGCTTAATCTTGGAGAACCTATAAACTCTGCTAGTTCGGATGAGTTTTTTATCTATGGTAATGGAGAAGAAGTTTATTTTTCCAGCGACAGAAATAGTGATCATCTTAATATATATACTGCGAAAGCGACTGGCGAGGTCAAATTTGCAAATATAGATTCTGTTGGAGGTCAATTCTTTTACAAAGGCTTGCCCAAAGAGAATATTACACTCAAAATTTTAGATTCTAATGGAGATGTTGTAGACGAAATAGTTACGGATGCATTTGGAAGATTTACCTATCAAAAACTAGATCCTGATGAAAGCTATGTTATAAAACTTGCTGCTGATGATGACGAAAATTATGTGGGAAGTAAAATTTACTTTGTAAATGAGGACGGTAAAAAGACGAATAGGTATATACTTACAGAAGATGGTGTATTTGCTGATGCGAGTGATATAAATACCAAAGAGAGCATTAGGGGAGTGTTTAAATACAACGAATTGCCAATGTCAAATTCTGCATTGGTGATATTGGATGAAAATGGCTTTCCTGTAGATACCATATATACAGATGAGAATGGGAAGTTTGAATATGAGAAACTAGTTTATGACCAAGATTATTCTGTAATCCCTTTAAATTTAGAGGAAGATAATTGGGTAGATGCAGAAATTTATTTAACAGATCTGGATGGCAATAAGACACAAGAGTTTATACTTCGTAAAGATCAATTTGTATTTACAGAAGTTGTAGAGGATCAAAAAATGGTAGAGATTGCAGAGGCTGATCAAGCGATAGTAGATGATACCGAAGAAATTATTGGTAAGGCAGAAGTTAATGAAGCATGGAATGGGAAAAGTGGAGATGTTATCAGGGTATATTTTGACTTTGCAAGGAGCAATCCAAATGGACTGAAAAAAATGAATGATTTGATTGAGTACTTAAAGAACAATGCCACTGCACAGATAGTTGTTGAGGGCCATACGGATTCAATTGGTACTATAGATAACAATCAGGCGCTTGGTCAAAAAAGAGCCCAGGCAGTTGGAGATTATCTAAAAACCAAAGGAGTACCCGATGCTCGCATGCAGATTACTTCTAAGGGAGAATCTGAACCAATTGAATCAAATATGTACAAGGACGGAAGAGCTAAAAATCGCAGGGTTGAAATTATTCTAAAATAATTAGTGACAACTTACCTTTTGATTGGATTCCATTTTAGGGCTTAAGTAAGGAACACCTAAATTCATTCCCCGAAGTATAAATAACAGGCCAAGAACTACCATTAAATAGGGAATGGTTTTTCGAAAGGGGATTACCAACTTTCGTTTGATAATATCTCCAGATATGTTGATTGATAACATCATAGGAAGGGTTCCAATGCCAAACATGAACATAAAAACTCCACCTTTTAAAGGATCTCCAAAAGCCAAAGATGCTGCTATAGCAACATAAACTAATCCACATGGAAGTATACCATTGAGTAAGCCGATGGTGAAAAGTGAACCGTAGGACCCCCTGGTGAATCGTTTGCCAATTGCATTTTTCAAACCAGAGAGCCACTTATTAGTAGATCGAAGCAGATTGGCTTTAATGGGAGATAAAAGTGATGTAAATACACTTAAAATTAATATTACGCCTAAGGATATTGTAAGCCATTGTTGTAATCCTATAAAGTTAAATCCTTTACCGACAATTCCAAAAATTATACCCAGAAAAAAATAGGTGATTAGTCTACCTAAATTATAAGTTAGGCTTCCCGTAATTTTTGATAATACCTTGCTGCGATCCAATGGAACAGCAAATGCAATTGGCCCGCACATGCCTAAACAATGCAAACTTCCTAACAATCCAATAATAAATGCACCGAGTACTTCCATTTTAGGGGATAATTACTGTAAGTTCTTGATAATATTTGTTGTCCGAAACTTCCCAATCTACTTTTAATAGGTATTTGCCTTTTACAAACTTTTCTAACGGGATATTAAATACACTATTTTCAGTTTCAATTTTTAAGTTAAAGTCTTTGTCTTTATCCGAAGGTCGAAATACCTTCAATTTCCCCGCTAAAGCTTCATTTTTATTAGGGAATATTATTTTCAAATTCGCACCTTCGATTTGTGCTTGTAAATGACTTTCTAATTCTTCTGCATGTGCTTTTTTATCAATTGTTTCTTGATAAGCAATTTCTTCTGCATAATAATCTTCAGTTACCAAATCGAATTTCTGATTAAAACTAAGATATACCATGGATACGATAAATAACACAAACAGCGTGTATAATAGTGCGATTTTAGTTCCCCAATTCCACTTCATTATTTTTTTATTTTTACAGGTGCAAGAAATTTAGTTTCTACCTCATCCAGTAGAATACCATCTTCACCATAAATTCCCAATTTTAATTCTGTTTGTCGATCATTTAATTGCTCTAAGTTTAGTATCAAGAAGAATGTGCCTTCTAGCATGCTTTCTCCTGGAATGATTAATTCCTTACTTCCAATAAATTCAAACCTCCCCTCAATATCAAATAGTCGGATCTCTGCAATGATGTCTTCATAGGTTTTATTGATGATTTTGTAATTGTATAAATTACTAATGTCATTATTTTCTCTTTTCTGATATTGTTGTCCATAAGCCTTCAGAATCGTTAAATCAACATCTGACCTGCTGCTTAATAGAAAAGAGGTAACACCAATTATTAATAGAAGAACAATAGAATATCCTGTGCTACGAGCGTTAAATAGTTTTTGGTCCTTATTGAGCACCCCCTCTTCAGAGTCATAACGGATTAGACCTTTGGGTAAACCCACGTTTTCCATGATATGATCACAAGCATCCATGCAGGCGGTGCAATTCACACATTCTAGTTGTGTGCCATTCCTAATATCAATACCAGTAGGGCAAACATCTACGCACTGATGGCAATCAATACAGTCACCTTTCTTCGATTCTGTCCTGTTTTCATTTTTTTTAAACTTCCCTCTTTTTTCGCCTCTTATATAATCATATGCTACAACGATAGAATTTCGATCAAGCATTACTCCTTGAAGTCGACCATAAGGACAAGCAACTATGCAAACTTGTTCTCTGAACCAACTAAATACAAAGTAAAATACAGCAGTAAATATCAATAATGAGATTAAGCCCGCCATGTGCTTTGAAGGAGAGTCACTAATAATATCTGCTAATGCTTCGGATCCAATTATGTAGGCTAAAAATGTATTGGCAATTAGGAATGAAATCAAAAAGAAAATAGAATGTTTTAATCCTTTCTTCCAAATTTTTTCAAAGCTCCAAGGACTTTTCTGGAGTTTGATTTGATGCTTATAATCTCCCTCTATCCAATATTCTATTTTACGAAATACCATTTCCATAAATATGGTTTGCGGGCATACCCAACCACAAAACAGCCTACCAAAAATTACCGTAAACAAAACGATAAAAAGTACAGCTGAAAGCATAATGAGAACGAATAAATAAAAATCTTGAGGCCAGAAAACCTGACCCAATAAGATGAATTTTCGCTCAATTATATTAAGTAGCAATAGTGGGTGACCATTTATTCTTATAAATGGACCACTAAACAGAAGCAAGAGAAGCAGTAGACTTACTAATGTACGAGCATTATAATATTTGCCCTTTGGTTTTTTGGGAAATATCCATTTCCTTTTGCCTTCATCGTCGACCGTAGCTATAGAGTCACGGAAGCTTTGGTCCATATAATCTTCCTTTGCTTTCATTTGAGAGCAATTAAAGCTCTTCCGAAGAAGTAGAGTCTACTACAGTTGAATCTGAAGGTAGTTCTTCCACCGCTTCTACATTATACTTTTCACCTTGTGGATCTTTGGCGTTTGGTGGATTTGTTCCTTGCATAGTGAGAATATAGCTAGATACCTTTTGCATTTGACTCGGACTAAACTGGCTTTGCCATGCAATCATTCCTTTTGATGGTACACCATATTTAACTGTTTTAAATACATTTTTGATGCCGCCTCCATGCAGCCAATATTCATCCGTTAAGTTTGGCCCTGCACCACCTTCACCCAGCTGCCCATGGCAAGTAGCACAATTACCATCATAAATTGCTTTGCCTAAATTAATGCTAGACTCATCTGCCAAGAAGCTTACATTTTCTTCTGTTATGGATTCACCAGCAGCTGCTATAAACTCTGCTTTTTGTGCTTCTGCTAATGCCATTTCTTCCGCATATTCTTCATGACTTAATTGTCCACCACCGGTGATGTGGAATCGAATCAAGTATATGACCGAAAATATAATGGTAGCGTAGAATAAATATTTCCACCAGGGAGGTAAACTATTATCGAGCTCTCGAATTCCATCATATTCATGGTCTAACATCACGTCTATCTCATGTTCAATAGGAACGTTGTCAGTTAGCTTTAAGGATCTAAAAATATCGTTGTGTTCCGAAGTTTCTTCTTCGAAATCATCACCCTTTTCAATTTTAATTAATGTGATTAGTGAACGAAATAAGATCCCAATAACAATTGCTAAAAAAACTATCAATGACATCAAAACCCAAAACAGGAAATCTCCCATTGTGAATTCCGGAGCTTTAGGAGTAATTAAGTTTCTTGCCTGAACAATTGCTGAACTGCCTAAGCCAATAACTAATGTTATGGTTTTAGCAATGTTTTCCTTGCTTTTATTCTTAGTGGTTTTTGTCGACTTACTTAAACTTTCTATGGTTTTAGAAAGTGCTTTAATTATTGCTAACATCAATACAATAAAACCAGCCATTATAATTAATAATACCCCATCTGAGATCCCAGAAATATTTAAGCTTATCATGTTGTTAATTATTTTAATATTGGATGTAATACCTAAGTCATTCATAGCATTAGCTTTTCAGAGATAAAATTTCACCTTCAAAATCCTTTCGGAAGGTCTTCTTCTTCAAGAGGAATAGATGCCAATTGATTTATTTGTGATTTATTCATTCTAAATACCCATATGAATAATACAATGAAGAAGAAGAAAAAAATTAAAAAGGAAATGATGGGAAATATCTCTATCCCAATAATGGTTTCCATATTATGCTTTATAAACTTTAACATCTTGCTAAGAATTTAATTTTGTTTTTTTTCTATATCTACCCCTAACCTTTGTAAATAAGCAATTAGGGCAACTATTTCGCGATCAGCAGCTACATCAAAGCCTTCTTCTTCTAAGGTTTCTCTCATGTCTTCAACTATTTCATTTGCTTGTTTTATTACATCTTGATTTGCTTTAGAAGGATAATCTTCAGCATAGGGAACACCAAGAGTGATCATAGCTCTAATTTTAGCTGCCGTTGTAGTTGTGTCATAACTTTTGTCTAATAACCAAGGGTACTCAGGCATAATAGATTCTGGCGAAACACTTCTTGGGTCATACATGTGCTTATAATGCCAAGAATTTGGTTTTCGCAATTTAGATCCACCCTCTCTAGCCAAGTCAGGACCTGTTCGCTTAGAACCCCATAAAAATGGATGATCATAAACAAATTCACCAGCTTTAGAGTATTCGCCATAACGTTCTGTTTCTGATCTAAATGGCCTGATCATTTGACTATGACATGCATTACAGCCTTCTTTGATGTAAATATCTCTTCCGTGTAACTCCAGTGGAGTGTATGGTTTCACACTTTTGATTGTAGGAATATTTGATTTTACCAAGAAGGTAGGTACCATCTCTATAAGACCTCCAATTAATATCACAACAAGAGAAAAAATAAGCAGTTGTGTTGGCTTGCGTTCTATCCAACGATGCCAATGTTCATCTTTATAGTTTGCTGCAATTGGTTTAAGGGGAGCGGCTTCTGCTTCTTCATTTGCGGTAAATGAACCAGATTTAGCAGTTTGGTATAAATTGACAACCATTACTACAACCCCTATATAATATAACAGTCCTCCAATTCCACGATAAGCATACATTGGAATAATGTTAGTTACAGTTTCAAGGAAATTGGGGTACTTCAAAAATCCTTCACTGGTGAAATCATTCCACATTTGACTTTGTGCAAAGCCTGCCCAATACATCGGTATGGCATAGAATAATATGCCCAGAGTGCCAATCCAGAAATGGAAGTTGGCCATTTTCATGGAATGTAATTTGGTATTAAAAAGTTTAGGCCATAAGAAATAAAGCATACCAAATGTCAAAAAGCCATTCCACCCTAATGCTCCAACATGTACATGTGCAATTATCCAATCTGTAAAATGTGCAATTGCATTTACATTCTTTAGTGAAAGCATTGGCCCTTCAAATGTGGACATACCATAAGCGGTAATTGCAACTACCATAAATTTTAATACGGCGCTGTCTCTTACCTTATCCCAAGCACCTCTTAATGTAAGTAGTCCATTAATCATTCCACCCCAAGAAGGTGCGATTAGCATTACAGAGAAAACAACACCTAATGATTGAGCCCAATCCGGTAATGCGGTATATAATAAATGATGAGGGCCTGCCCAGATGTATAGAAAGATTAGAGCCCAGAAATGAATTATGGAAAGTCGATATGAAAAAACAGGACGATTTGCCGCTTTGGGTACAAAATAGTACATCAGACCCAAATAGGGTGTAGTTAAGAAAAATGCAACTGCATTGTGCCCATACCACCATTGTACCAATGCATCTTGCACTCCAGCATACCAAGAATAACTCTTAAGAAAACTTATAGGTAGCTCGAAAGAGTTTACTATATGCAATACAGCAACTGTTACAAATGTTGCTATGTAGAACCAAATAGCTACGTATAGATGTCTTTCTCTTCGCTTTAAAATGGTTCCAAATAGGTTGATACCAAAAACTACCCAGATTAAGGCAATTGCAATATCTATAGGCCACTCTAATTCCGCGTACTCTTTAGATGTGGTATAACCGAGTGGTAAAGTGATTGCAGCAGATACGATGATTAATTGCCATCCCCAAAAATTTATTTTGGATAGGAGGTCACTAAACATCCTGGTTTTAAGAAGCCTTTGTAAAGAGTAATAAACTCCTGCAAAAATGCCATTTCCAACAAATGCAAAAATTACCGCATTCGTATGTAGTGGTCTTACCCTACCAAATGAAGTATATTCTATTCCAAAATTTAATGCTGGAAAAATAAGTTGAAATGCAACCAATAATCCAACAAGCATACCTACGAGACCCCACAATATAGTGGCATTGGCAAACATTCTAACAATACTGTTGTCGTAACTGAACTTTTCTATTTGCATCGTTTAATTATTTATTCTTTTGGTTATTCGAATTGTCTGAAGCTGAGGAATTGACATGATCGTCAAAAAGCATTCGAATGGATGGAGTGTAATCATCTTCATATTGCCCTGACTTAACCGACCAAAAAAAGGCTACAAGGAAGCCAAGAGCGACGGATAAACTTGCAATTATTAAAAGGATGAGCACACTCATTTGTTAATTTTCAGCAAAGATGAATCGGTACGAATAGTTAAAAAATGATAATTATCAGCTTTTGATTAATTCTCATCTTTCTAAAAAAAGAGCAAAAAAAAAGCCCTGCGCATTGCGCAGGGCTTTTTTTATTTGGGTATTAATCTTAGAAGCTCAAAGATACTCCTGCTCCTATTACGATTTGATCAGTTTCTGTTTGATACTTTACTTGGCCTTCAATATTGAAGTTGTCAGAAAGCGGCTTGATTACACCACCACCAACATTAATTCCAGTTTCATTAGCTTCAAGTTCTCCAAAGCCAAAATCAACCTTTACAGTAAGCAAAGAAATACCTGCCATACCATAAACTTGAAGATCATCGGTTAAGAAGTAATATCTACCATCAATATTAATAGCAGTCACTTGACTTGTAAAAGTGCTTCCTAAAATATCTTCTTCGCTCTCAAAGAACATAGTATAACTTGGGGCAACACTGATAACGTCAGTCACTAAATATTCAGCGCCAACATTAACACCCATTCCACCACCATCAACTCCAACTTCAGTACCGTAAACACCTTTTACTCCTACTCTGATATCTCCTTGTTCTTGTGCATTCATAGTTGTAGCACCAAATACTACAGCGAACGCAATTAATAATAATTTTTTCATAATTGATTGATTTAATTAATAGTTAAAGTTTAATTCGTGCCAAATATAATTGATTTAATCCCAATTAAATTAATTGAAGATTATTTTTTCAAAAGTTGATTGTTAAGAATATACACTCCGATACTTGCAAACAAAACCACACTAATGGAACTTAAAGGCATAAGTATGGCTGCAATTACAGGAGATAGATTACCAGAAACAGCCAAGCTCAATCCAATAATATTATAAAGAAAAGAGATAATAAAACTAGCGTAAATGATGTTTTTGCTGGATTTAGAGAATTGGATTAACCTTTTTAGATCTGTTATTTTTTCACCCATCAAGATAACATCGCTCGCTGGTGAGAAAGATCCTTCTTGGTCGACAACCGAAACACCAACCTCAGCTTGCTTTAATGCACCGGCATCATTTAATCCATCTCCAACCATCATTATAACTTCTTTCGAAGATTGAAGGTGTTTTATATAATTTAATTTATCTCTTGGACTCTGTTCGAAGAATAAAGCATTGATATTAAGGAATACCTTTTCTAGTAAGCTCTTTTCTGATTCATTATCTCCAGATAGTAATGACAGACTAAAGCGCTCCTGCAGTAACCTTATCAAATTAAATGCGCCTTTTCTATAGTTCTGCTTGATATTAAATACGCCATATTGCTCACCATTTAACTCTAAGTAGACTTCACTAGCATCTATTTTGATATCTAAATCACCTAATATCCACAACCTGGATCCCAATCTTATTTGCTGATTATGAGTCATACCCATTAGCCCTTTCCCAGGAAGCTCCTTATATTCTTGAATAATTATTTGGTCATTTGCTTTTTGGGCCTTTAGATGATTTTTGATTAGTCTACTTAAGGGGTGAATGCTATTATTTACCAATGCGAGAATCAGATCTTTTTGTTCTTGACTTAGCTCTTTCCCTCTGTATTCAATGACTTCGCTAGTAGTGGTCAATGTACCTGTCTTATCAAATACAATATGACTCACCTTAGGAATTATTTCTAATACTTCTATATTTTTTACAAAACAATTTATTCTACCCAGATAACGTATAGCATGACCGTATGTAAATGGAGCTGATAATGCCAGCGCACATGGGCAAGCAACAATTAAGACTGCAGTAAAGGATTCTATTGAAAAGCCGCTTTGAATTAATAGATGGAAAATGGATGATCCAAAGGCAATTGTTAAAATTATTGGGGTAAACCATTGACTTATTTGATCAGTGATTTTTGAAAAAGAGTGAGAATTACCATCATGAATTGGATCCTCTTCCCATAGCCTGGTTAATCGACTTTGATTAAGTGGTTTAATGGCTTCTACTTCGATTGACCCTCCAATTTGTTTACCTCCAGCATAAATTTTCTGTCCTATTTCGAATTTTATTGGCTTGGACTCTCCTGTCGCAAAGCTATTGTCGATCCTTGCATCTCCTTTTATTAAATAACTATCTACTGGTATAAGTTCAGTATTCCTAATTAATATTCTATCTCCTTTTTTTACTTCATTAACTGGTACAGATGTCTCTTTCCCTCCTTCTAATTTAGTAACTGAAATGGGGAAATAGGACTTATAATCTCTTTCAAAAGAAAGCTGGTGATAGACCTTTTCTTGAAACAACCTTCCCAATAAAAGAAAAAACAATAAACCACAAAGGGAATCAAAGTAACCAGGCCCTACTTGATAGATTACCTCATAACTGCTTCTAGCATATAATACGAAAACACCTATTGCAATCGGTACATCTATATTTAATCTTTTGTTCCTTAAACTTCTCCATGCAGATCGGAAGTAGTCTTGTCCACTATAAATTGCAACTGGCGTGGCCATTATTAAATTAATCCAAGTAAACCATGGGGTAAAAAAAGAAAGGGTATTCTTTCCAAAATCAAAATATTCGGGCAAGCTTAATAACATGATATTTCCGAAAGCAAAACCAGAAAGCCCCAATTGATAAATTAATTTTTTTCGGATCGACTTTTTTTTAGAAGGAGCTGCATCTTCTAGGGTAATCTCTGGCTCATAACCTAGGTTAGTTAACAAAATGACTAACTCCTTTAGGCTGTATTGTGCATGTTCGAATGTTATATAGACTTCCTTTTTTAAAAAGTTAACTCTACTGGATTGGACATTTGATTCCAGTTTATATAGATTTTCTAACAACCAGATACATGCACTACAATGAATCTGTGGGATGAAAAAACTGACTTTGGAAATGCGTATGTCCTTATAGTCTAACAATTTTTCGACTATATCTTTATGGTCGAGATAATCAAAGCGGCTTTGTTTCTTTTCTTTCATAGAAACACCCGGACTTTTTTCTATATCATAGTAAGAACTAAGTTGATTTTCAGTAAGAATTTCATAAACAGTCTTACAGCCTAAACAGCAGAAATAGTAATCTTCAACCTGTATTGTTTTATCAGGACATTCATCTCCACAATGAAAACAATTGGTTTTTACTTTGACCTTTTCTGTAATCACTTCCATAATAACAAGGACAAAATTCCTCTTGTTATTCTTTTTGGAATATGACAATAATCAGATCAATTGTCTAAAGTGAAAAATGGACCTATTGGGATTTTCTTTTCTTACTGCGCTTTGCAATTGGATTAAAATCAATACATAATTGTACCCAGTATTCCAATTCTTCCTCAGAATCAAATCCTTCAGGGGTAATAAACACGAATCCTCTCATTGGTCGTCCAGTAAAATCCATAGGCTGACAACCATTTTTTTTCAAGGCTTCTTCATAAGCATCTTCTCCTATTCTCGCCATAATTAGATTCATGGATCTTTTCTTGTCAAAATGTGTACCGCAGCACATTTTATCATCAACCATAAAACAAATTCCTCCCATCATTCTTTTCGCTTCATAGCGAATTCCCTTTTGACTAAAGAGGGTTTTCATTCTATCTACGAGATATTCATCAAAGGCCATGTCTATTTTTTATAGTTGTCTTCATAAATACCAATCCATTCTTCTGTTGTCATTTTAGCAACTAACTCCTTTATTAAATCATATGGGATGTCATCCATGCGTTTGAACCGGATACAGCTTTTGCCCATATCCAATTTATACTTGCAGTGTTTGGGGTATTCTTGAGTGAACCAACTATATAATTTAGGAGAAGCATATATCCCCATATGGTATAGCCCAATAAAGTTTTTTTGGGAAGCCATGCTGATAAATGGTAATGGTTCTTCCTTTTTACAATGGTATCCATCCGGATAAAGAGAAAGTGGAACAACAAAACCTGGCATACCATAACTCATCGCTTCTTCAAATCCTTTCGGTAGGTTTTCTTGGATGATAGATCTTAATTTAGACATTACCTCTCTTCTTTCTTGAGGTAGTTTTTCAAAGTAATTGTTAATGGTGCTCATTTTAAAATATTGAGGGGGTTATCAGAAATTTAAAAATAAGCCAAATAAAAGAAAAGGTTCTCGCCATGCGAGAACCTTAACCTCAAACTAACTAATCAAAAACCCAAAGTGAATTTATCTACTCACACTACCACTAGGAAAAGAGTTGTTTACATTATCATTCATACTTGCAACAGTATGAGGCACTAGATTTGCGTCAATCATACCTGCCAATGGTTTTAAGGTAAATGGTGCTGGATCATTATCTGGATCTGGTTCGATAGAGATAACCGCATTACCTCCTCGAATATCTGTTGGAAAGGATAATCCTGCAGGAGCATTCATCAAAAAGTCTTCCCCAGGGAAAGCTGGTCCACCATTGCTGAAAGGAGACATCTCATCGGCACCTGTAACAGAGGTGAAAGTTCCAGTAGATACAGGAACACCGTTAATTACAGCCCATCCTTCATATTTCCAGCCAGCTCCAAGAACTGGTAATTCCAATCCTGCAACTGGGCTCATTCCACTGTTATTCAAAAACCAAATACCACTATACTCATCAGTATTGCTGCCTCCGTCTGTAGGTGTAGCCAAAATATATTCTCCTTTGATGTTATTAAATCCAGCTGAACTGACAGGGTCGGTACTAACAGTAGCAGTGTTGCCGGAGAAAGGCCCTGCCAATATTTTAGTTGCAGCTGGTGCTGGATCACTATCTGGAACTGGTTCTATTGAAAGAACATACATGGTCGCAGCATTTAATTGTGCTTGATTTACAGAGAATGTTGTTTTAGATGGATTACCGCTAGCATCAACAGTGAATGTTCCAGTAGATACTGGAGAACCGTTGACAATGATCCAGCCTTCATAAGCGAAATTGGATCCTAAGTCTTCTAATCCACTTAAATTCATGCTTAGATTAGCATTAGTTGGTGTTTGAGGAATTTGCGTGTTCGGAACTACTGGTGCAGGTGTTGCATTATCATCATCGTCATCACTGCAGCTAGCCAATAAAGCCAAACAAGTAATTCCACTTAATATTATCTTTTTCATAATTCTTTTTTTTTAGATTGATGGGTCAAAAGTATTTGAGCAGTATTGCCAAAGCCTCACGAGGAATTAACATTTCTATAATGCATTAATATTCTTAATATCAGTTAAATAATCTGTGATGTCTTGAAGTTGTCATAATTCTATAACAGAATGGATTTACTTCGCAAAAAACTTTGACACTATTGTTATAGTTCTGTGATAATTATTGTGTTTTCTTGTATAGAATTTAAAGAATGAAAAATGTTTTAATCATAGAAGATGATCCTGAAATCATCAATCTGTTGGAGATTCATCTGGCCGATCTTTCTTTCGAAGTATTTAAAGCTGCTGATGGGAAATTGGGTTTGGAAAAAGCCAATAAAGTAGAGCCAGATCTGATCATTTTGGACATTTCATTGCCAGAGATGGATGGAATTGAAGTCTGTCGACAAATTAGATCAAAGTCGGCTGTCCCTATCATGATGCTAACTGCTAAATCTGAAGAGATAGACCGGGTATTGGGATTAGAGATGGGAGCAGATGATTACATCACCAAACCCTTTAGTGTTCGAGAATTTGTGGCCAGAGTTAAAGCCATTTTCCGCCGCACGGAGATGGTAATGGAACAGAATCAGCTTGAAGGAAAAAACAAAATGAATTTTGAAGATCTTTCCATTGAGGTTGAAAAAAGAAAGGTGATTGTTAGGGGAGAAAAAGTTGAGTTATCTCCTAAGGAATTTGAATTGTTGGTATTGATGGCCTCTAATCCAGGGAAGAGTTATAGCAGGTCAGAGTTATTGAAAATTATTTGGGGTTATGACTTTGATGGTTACGAACATACAGTAAACTCACATATTAATCGCTTGAGAGTAAAGATTGAATCGGATATGAATAATCCGAAGTATATCATGACCACTTGGGGTGTAGGATATAAATTTAATGAAGAGTAAAATGGCAAAAAATAAGACGCTTACAAATCAATTGATGATTAAGTTAAGCCTGACTTTTTTCTTGTTGGTAGTATTAATGGGAGTATCCTATACATTGATTACTATCTATTTTACAAAAAGGAATTTCCAAGAAATATCCCAAAAATTGAATGTCTCTCTAGCTGAACATTTAATTGAGGAAAAATTCCAAAATGCTTCTCCATTTTTGGAAGATGGTTCTGTAAACAAGCCATTATTTGGAGACTTGATGCACGATATGATGGCTGTAAACAGAAGCATAGAAGTTTATTTGTTGGATGATCTAGGTGAGATTCTGTATTCCGTTGTATTAGATCATAGCAATCCGGATGAACCTGCTAAAAGTGTTAACCTCAAGCCGATTAATCTCTTTATCAATAATGGAGGAGAAGAAATTGTATTGGGAGATGATCCTAGAAACCCTGGACAATTAAACATTTTCTCTGCCGCACCATTTGATGTTGATGGTAGATCAGGATACATCTATATTATTTTAGCGGGGCAAGAATTAGAGGCTGTTACAGATGCTCTATTTGGCAGCTACTTTATGCGTTTAGGTTTGGTTTCAGCGACAGTTACTACCTTATTTGCTCTAATTATTGGTTTGCTAAGTATTTGGTTTTTGACCAAAAACCTAAGGGGTATAATACATACGGTTAGGCGATTTCAAGAAGGAGATTTAAGCATTCGAATTGATAATCCAGATAAGTCCGATTTATCCATTTTGGCGAATAATTTCAATCAAATGGCAGATACTATAGTCCAAAACTTGGATGAAATAAAATCTGTAGATAAATTGAGAAGAGAATTAATTGCCAATATATCTCATGATTTAAGAACTCCTCTTGCAATAATGAAGGGATATATTGAAACCTTGCAGATGAAGTCGGATAGCATTGAAAAAGTAGAACAGGAAAAATACTTGAAGATTATACATGATAGCTCTGACAAACTTTCCAATTTAGTTACGCAATTGTTTGAGTATAGTAAGTTAGAGGCGAAACAAGTAGTTCCAGAAAAAGAACCATTTTCCATTACCGATTTGGCCTTGGATATTGTTGCTAAATATGAAGTGTTAAGTAAACAGAAGAGTATAAACCTAGGTTTAGAAGCTGAAAAAAGCACTCCATTGGTTTTTGCAGATATCAGCTTGGTAGAAAGGGCAATTCAAAATTTAATGGATAATGCGTTAAAATTTACCCCAGAAGGTGGTAAGGTCTCTTTAATAATAAATTCAACATCAGATAATGTGCAAATTGCAATATCGGATACCGGTCCCGGTATTAAAGAGAGTGATCAAATAGAAATATTTGAACGGTATCGACAATCAGACAAAACGAAACAATCAGAGGGTGCGGGATTGGGCTTGGCTATTGTCAAAAAAATACTAGAGCTACACAATACAAAAATTCAAATTGTTAGCAAACCGAATCAAGGAAGTTCCTTTCAATTTAAACTTCCCCTCTACACCAATTTGGCTATTTCATGAAAGGAGAATTATAGGCTAGAAGTTCTACCTCCATCTACTGGAACATTAATTCCATTAATATAGGAAGCAGCTGGAGAGGCCAAAAAAGCCGCCGCTGCTGCTACTTCTTCTGGTTGAGCAACTCTTCTTAAAGGAACGGCATTTTCAAATCCTTTCATTACATCTTCTTCAGATTGATTTGTTTTTGTTGCCTTATTCTTCACAATGGAACTTAAGCGTTCAGTTGCGGTTGCCCCAGGTAATACATTATTTACCGTGATTCCATGTACTCCGAGTTCATTGGCCATTGTTTTAGACCAATTTGCTACTGCTCCTCTAACCGTATTCGATACCCCTAAACCATTTAAAGGTTGTTTTACAGAAGTAGAAATAATATTGATAATTCTACCATAGCCAGAATCTATCATTCCTTGCTTTAAATTTTTGACCAAGGTGTGATTACACAACAGATGCATGGAAAATGCACTTACAAACTCTTCTGTATCTGCTTCGACAATTGGTCCTCCAGGAGGGCCTCCTGTGTTATTTATCAATATGTGAATTATATTTCCTGCTGCCACAAAAGAAGAAATGCTCTTTTCAACGGAAGAAACATCCGAAAAATCTGTCTGTAGGCTGCGATGATTTTGGCCAGAAGAGGAGTCCAAATGATTTAAAGATTCCTTTAACTTTTCTTGATTCCTAGCCATCAAAACAACATTTGCTCCGAGCATTGCCAATTCAATCGCAATTGCTTTGCCTATTCCAGCTGTACTGCCACAAACTAATGCAGTTTTTCCTTGCAAGTCTAAATCCATCTTCTTAATAGTTGAATTTCGAAATTAGCCATTTTTACATCTCTGAATATCTTCCTATTTTAGACCATGCAATTGAAAATTTTAATGACATGGCCGTAAGAAAACCTTTTAACTTCCAAGAGTGGATAGAAGAACATAGACATTTACTAAAGCCACCAGTTGGCAATAAGCAAGTTTATGAAGATGCAGATTTCATCATAATGGTTGTTGGTGGACCAAACGCTAGAAAAGACTACCATTACAATGAGAGCGAAGAATTCTTTTATCAAATGGAAGGGGACATATTGGTTAAAATTCAAGAAGATGGCAAATCGGTAGATGTTCCCATTAAAGAAGGGGATATTTTCCTATTGCCTCCGAAAATTCCACATTCCCCTATAAGGGCGGAAAAATCAGTAGGTCTTGTGATTGAGCAAAAAAGAAAAGCTGAGGACAAGGATGGGTTGATGTGGTTTTGTGACAATTGCAATCACAAACTCTATGAAGAGTACTTTAAGTTGGACAGCATTGAGAAGGACTTTTTACCTGTATTTAAAAAGTTTTATGCCTCTGAAGAACTTAGAACGTGTGATTCTTGTGGAACCATGATGGAAGTTGATGAACGATTTGTATAGAATTTCTGCATCTTAAATCATTAATTGTCGAACGATTTCATCGGATTGGAATAAATAGGCATTCTTTAAAGCAAAGCCATTCTCTGTACGATTAATCCAATCGAAGTTTATTGCAGATTTCTGCGATTTATAATGTGAATAAATTGGACTAGGGAATTGCAGTTCAATGTACTTTTCGTTAACACCCCATATGGTTCTTAAAGAAGTAATTAGGTATTCATTGTATTGATCCTTAGGGCTTAATTGTTCAATTTCGAATATGGGGTGATTCTTGCCCAAAGCATGGATGTATCTTGCGTTATTGCTAATATTCCATTGCCTTGAATGGCCGTTAAACGAATGGGCAGAAGGCCCTAGACCCAAATAAGATTTGGATTTCCAATAAGAGGTGTTGTGTTTAGAATAAGAATCTCCTATACAATAATTGGATACTTCGTATTGCTCGAATCCATGATTACCTATAGCCTTTTGTAAAATGTGGTATTGTTCGAAGTTTTTATTTTCATCAATGTGTTCAACCTTTCGATTTTTAATTTGATTTGCCAGTACAGTCTTTTCTTCAATGGTTAAAGAATAAGCGGATAAATGCGGCACATTCAATTCAAAGAAGGTATCAAGATTTGATTTCCACATTTCATTAGAAGTCGTTTGAGTTCCAAAAATCAAATCCACATTAATATTTTCAAATCCAACCTCTTTAGCAATTAGAATAGAATTTTTTGCCTCTTCAGCAGAATGTGAGCGGTTCATGAACTTCAGATCTTTATCATAAAAAGATTGTACCCCTATGCTTAATCTATTGATAGGACTCTCTTTTAGACCCTTAATCTTTTCTTCATTAAGATCATCTGGGTTTGCCTCTAAAGTGATTTCGACTGTCTCTTGGACAGAAAATTCTTGATGCAATAATTCGAAAATTTCAGCAAGTTGATGTTTGTTCAATAAGGAAGGCGTGCCACCACCAAAATAAATGCTTTCAATTTCTTCATTGTCCAAATAGGAATTTCTCAGTTGGATTTCACTTTTAAGTGCCGAAAGAAAGTTCTCTACATTGGAAATTTTGGTAGAAAAGTGGAAGTTACAATAACTGCAAGCCTGTTTACAAAAAGGAATATGAATGTATATTCCTGCCATTTTGAGTTACCTTATTAAGCACAATTCTAAATGTTGTTCCATTGCCAACTTCAGATTGCTTGACAAATACTTTACCAGAGTGGTAGTTTTCTATGATTCTTTTGGTTAACGACAATCCCAATCCCCAACCTCTTTTTTTGGTGGTATAACCAGGTTGGAAAACGGTTTTTCGTGTTCCCTTAGGTATCCCTTTCCCATTATCACTAATGTCAATGTATACAAATTGGGATTGATCGCTAACGCGAATGTTGATGTTACCTTCTCCACTGATTGCGTCAACTCCATTTTTGATGATATTTTCTAGAACCCATTCTAAGAGTGGTACATTAATACTGGCAAATACTTGATTGCCATTGCTGGTTGTATGTTCGAACTTAACTTTCTTAGATAGTCTAGTTTTTAAATAGGTTAGTGTGTTTCCAATGATTTCATTCACATCATTTTGCTCCAGATTTGGAGCAGCACCAATTTTAGAGAACCTTTCCGTTACAGTTTCCAATCGACCTAAATCTCTGCTGATTTCTTGTATGGTTTTTTCATCCACATTTTTGCTTCTAAGTACTTCGATCCAAGCCAATAAAGATGAAAGTGGTGTGCCCAATTGATGCGCGGTTTCCTTGGCCATTCCAACCCATACTTGATTCTGTTCTGCATTTCTTGCTGTACTAAATAGGTAATACGCAATGAGCAAGAACAAGCCGATAACACTCAACTGAACATAAGGGTAAAACTTTAACTTCACCAGTAATGGGGAGTCGTTGTAATAGATAAACCTTTTCTGATCTTCACCAAAATCCAAAGCCAAAGGTTGGTTGTTGCTGCTCATTTCAGCAATTACATCATCAACATAGGATTTAGATTGCATTTCATTAGAATCTAAATTGCCATAAGCAAGTACATTCTGATCTTCATCGGTGTAGATAACTGGGACTGAAGCAGAGTTGGTAATTATATCTTGATTGAAAGACTCAATTTGCTCACCAAGCACATTTCTCAATTCAGTAAATATGGTTGATTGACTAAAATAGATGAGGTTTTTATTGTCTTCAAAATAATAGGATTCAACAGGTGGGTTTTCCAGTTTCATTTTAGCTAGTTCAGCATCTAAGTATGTGCTGTCTTTTTCAAGCTCTGGATCCAGATTTTTTGAATTAATGATATTGCCTTCTTCATCTGTGATGATCATGGGTATAGTTTCATTGTTGAATAAAACCAACATATAAAACTCATTTACCTCATCACAGGCATTGGCAACAGTTCGGTTAGCTTCAGCCCATATCTCTACCTTTTTCCTTTCTTCGGCTGAAATTTTTTCAAAAAGTTGTTTGGTAAAATTCACCAGTTCAGCTTTTCGCTGTATGGCTTCAGCCCAAGATTTGGCCTTGTTTTTTTCTTCTTTGGCAATTTGACTTACCAGTACATTGGTATACCAAAGAGATGCAAAAACAATTACCGCAGCAGATGCTGCTAATATGTACTTCCAACGCTGCTTCTTTGAATAAATGTTCAAAACTCCTCCCTTGTATTTCTTAAATCTAAGACGATGCCGCTTATTCTATGGTTGCTATTTTTGCCTTAATCTTCAATAGGATCGACGTATTCGTCTTTGTTAGGCTTTGCAATTTTATTCAAAAATTTCCCAAATTTAGATTTCTTACCCTCTTTCTCTTGTGTGTCGCTTGCTTTTTTGCTGCTATTCTTGTCTAATTCTTTGTTTTTGTTTTTATAAAAAGAGGAATCGTATTCTACCTTGAAAGGGCTCTGTCTTTTTTGAATTACGGGCCGTTTTAAAGAGGTATCTTTCTTGAATAAACCAAACTCTTCCTTTAGCAATCCTTTAATGGTTTGCTTTTCTTCTTGAAATTGCTTCTTGTTTTTTTCTTTCACAGCTTTAGAGTCATACTTAACAATAGGTTCTGAAGCCGTTCCACTAATATCAAGGAAAAGTCGACTTCTACCCCTTTCTTCTTCCACCACATACCCAAATTCGTTTTCCTTGGGTTTTTTAGCCTTCTTGCTTAAAATTTCGCTTAACAATAAATTGACTTTATAATTGATGCTGTTGTCAAATTTGTGGGTGCCCGCTATACTAAGATTTATTGCCGAGGACTGAATGTCGAACCTAGGAATGAAGATGGATTCGTCTTTAATTAATACTTGATTTTCAAGGGTCTTAAATTTAATCTCTTGTAATTCCTCCAATTCTATGTACTTGCTTAGCGAATATATTGGTTTGAAGTCCTTTAACCTGCCGTCTGCAATTTTTATATCAATATCAGCTTGTATGGTAGGAGTCAATACCTTGAACTCTTTGGTCCACTCCGAACTGTAATTAAAATCAATATTTGCAGTACCAGAAAGGTGATCACCATTCAACGTTTGTTGTCCAAAGTTGTCAAAGTCAGTAAATAATGAGCTTATGTCTACGTCGGTCATTTTTCCATCAGCAAGCAATTGATATCCATTTTCTTTTTTCAAGTACAAATTCCCTTGAAATGAACCAGAATTGGCCATAAATGAAGTGTTTCGGGCCTCTAGTCTACGATCATTAAATATTAGCAATGTGTTTAAGGATTTGACTGCAAAAGATTTATAGCTGAAGTCACCAATCGAAGTATTCAAATAAACCTTGATATCAGACTTTGAAGACTTAGTTTTATCGATGTCATTGGTTGAATTATTTGGAGAAGATTTAGGAAGCAGCTTTTCCAAATCAATTTTAGCAGAGTTTAATTCGGCATCGATAAACAAGCTTTGATTTTCTTTCAAAAAGAAAGGAATTAGATTGTTGAATTTCCCAGAAATTGTAGACCGAATTCCATTTAATTCGACATTTAGGTTTTGGGTATTTATATTATTCTGTGCGATTTCTACTTCACCTTGCAAAGCAGAAAATTGATAGTTTAAGTAAGGCATTTCAAAGGAAACATCTTCAAATTGAGCTGTCCCTTCAAAGTTGGAATTCAACCAATCTTTAATATCATATTGATCCAATTGATTGAGTTTTCCAGAGGCATTAATATCAGCTTTGATGTTCCCTTCGCCATTAACAATAAGTTCCGATTCAATTAACTGAGCTAATTCTTGAGCTGAAAAATCTATTGTGGCGGAGTAGTTATATCTTGGATTTTTAAAATTTTCCAAAAGTAAATTACCGCTCAATGACCCATTATTAAATTGGGTGTTGAATGATTCTACTTCTAATTTGCTCGTTACGGCAGACTTTTGATCACCATTCGAAAAGCTACCATTCAAAGCGGTATTTTGAAACGATATGTTATCCTCTAAAGAATTGAACGAACCATCTTCAACCATAAAAGTAAAATTCAATGAAGGCTTAAAACCATTACCCACATCTCCTTTCACATTTCCTTCAAACATTACCTTCCCATCAATTTGATAAGAGTTTAATTTATTGGTAATAGTTTCAGGACTTAATCTTATGGCCTGATTGAGGTCGACATTTTTGCTTTTTACATTAATGTCAATCTTACTTTCATCTCCATAGCTGTAAAAGCCATTTAGGATAAAATTCATTTCATCTACACCAAGATTGGCATCGGTAAAAATTATTTTTTCTGCATTTTGATCAATTAAGCCATTGGTATAAATGAAAAGTGTTTTGCCTTGAAAAAGATTTGACTTCCCAATACTTAAATCGACTTCTTTGACAACAGATTTCAATTCAGCTTTGACCATATCTTCATTGAACTTTCCTTTCAGTTCGGCATTCTCTATAAAGAATTCGAATTGCCTATTTTCTGATCGATCCTGATAAGTAAACTGTATACTTTGAATGATAAACTTATCTAAGGCAAGGGTAAAAGAACTGCTTGAGTCATCATCTTCATTTTCCCAAAGAATATAATTTGACACCCCATTTTGTTCTTCTACAATATTGCAGCTTCCATTTTCAATTTCCAGAGATCTTAAAACATAATTACCTCGATAGAGCTCATAAACATTAAATAAGGTATGAATGCTTTCCGCTTTTACCAAAGTGTCTTTTTCTGTGCCTGCACCATAAATCAGAACATCCGAAAACGAAACGCTAGCCATTGGAAAATTTTGAAACAAACTAAAGTTGACTTCAGTTACTTCAATTTCAGTTTTTAGATGTGAATTTAAATGGGTGATGACCGCCTGCTTGATTTCATCGCCATAATAATAAGTAAAGGCAGTACCAGCGATGATTACCAAACATATAATTAAGAAAAGAACAATTAAAATTCTTTTGATCAATACCATTGGTATGAAACGTATTGCAAAATGCTATGTTGTTTAATTCTTGTTCAAACCACAGACACGATGAAGCAGTCCTACTTCATTTTCATTCAAATGTCGAAACCTCCCTCTAGGTAAATCTTTTTTGGTTAATCCAGCAAAATTGACTCTATCCAATTTAGTTACCTTATAATCCATATGTTCCATCATTCTTCTAATGATTCGATTCCTACCAGAATGTAGTTCGATTACAATGGTAGATTTATTCACATTTGGCATGTAGTAAGCTTTATCAGCTTTTGAGAATCCATCTTCTAATTTAATTCCCTCTACCAATGCGTTCAAGTGATTTTGGGTCACTTTCTTGTCCAAAGAAACATGATATATCTTATTGACATTGCTGCTTGGATGTGTCAAGCGTTTTGTCATAAAGCCATCATTGGTAAATAACAATAAGCCAGAAGTTGCTCTATCCAACCTACCTACTGGATATATTCTTTCTTTACAGGCCCGAAAAACCAATTCCATCACAGTCTTTCTTCCTTTAGGATCATCCATTGTTGTAATATAATTTTTGGGCTTGTTTAACAATACATATTGCTTCTTTTCTTTTTGAATTAATTCACCACCATAATGAATGGTGTCCTCAGGACCAACTTTGGTGCCCAATTGAGTAACAACCTCATTGTTTACACTAACAGCACCAGAAGCGATAATTTTATCTGCTTCTCTTCTAGAACAAATTCCAGAATTAGCCAAGAATCTATTTAATCGAATTTTGCCATCCGAACTTTGTTCAGTCTTCGGTTTCGATTTGCCTTTGTATTTAAACTTTGTTGGAGAGTTTCTCTTAGGAGTAAAACTCTTTTTGTTCTTCTTATCTCTACCCAAATTTGCCATCAAACAATTTTTTGGCAAATTTACTTAATCCCCTAGCGGATTAATTTTGTATTGTAACAAATTAGCATCTTCATGCGTCACACCCATGAAACGATAACAAAAAGATGAACACTAAGGAATATAATCTTACTGTTGAACATTATTCAGATAATGTTTATCGTTTCATTTTGAAGAATTTAAAGGATTCTGAAAAGGCTCAAGATGTAGTGCAGGAAGCTTTTGAGAAACTATGGATTAAGCATGAAGAAATTAAATATGAAAAAGCCAAAGCATATTTGTTTACAACTGCATATCGTAAAATGATTGACGGCATTCGGAAAGAAAAGAAAAAAGGCAATTGGGATGAAGTCAATGAAATACAATATGCCCATGAAAAATCTTACTCTGATATCAAGGAAGTTTTAAATAATGCCTTGCAAAAATTAAGTGAGATTCAAAGATCAGTGGTAATGCTAAGAGATTATGAAGGCTATGACTATGAAGAAATTGGGGAAATAACGGGCTTAAATTCCTCACAAGTAAAAGTTTATATATTCAGAGCAAGAAAAAAATTAAAAGATTATTTGGTAAGTGTAGATACTTTGATTTAGTATGGGAATAAATTTAAATAACTACGAAGCGTATTTTCTAGATTTTGTGGAAGGTAGATTAAGCCTAGAACAGAAGGAGGAATTGAATTCTTTTGTCTCCCTACATCCAGAATTGAAGGAAGAACTTCAATCTTTTGAATCCATACTTCTAGAACCTACAATTGAAAAATTGAGCGATGCGAAAAAATCGCAGTTGAAAAAAGAGGAAAGAACCCAAATTTCTGAAGCGGATTATTTAATGATTTCTGAAGTAGAGGGTCAAATAACGAAATCAGAAAAACAAAAACTAGGACAAATCATTCAATCGAACGAATCTTTGATGGATGATCTGGCAATTTACCATCGTGCGAAATTGCAAAAGGACAAAGTAGTATTTCCGAATAAAGCTTCATTAAGGAAAAAAGAGAATAAAATTATTTGGTGGCAGTATGCTTCAGTTGCTGCTGCAGTAATTTTGGCTTTTCTATTCATCTATGAACCTGCAAACAATGGTTATTCTCCACGCAATTTGAGTTTTGATAATTCATTTGCAGACTTTGTAATTAGTCCTGCTAAAAGATCTACAACAGCTGTTTTAGAAAGGGTAGATGAAATTCCATCAAATACCTCCGTTAAAGCAATAGCTGTAAATAATCCGATTAGTCCAAATTCTGCTTCTGAATTAAATGTTATAGAGCAAGAAGTTGAATTGGCTAGTCTAAATCAGATGCCAAAAATTCAAAGCTTTCAAATTAGAGGTAATGAATTGAGTTCAGCTCCTAAGCTTGCAGAACCTTTGAAGGCACAAAACAAAGAATTACAAAAAGAAGAGGAGGATGATTATTTAACGATTACAGATTTTGTTAAAAATGAAATAGAAGAAGAAGTACTACAGAATAAATCATTAAAAGAAGCGATTGTAGATGAATTGGCAGAGATGACCAACAATCAAATTAAGTTTGAGCGGAAGGTATCTGAAGATAAAAAATCCAAAGGCTTTGCATTTAACTTAGGAAAGTTTGGTATATCAAAATATTAATTGGACTTGTAACTTTTCAAAGACTTTACCGTCACACCAATAAACAATAAGAGATATAAAGATGAAAAAGAGTAAGAGAATATGGATAAGCCTTTTTGCGATATGCATGCCATTGTTAATGAGTGCACAAGAAGGTACAACGGAGGAAAATCAATCAGATACCGCTTCGCAAGTAATAGAGGAACCAGATACCTATAAGATTTCTATGGGCAGAACCAAAGTATTGATAAGTTCAAAATCTAAAGACAAAAAAGAAAAAAAGATTAATATCAATAAGCAGCGACACAATCACTTTGCCGGAATAGATTTTGGAGTAAATGGTTTAATGAGCCCTACCAACAGTTTTGACTTGCAAAAAGAGGGGGAGTTCATGGATTTAAACTATCGCAAATCGCTTTACATAAGCATTAACTTTTGGGAACATTATTTCGAAATTGTTCAAGAGAAGTTTGGAATAGCTACTGGATTAGGAATAGAGTTCAATAATTATGCATTGTCTAGGAATGTTTCTATTTATAGCGATGATACCATTACTACAGGAGTTCAAGACCCAACAAAAGACATTGAGAAGAATCGCTTGAAAACAGAAATGATTAATCTCCCATTAATGTTGGAGACTAATATTGGGAAAGATGCCGATCATTCTTTTCATCTCGCAATTGGTGGAATGCTTTCCTATCGATTAGGATCAAAAACAAAACAAATTTTTGACCAAGGTGGTAAAGAATTCAAGGCAAAAAGTAGAAGTGATTTCAATATGAATCCGTTTCGATTCAATTTGGTTGCCAGAGTTGGATATGGAAATTTCACACTCTATGGCTCTTACAGCCTAACAGCCATGTACGATAATGAAGGTCCGGAATTATATCCTTTCACCATAGGTGTTTCTTTAGTGTCGTTTTAGTTAAACATTTAATTCTCCGGACAAGTCCATTGAGTAATCAATGGACTTTTTTTGTCAATTCGCTATTTTTGACTCCTTAACTATAAAATATGGCGGGACATAGTAAATGGGCCAATATCAAAAGAAGAAAAGGTGCCCAAGATGCGAAGAGAGCGAAAGTATTCACAAGGATTTTAAAGGAGATAGCTATTGCGGTGAAAGAAGGTGGTAGTCCTGACCCAGACAGTAATCCTAGGTTGAGGTTGGCAGTAGCCAATGCCAAAGGGGTTAATATGCCTAAGGATAATATTAATCGAGCCATTAAAAAAGCATCGGATAAGGACAGTGAGAATTATGAAGAAGTAACCTATGAGGGTTATGGACCGGCTGGAATCGCACTTTTTGTAGAGGCAACCACCGATAACATCAACAGAACGGTTTCAAATGTGAGGGCAATTTTTACGAAATATGGCGGTAGTTTGGGAACCAATGGTTCTTTAGAATTCATTTTTAATCGCAAGGGGGTATTTATTGTTCCTCTGTCTGCTTTAGATGGAATGGATATGGATGAATTTGAAATGGAATTAATAGATGGCGGGGCAGAGGAAGTTGAAAAGGACAATGAATTTGTTACCATTTACACTTCTTTTGAAGATTTTGGGAATATGCAAAAGAAACTAGAAGAGCTATCTGTTGAGGCTGAAAGTCAGGAACTACAAAGAATACCAAATTCTACGCAAGCTTTAGATGTAGAAGATGGCAAAAAGATATTGAACATCATCGAAAAATTCGAAGAGGATGATGATGTCAATACCGTATATCACAATATGGAGATTACAGCTGAATTAGAAGCTGCTATAGAAGAATAAATGAAGGCTGAGGTAAATTGCTTCTACATCATCAGATACATTGAATAAAAGAACATACCATGAATAAACAATTTCAACATTTAGAAGAGAAAATTGAAAGCGCTAAAAAAGGTGGCGGTGAAAAGCGAATTGAAGCCCAACATGCGAAGAACAAATTAACTGCTAGAGAAAGAATTCATTTTCTTCTGGACGAAGGATCATTTGAAGAAATTGGCATGTTTGTTACCCATCGAAGCAGCAATTTCGGGCTGGATAAAAACAAACCACTGGGCGATGGTGTCGTAACAGGTTATGGAACGATTGAAGGCAGATTGATATATGTATTTGCCCAGGATTTTACAATTATGGGAGGCTCACTTGCGGAAGCACATGCGGAGAAAATTGTAAAAATCATGGATCTTGCCATGAAAAATGGTGCACCATTGATTGGCTTGAACGACTCAGGTGGAGCAAGGATTCAAGAAGGTGTGGTTTCATTAGGTGGATATGCTGATATTTTTTATCGAAACACTTTAGCCAGTGGAGTAATTCCACAACTTTCTGCAATCATGGGACCATGTGCTGGAGGTGCGGTATATTCCCCTGCACTTACAGACTTTATCATGATGGTTGAGAAAACCTCCTATATGTTTGTTACGGGTCCTAATGTGGTAAAAACCGTTACCCATGAAGAAGTAAGTGCTGAAGATCTTGGTGGAGCTTCGGCCCATTCTACCAAATCCGGAGTGACCCATTTTACATATGCCAATGAAATCGAATGTATCAATGGCATTAAAAAGTTGTTGTCTTATGTACCTCAAAATTGTGAGGAAGACGCACCATCAATTGCTTATGAAGGAGGAAATGAAGAAAGGTTAGGATTAAATTCTATTGTACCAGAAAACCCAAATCAACCCTATGATATTCGAGAGGTTATAGGACAGACAATAGATGAAGACTCTTTCTATGAAGTCCATAAAGACTTTGCTGAAAATATTGTAGTTGGATTTGCTCGATTAGCAGGTAAATCTATAGGTGTTGTAGCGAATCAACCATCTGTTTTGGCCGGAGTATTGGACATTAACTCCTCCAACAAAGGTGCTCGTTTTGTTAGGTTTTGCGATTGTTTTAACATCCCACTTTTGGTTTTTGAGGACGTGCCAGGTTTTCTTCCAGGAACTGATCAAGAATGGAATGCCATCATTACCAACGGAGCTAAATTATTGTACGCATTTAGCGAAGCAACAGTGCCGAGAATTACTGTGATTACAAGAAAAGCCTATGGAGGCGCCTATGATGTGATGAATTCAAAACACATTGGAGCGGACATGAATTTTGCTTGGCCTACGGCTGAAATTGCAGTAATGGGTGCCAAAGGAGCTGCCGAAATTATTTTTAGAAATGAAATAAAGGAAGCAAAAGACCCAGAAGCAAAATGGAAAGAAAAAGAAGAAGAATATGCGGAAATGTTTGCCAATCCTTACAATGCTGCTGCTAGGGGTTACATTGATGAGGTTATTCGACCGGATCAAACTAGAGAGAAATTAATTAAGGCTTTCACCATGCTGGAGAATAAAGTAGATCATCTGCCCAAGAAGAAACATGGTAACATTCCTTTATAACAGAAACTACTGTTGTTAAGTCAAATTAAAAGGCTATTTCTTATTGCATTAGTTTGCATTTCTATTCATGCAATACCACAGTCTTCTCGTTTAGACAGTGTAGTCAAAACATTGGGTCATCTCTCCGATAGTTTGCTTGTTGATTCTATCATTAAAAGTGCTAGGATGCATGCAATAAAAGCACATGGAAATCTTGCTATTGAGGAAGCAAAGTGGGCTCTAAATAAGGCTAAAGAATTTAATAATCGTGATCTTATTGCTAGAGCTCAATTTTATCTTGCCGCAGGATATGATGAAGCTACATTGTTGGATAGTAGTGTTCTTCATTATCACAAAGCGCTTGAAGTAATACAAGGTTCCTCATACGAAAATTGGGACATTCACATCTATTTAAACCTAGGAACTCTCCTTAGAACGCAAGAGAAGTTTAAAGAATCTATAGATGTTCAGTTAGAAGGCTTAAAAATTGTCGAGGAAAATGCGGATAGCTTTATGCAGGCTAGATTCATGACCAATATTGGTTATGCTTATGATCGTTTAAAGGAATTTAAAGAGGCAATTCAATGGCATCAAAAGGCCTTGAAGATATTCGAAGGTTTATCTGACGAATACCAAATCAATTTTGTAAAAGGTAGAATAGGAATAGCGTACGATGAATTGTCCGAATATGATTCAGCGCATTATTACAATAAACAAGCATTAGAATATGCCATCAAAATCGGAGATTCGATTGGCATTGGGCAAACAGCTTCTAATATTGGAAATACCTATAACAAGCAATCTCAGTGGGAGAATGCTTTATATTATTTGGAATTGTCTTTTCAGGTAA
>JGI12316J15310_10000962_pt1 | contig 33732 bp, 32 predicted proteins | sample MarCyaLeptolynsp_FD_15310 | JGI IMG/M metagenome (IMG submission 15310)
CGCCGTCCTGCGACTGGGCATAAAGCGCTTCGCCGAGCTTCATGGAAGCCTGGGCCAGGGCATTGGTCTTGGCCTTGATGTCTTCGACATCATCGCCCTGCAGCGCCTGCCTGAGATCTTCCATGGCCGCATCGATGGTCGAGCGATCCGATTCGGCAATCTTGTCGCCATGCTCTTCCAGGGTTTTTTCCGTCGAGTGAATCAACGCTTCGCCCTGGTTCTTGGCCTCGACGCTCTCACGACGCTTCTTGTCCTCGTCGGCATTGGCCTCGGCGTCCTTGATCATCTGATCGATATCGTCATCGGACAGTCCACCGGAAGCCTGGATGCGGATCTGCTGCTCCTTGCCGGTGCCCTTGTCCTTGGCCGAGACGTTGACGATGCCGTTGGCATCGATGTCGAACGTGACCTCGACCTGCGGCACGCCACGCGGCGCCGGCGGCAGTCCGACCAGATCGAACTGACCCAGCACTTTGTTGTCGCTGGCCATTTCACGTTCGCCCTGGAACACACGGATCGTAACCGCGGTCTGATTGTCTTCCGCCGTTGAGAAGACCTGGCTCTTGCGGGCCGGGATCGTCGTGTTGCGGTCGATCAGACGGGTGAAGATGTTGCCGAGGGTCTCAATGCCGAGCGACAGCGGTGTCACGTCGAGAAGCAGCACGTCCTTGACATCGCCCTGCAGCACGCCGGCCTGAATGGCCGCGCCCATTGCCACGACTTCATCCGGATTGACGCCTTTGTGCGGTTCCTTGCCGAAGAATTGTTTGACCACTTCCTGGATCTTGGGCATGCGGGTCATGCCGCCGACCAGAACCACTTCGTCGATCTCGCCGGCCGTCATGCTGGCGTCTTTCAGAGCGGACTTGCACGGACCGATCGTCCGCTGCACGAAGTCATCGACCAGCGCTTCGAACTTGGAGCGCGTCAGCTTCATGGTCAGGTGTTTCGGACCCGACGCGTCGGCGGTGATGAACGGCAGGTTGATTTCCGTCTGCTGCGCAGAGGACAATTCGATCTTGGCCTTTTCCGCGGCTTCCTTCAGGCGCTGCAACGCGAGTTTGTCGCCGCGCAGGTCAATGCCCTGTTCTTTCTTGAACTCGTCGGCGAGATAGTCGACCAGACGCATGTCGAAATCTTCACCGCCAAGGAAGGTGTCGCCATTGGTCGACTTGACCTCAAAGACGCCGTCGCCGATCTCCAGGATCGACACGTCGAACGTACCGCCGCCGAGGTCATAGACCGCGATGGTCTTGCCGTCGTTGCGATCCAGGCCATAAGCCAGCGCCGCGGCAGTCGGCTCGTTGATGATGCGCATGACCTCCAGGCCGGCGATCTTGCCGGCATCCTTGGTGGCCTGACGCTGGGCATCGTTGAAGTAGGCAGGAACCGTGATCACAGCCTGGGTCACTTCCGCGCCGAGATAGGCTTCGGCGGTTTCCTTCATCTTTTGCAGCACCATCGCGGAAATCTGCGAAGGCGAATATTTTTCGCCCGATGCTTCAACCCAGGCGTCGCCATTGTCGGCGCGCACGATGTTGAAGGGCACCAGCTTCTTGTCCTTGGCGACCGTCGGATCGTCATAGCGGCGACCGATCAGGCGCTTGACCGCAAACAGAGTATCTTCCGGATTGGTAACGGCCTGGCGCTTTGCCGGCTGGCCGACCAGCCGTTCACCGTCATCGCTGAACGCCACCATCGACGGTGTCGTGCGCGCGCCTTCGGCATTTTCGATAACTTTCGGTTCCTTTCCGTCCATGACGGATACGCACGAGTTCGTCGTGCCGAGGTCGATACCGATGACCTTTCCCATATCTTCTCTCCTTTCGGCAGACCGCCCGGACCTGAGGTCAGCATCCGGAAAGCGCCAAGACTCGACAATTAAGACCTGGCCGGTCCCCATTTGAACTTGAGATTGTCAAAACGAAGCGCCCGCAAAAGCAGGCTTGTTCGGCAGGTATATAAGGAGTTGACGGTGCACACGCAAGAACTGCGTCGCGGATTGTGACGGTACTATGCGCTTTTTTTCAAAGGTTTGTTAATGTCGGGCGGTGTGCAATGGGATTGAAACTGCAATATGGTGTCTTAGCCGGAATTCAACAGCCCAGCAAAACCCGTTAAGGCTGCAGCGCTGTTGATCTTCGAATAGCTGCAATGTCCGGAACAAGCTACCCCTTGTCGGTATCCAGGAGCTCCAGATTGCCGAGAATCTGCTGGTTCTGGGGGTCAGCTTGCGATGCCTGGGTCAACACCGACCTCGCCTTGGCTTTGTCGCCCCGCAAGAAGTAGGAATAGCCGCGATTGTTGAGGATCTGCGGCAGCGGACCCTTGATCTCGACGAGTTCATCATAGGCCCGGTCTGCCAGATCGAACCGGCCGAGCTGGTCGTAGGACGCAGCCAGGCCGAGCCAGGCTTCGGCATTGCGCGGGGACGCTTCGACGGCAGCGCGGAAATTGCGTTCCGCAAGGCCGAAATTGTTGCTGCGAAAGTTCGCCTTGCCCTCTTTCAAGGGATTGGACTTCGCCGAGGAAAACCAGGATTTGCGCGGCTTTTCCTTTTCGGCGACAAACGAGGAATGGGTACCGACGGCGCCACAGCCCGAGAGCGCCAGCGCAAGACCGATAGCGATGATGATTCTGGAAAAAGACATGCCGCCCCCGAACGTTTCTGGTTCATTCAACGTTCCAGGAGATTAACACGAGCGGATGAAAGTTAAATTAAGTTATGTATCGGATTTTATTCAATTTTTCGACCATCAGACAAAGCATTGCGGGCGTCAGGCCGCGGGCATCACATTCCGGATTCCATGAACCGCACGATCGCCGGAAGGATCGCCACGAGCAACACGACCGGCAGTATGAAGGCAGTGACCGGGATCGACATTTTCGCTGGCAATGCGTAGGCCTTTTCTTCGGCTGCCGACAATCTCTTGTGCTTCATTTCATCGCTGTAGACCTTCAGCGCCTCTGACAGTGAGGTGCCCAATTCCTTGGATTGCTGCAGGAGCGTGGCGAAGGATTTGACCTCCTCCAGACCGAGACGATCGGCGAGTGTCTTCAGTGATTCTTCCATCGTGTGGCCCGCGCGCATCTCGAGCGAGGCAATCGACAGATGGGTCGACAGTTCGGGATAGGTCGGTCCGAGTTCACGACCGACACGGTCAAGCGCCGCCTCGATGCTCAATCCGGCTTCGGCGCAGACAACCATCAGGTCCATGAAGTCGGGAAATCCGAGCTTGTTGCTTTCGGTGACCCTGCGGATCCGGCCGTCGAGATAGACCCGTGGCAAATAATAGCCAAGCACGGTCAGGCCAATGCAGACCATGCCCTGATTGGCAAGCGTCGGCTCGAACAGGCCGAACCGGAAAATCGTGATCGCAGCAACCAGGCCGGCAATCGCCAGAAGGACCCGAAACGCGAAATACCAACCGATGGCTTTCGATTCGAAAAATCCGGCCCGGATCAACATCAGACGCAGGGTCTTGATCCCGGCTGGATCAGATGTCTCGTAGTAGCTGGCGGCCTGGGTCGCGACCTTTTCGGTCACCGTCTTCAAAGTGTTTTCCGATCCCGCGCCGCGCGCGCCGTTCCTTGTCGAGCCCGGCGCCTTCTGTTTCAGGCGCTGGCGTACATCGTGGCGGGAACGCATGTGCCGATAGATGCCATAGGCGCCCATACACACGAACAGGACAGTAAAAAAGATCGCGATCTGCAACGCCATCCGGACAATTCCTCAAATCTTGAAGCTGACCATTTTCAGCAGCATGATATTGCCGACCGTCATCCAGAAGATACCGGCGCCCAGGCCGATCATGGTGGTCATGTGATGCCAGACCTCGCCGTAATAATCCGGCGTCATAATGTTGACCACGATCATCATCAGGATCGGCAGCGCACTCAAAATGATCGCCGAAATCCTGCCTTCGGCGGAAATCGCGGTGACCTTGCGGCGCATCTTGATACGCAACCGGATCATCGCCGCGAGGTTGTCGAGAATTTCCCGCAGGTTGCCGCCGGACGTCGCCTGGATGGAGACCGCCGTCACCAGCAGCGGCAAGTCCGGATGACCAATCCGGGCCTGCATGTTTTTCAGAGCCGTTACCAGATCGGATCCATAAGTGACCTCATCGGCGATCAGTCCGAATTCGGAGCCGATCGGATCGGCCATTTCGCGGCCGACCATGGAAACCGCCACCGGCACAGGGTGTCCGGCTTTCAAGCTGCGGACGATCAGTTCGATCGCTTCGGGCAGTTGCGCGCCGAATCGTTTACGCAGACGCCCGCGCAGGAAGCGGAGCACGAAAACCGGCACAATCGTGCCGGCCACGAAGGCAATCAGCGCGGCATCCAGCGCGGACTGAAACTGCACATACCCGAAAATGCCTGCCGCCAGTGCGAAGATAAAGACCGTTGCGAACAGGCGCGGCATGCCGATCGTCACACCCGATTGCACAATCAGGCAATTCAGCCATTGCACCGGAAGCACAAAGGCTCCGGTGGCGGTGAGTCCACGTTCTCGGCGCAGTTTGACCAGCACGTCCTGCTGCGAGACGTCGGCCTTCATTCCGCGCATACGCCGGTTGATACGCTGGCGCTGCGAGCGCGCGTCGGAAAACACCAGATAAAGCGCCTCGACGACCAGCACCGCCGCCAGGCCAGCGGCAATAGCGATCCAGTGCCGTTCGGACAAATCGGATATTGCAGCAAAAATATCCATTATAGCGATCTCGACGGATCGAAATATTCACCCGGCAGATCCACGCCCATGGCAACCAGTTCCTCAAGGAAACGGGGGCGGATACCCGTGGCGGTGAAATGGCCATGGATCTTGCCGTCGGCGTCCATGTGATCGCGCTGGTACCGGAATATTTCCTGCATTTGCAGGATGTCGCCCTCAATACCCGTGATCTCGGCAATCGAGGTGATCTTGCGCTGGCCGTCGGACAGCCGGGTCAATTGTACGATCATGCCAATGGCGCTGGCGATCTGGCTGCGAATACTGGAAACCGTCATCGGCATGCCGGTCATGCCGAGCATCTGTTCCAGGCGGGCAATGGCATCACGCGGATTGTTGGCGTGGATCGTGGCCATCGATCCTTCGTGGCCGGTGTTCATGGCTTGCAACATGTCGAAGGCCTCCTCACCGCGCACCTCACCGAGGATGACCCGGTCGGGACGCATGCGAAGGGCATTCTTGACCAGGTCGCGCTGCTTGATTTCGCCATTGCCTTCGACATTGGGGGGCCGGGTTTCCATGCGTCCGACATGCGGCTGCTGCAATTGCAGTTCCGCCGCGTCTTCAATCGTGATCAGCCGTTCGGTGTGGGAAATGAAGGCGGAAAGCGCGTTCAGCATTGTGGTTTTACCGGTTCCGGTACCGCCCGAAATCAATGTGGTGATCCGAGCATTCACCGCAGCCGAAAGGACATCCGCCATGGGCTCGGTCAGAGCGCCGAAATCGACCAGCTTGTTCAAGCCCAGCGGTTTTTTGGAAAATTTGCGGATAGAGACCAGCGGGCCGTCGATTGCGATCGGCCGGATCGCGGCATTGAAGCGAGATCCATCCGACATGCGGGCGTCGCAAGTCGGATAAGACTCGTCAATCCGACGCCCGACCGCGGATACGATCTTGTTGACGATGCGCAGCAGATGCGCCTCATCCTTGAACGGAATCTTGATCGGCTGCAGCACACCACTGCGTTCGACGAAACAATTCTCATGACCGTTGATCAGAATGTCGCTTATGGTTGGATCCGCAAGCAGCGGTTCCAGCGGTCCCAGGCCCATCATTTCATCGACGATGTTTTCGACAAGGTCATCGGTTTCCGCCACATTCAGGGCAAGCCGCTCCTGCTTGGCGTATTCGCCGACATAATCGCGGACCTCGTCCATCACCTCCTTGCGGCTCAAGCGATCAAGGGCGATCAGATTCAAATCCTCGATCAGCTTGTGATGAATCTTGGCGCGCACGTCCATCATGCTGGCCGAGGTTCCGCCCTTGATCTCCACCGGACTGCGGGCAGGCTCCGGCTCGGCTGCTTTCACCGGCTTTGCCTTTTGGGAATCGGCAGGCGACGGTTTGGAAACTGGCCCCGGCGCGGCAGTGGCCGCCGGATCGGGAACCGGAGCCGGAGGCGCAACTGGCCCAGGGTCGGGAAGCGTACGCAGTGCGGAAAACCGATTGCTCATGAACTTGGGTCCTTGCCGGGTTACGCGGCGCGCTTGTTTTTCCGGGAAAAGAAATTCAGCAGCGATTTCTTTTTGCCTTCGGCGACCTCCTCGCCGGCAAACAGAATCGCACTCAGATCGGCGGAAATATTCGAATTCGGCTTGATGTCTTCCAGCGGCGCACCCTTGTCGACCGCTTCGCGGACCAGGGGGTAATTGTTGGATACACCGCCCAGGAACGCGCCTTTCAGCACATCTTCAAGATCGGATCGTTTCAATCCGCCATCGAACATCTTTTCTTCATAACGGTTGACGATGACGCCCGGTTGCGCCTCTTCGCCGACCTGGCGTTGGATAGAGTCGACCAGGCGCTCGGCATTGCGGATACAGGGTACGGTCATGTCGGCAACGACATAGAGCCGGTTGGAACCGAGCAAGACCGTTTCTGTCCACGGGAACCAGATCCGCGGCATGTCGATCACCACGTTTTCAAAATGCGCCGATACGAGGTCGAGCAGCCTGATCACCACTTCCGGCTGGAAAGACCGCATTTCGGCGGGCTGATGCGGCGCGGCGATCACATTCAGTCCGCTGTCATGTTTCGACAGCATGACCTCCAGCAATTGCCGGTCGAGACGTTCCGGATTGTTTTCGATTTCGTCGATTTCGAACTGCGGTTCGATGTCGAGATAGTCGGCGCAGGATCCGTGCTGGAAGTTGAGATCGACGACGCATGTTCCCTTGCCGTCGCCGAGTCCCCGGCGGTTCAGCAGGCTTGCCGCCTGCAGCGCCAGGGTGGTCGCGCCGACACCGCCGGCGGCCGGCAGGAATGTCCGAATCTCGGCTTCGATATGCCCCTTGTCGCCGGCATTGCCGAGCGCCTGCAGACAGGTTCTGACAAGATCCTTGCTGCCGACCGGTTTGGTCAGGAAATCGGCGATCTTCAGGCGCATCATATGGCGCACCAAATCCGCATCACAGGTATCGGCGAGCACGACTACCGGTGTGTTCGGTGCGAGGCCAGCAACCAATTGCGCCAGCGCGTCGTGATCCTCGGTCGCGCCGGCACCGAGATCGATAATCGCCAGCTTGGCTTCGACGTCGCCCAACGCCGCAATCGCATCGGACGGTGCCATCGCGAGCACCTGAAGCTCCAGGGCGTGCGACACCTTGAACGCGGAGGAAATGGATTGCACCATCTCCGCGTCCGGCGAAACCAGAACCAGTCGGTGAGCAAAATCCGGTTGCGAGGGAATTATCGTCATTGTCATGCTCTTGTTTTTCGGCGCTGCCGCCGGGTTCAATCGGGATCAGGTGCTTTGCCGGCGGCTGTTTGGCCTCGGCCTATTGCGTAAGGCCGGCATCGGACGCCGATACCGAGTCCGATTCGGAGCCGGAACTTTCGCCGCTGCGATAGGTGTCGACCGCCCTGACGGCCCGGTTGCCGTCCTGATCGATATCGGTCCAGGACGCCCGGCGATCCCAGGGATCGATGATCTGCAGCACCTTGTTGGCAGCCACCGCGTCGCCTGCGGCAAAGCCAATGGTTTCGCGCCGGCTGACATATTCGGCGCAGGCGGTGGTCAACAGGCCCGTCGCAACAATGAAAGTCAGAGTGAGCGGTTTTTGCAGGCGTGACCGGCATTCGGCGAATGAAAATCTGGTCATGGATTGTCTCCTAGGGCAGGTCGAGGATGTGACCGGTCGGCAAGCCGCTTGTACTGGTTGCCTGGGAAAGCCGCGCCACGCGCCTGCGGGGAATTTCGCTCTTTCCGTTCAGGAAAAAGTCGACTTCGCTGCCGCGCGCCGCATTATCGAACGGCGTCGCGATGTGCTGGCCGGGCGCGATCGGCTGGACCAGGCGCGGGGTGACGATGATCACCAGATCGGTTTCGTTGCGCCGGAAGGACGAGGAGCGAAACAGGGCGCCGAGGATCGGCACGTCGGAGAGCCAGGGCAATTGCTGCTTGTCGTAGGTGTTGCCCGACTGCAGCAGACCCGCGATGACGAAACTCTGCCCGTCGCGCAACTCCACCGTGGTCTTGGCGCGCCGCACCGAGAGACCGGGAATCTGCAACCCGTTGATAACCACCGAAGCGGTCGTGTCGATCTGACTGACCTCAGGCGCGATCTGCAGGTTGATCAAGCCATCCTTGAGCACGGTCGGGGTGAACTCCAGCCCGACGCCGAATTTCTTGAACTCGATGGTGATTGTGTCCTCGTCGGATTGAACCGGGATCGGGAATTCGCCGCCGGCCAGAAAACTCGCCGTGTCGCCGGACATCGCGATCAGATTCGGTTCGGCCAGACGCCGGCCGAGATTGTGTTCCTCAAGTGCCTGGACCAGAGCGTCGGCGCTGACGCCGTCGCCTACCAATTGTCCGATCGCCGCCCCGAACGGGACGGCACCGCTGATCAGGGACGCCGTGCCGACCGTCGCGGCAAAATCCCGCCCCACCGCATTCCACTGGATCCCAAGCTCCTTGCCGCGGCTTCTGCGCGCCTCGATGAACCGCACTTCCAGCATCACCTGCTGCGAACCGGCGACGGAGACCGAATTGATGACGTCAGACCCGTATTGTTCCGCCAGTTCCACAGCTTCCTTTGCGGAGACGGAGTCGGATGCCGTGCCGTTCAAAACGATGCGCCCGTTGGCGGTGCTCGCCCGGATGCTCGATTTCTTGAGCTTTGCGCGCAGTTTGGCGTTCAGGTTCTTCACATCGTAGGTGACTTCAACATCGATCATGCCGACCAGCGTCTGGCTCTTGTCGAACAGGGCGATGCCGGTGGTGCCAACGGCCTTTCCCAGTACATAAAAGGACTGGTCGGTGAGTGGCGAGACCGTTGCAATTTCCGGATCGCCAACGACGATTTCACTGAATCCAAGATCGGTCTGGACGGTTCTGGGCTTGCCTTTGGCCACTTTGACCGTCGCGGTGGTGCGGCCGGACACCAGCTTGATCCGGTAATCCTGCGCCCAACCGGGATTAGATGTCGCAGCCATTGTCGCAACGAAGGCGGCAACCAGCAACGCGCCCGGACCTGACAGGCGACCGGCGGTCGCGCAGCTGCCGGCCAGGAATCGTATCATCGCAGTCGCAAACCCTGATGTCTTTTTGTTCGGGTTCATTCTCTTCTTCCCCCTGTCATCGACGGCATGGCCGTCGCCCCTGACAAATTCGTTTCTGCCTCAATTGGTTTTGCGCCGTCTGCGGCGCTCAGCGCCTCAGCGATTGGCATGCGTTCCAACGGCGCGGCCAAGCGCGCTCGGCACCGAGTGCTGCAGGCGGGTGTCGGCATGCGTAACCCAGACGACTGAGAACGGGCTGCGCGGCGCCGGTTGGCCGGCATCCGATGAAACCCTTGTCGTATCCAGATCGAGCGTCGATACCGAGGCGATCGACAATCCTTCAACGTCGCCGGCCCGTCGCAGAACCAGTGACAACGTGCCGGTGGTCGAGGCAAGCGTCAGCCGCTGCGCACCTTCGGCATTGACTTCCAGGGTGACAGCCTGCACGACCTGCGGATCTTCCGCTCGCTCGTCGGCAAGCTGGTCGATAGTGAGAACCTTGACGTTTTGCTCGATCACCGAGGCCACGGATTTCTGGTCATCCGTATCCCGGCTCCAGACGACATCGACCCGGTCGCCGGGAAGAATGAAACCGGCGACACCGGCTACGTCGTTGACCCGAACGGTGGTCGCGCGCATGCCGTCGCCGATCACGTTGGCGAGCCCGCCACGGCCGTCGGGTCCAGTGATCTTTGCCTTCAGAACCGGTTCATTGGGTTCGATTGCGGTCAGCACCACCCGGCGTCCGGATTCGGTGACTTCCGCAACGGTCGAAAACGCGCCTTCGGGAATGGCCTCTTCCGGCCAGGGGATCTCTATCAGGTTGGAGTCGGATAATTCGGTTCCGAACCGCAGCGGCTTGCCGGCTGCGACAATCGTATTGAACACGACCTGCGGCTGAACCACGGCAACCGGAGCCTCGATGTTCGAGGTTTGGGCGGTAAGGTATTGGTCGGCTCCAACAGCCGCCGCAGTACCCGCGCCGACCGCCAGCAGCACCATCGTCACAATGCGTTTTTGTATCGCCATATTCTATGCGCCCCATGCCTATTCATTGGCAACACTAGCGCATCGATATTGAATAATTTCTAATATTTCCAGTTAATTTTTTGCTTATTATCAGTATAAATATTTATGTTCTTTGTATTAAAATGTATTTCATCTTCATATTAATTAGATATTGGAATTCGACTTTCTACATTAAATAGATAATCAGCTCCATTTGTCGACAAGAAACAATGTTTTTATTTTTACAAATTTCTTTAAATAGCCCCAATTCCAGCAGAAGATTTGTCAAATACTCTTGTTCATGAAAATTCTTCGAGGTATTGCATGGCCTTGACCAAATCATTGGGAGCAAGTGTTTTGAAGTAGTTTGAAGCGTAGGGTGCCTTCAACGATTCCCTGGCGATCCGATAAAAGTCATCGTGATCAGTCAGGCCGAGACGCGCAAACGACGTAGGAAGTCCAATTCGGCGAAAGAATGAGCTCAACCTGTCCAGCTCGGCAGCGTCGCCCTGTCCGGCGGCCAACTGCGTCAAGGTACCCAGAGCAACCATTTCACCATGCAGCAAACCAGCGAGTTGCGGCGTCGTCGAAAAACCACGCACCATGGAATGCGCTATGGACAGGCCGCCGCTCTCGAAAGCAAGTCCGCTAAGCAGAATCGCTGACTCGACAACCCGCTCGAATATTTCGTCGAGCGTTTCGGCATTCATCGCAGCCTCGCCATCCTCGAGCAGGATATCGTGCGCCCGCCCCACGATGGCCTTTGTAAGTTCAGTCGGGACGCCCCCGAAAAAATTATGACCCCCGGCCGCCAGAACCCCCGCCAACTCGTAGGGTTTCGACAATGCATCACCGATTCCAGCTGCCAGAAATCGCCTTGGCGCTCTGGCAATTATCGCAGTATCGACCAGCACAAGGCAGGGATTCGCCTTCATCCTGCGTACGCCTTCCACAGCGTGGTCTGGAGTGTAGACGACTGCGATATGGCTTGTTGGACTATCGTTCGAAGCGATGGTTGGAACAATGGCAACTGGAAGATTGCGGTCAATTGCAGCGCCCTTGGCGGTGTCGATCGCCTTGCCGCCGCCAATCCCTATCACCAGGCGCGCATCGCCCAGCTCCCTGGCCCGTGCGGATATTTCGACACTTGTGCATTCGCCACCAAAACCCAACACGCGCGCATCAGGCAGTTGTGCGGCGAGTGGGCCGCCTAGAATTTCCAAGGCGACAGGATCGACGATGATAGCCACCGGTCCACCACCGGCTATCGCGACTTCATCCCCTAGCCGTTCGATGGCGCCCGGTCCCTGAATGTAACGTTGCGGTGCGCCAAGTATCCTGAATTTCATACCATTACCCCTTCACAGCACCGGCGGTGAGACCCTGCACGAAGTAACGCGACAACAGGGTGAAAGCTATGAACAATGGCAACGCGATCAGCGTGGATCCCGCCATGATATCCCCCCAACGCAAATCGAAAGCACCAACCATTGAGGCAAGACCCAGGGGGACGGTTTTATTGGCATCCGATCCGATCATAACCAAAGCAAAGGTGTAATCTGTCCAGGATAACAGAAAGGCAAAAATCGCCACCGTTACCAGACCGGGTATCGACAACGGCAGGACCACGCGCAGAAACGCGCCCAGTCGAGTACACCCGTCAACCATGGCAGCTTCTTCCAGTTCAAAGGGCATGGTTTTGAAGAAGCCCCACAGAAACCAAACTCCAAGCGGCATGGTGATCGTCAAGTGGGAAATAACCAGCGAGAGCAACGTATCATTCAATCCGATCACGTTGAACATCGTGTAAAGCGGGATCGCCAAAAGGAGTGGCGGAAACATGTATGCGTACAACATGCCAGCTATGATCATTTGCTTTCCGCGCATGCGCACCCGAGTTACGCCATAAGCGATCATGATCGACAGAACCATCGTTAAAACGACTGTGGTTACAGCGACTATCAGACTGTTCAGGAACTGGCGCGGGTAATCCGTCTGGGCCAAAAGGCTCAAATAATAATCAAAGGTGAGACTTCGGGGCAATAACGTCGGGTTCGTAAGGATCTCTTGGGTGGGTCGCAGAGATGAAGAAATCATCCAATATATTGGAAAGGCGCTATAGATCGCCAATATAACAACTGCAAAGTAAAGAGCCAGGCGGTTGAGACCAAATTTTTGCCCAGGGGAATGGTTCATTTCCCTTCCTCCATCGGAAAGGCTCGGAAGTAGAGCGTGACCGCGACCATCAGGACCAGGAAGGAAAGCGTGGCAATCGCCGCACCGCTGCCAATGTCGAAGAGTGCAAACGCTTTGCGATAGGACAACACCGGCAGATGCTCGGTTGCTCCGAGTGGTCCACCTCCGGTCGTCAGCCAGATCACGTCGAGTTTGTTGAACATCCAAACGCCACGCAGAAGGATGATAACAGTTAGTATCGGACGCAACATCGGCAGAGTAATATGAAAAAACTGTCGGATTGGCCCTGCACCATCCACCCGGGCCGCTTCGTACAATTGCACGGGCACCGTTTGCAGACCGGCAAGAAAGGTAGTCGTAACGAACGGCGTCCAGAGCCAGACCGAGATCAGGATAACTGAAAACATCGATGCGGATTCTGTTTCGAACCAGTTTATGGATGGCAACCCCCACTCGTCCATCAGTATGGTGATAATGCCGAATGATCCGTCTACCATCCATTTGAACGTCAGAACCGCAATAACGGTGGGCAGCAAATAGGGCAAAAAGGTCAGCCCACGCAGCAAGGACCGCCCCAAAAATTGCTGGTTCAACACCAGGGCAAATCCAATGCCGAGGACGACCTGAAGAAATATCGTTACCCCTGCATAGACGATCCCGTTCCACATGGCATTCCAGAACTCGCCACTGCTCAAGACGGCCGCGTATTTGTCCAGCCCTACCCAAACCGGATCAGACGTTAAGGACGGTATGTCATAAAAACTGAGTGACACCGCATAAAGTGCGGGCCCTACAATCAACACCAACGTAGCAATGACGCCCACGGTCAAGAAACCGGGTAGTAGCCAACGGGTCATCCAATATCTCCTGGAGGACTGATGGGGAGCTTCTGTCGCTCCCCATCAATAAAAATTACCCGGCGACCTGACGGATTTTTTCGGCAGCGACGGAGACAGCTTCGGCAGAGTCCATCCCGCGCAAGATCTTGTTTTGCAACATCTCAGGCAACGCAAAGGACTCAAATACCTTGCCTGGACGCACGTCGGGCTCCGGTCCCTGCGTGTCGATTGAGGTCACGATCACCGACTCATCCGTAACGAGACGGCGCATCGTTTCAATCATGCCGCTGTGCTTTTTGATCAAGGCATTGTCGCGCCAGCGCTGATCATCGTAGATGTCCAAACGGGTCGGCTGGAAATGGACCGGAGCGGTGTGCAGGAAATCGACCATCAATTCAGTCGTCATCCAGCTCATGAACTCCATCGCCGCGCCGGAGTTTTCGGTGTTCATCACCATCCAGCCATCATACCCATGGTTGGCGGCCTTCCGGTTGCCGCTGCTGTCCATGTAGGGCATGATATCGAGTTGAGCGGCAATTTCAGGATTGTCCCGTTCAGCGGATTCGATCACCCGGCCGGCGTATGCACCGTGAGCGACGGTACCGGCGACCACATTCGACAAGACATCTCCGTAGCTGGCTTGGAGGGCTCCGCTCGGCATTGTCGGGTAGAGGCGCGCCATGAAATCGAGATACGCCGCCGCTTTTGGCAAAAAATCCTCACTGTCCAAAGTGACGTTCCATTGATTGTCGAACAGTGTGACCCCCTCGGCCCACATGAAGGCAAAGGACATCCAATTTGTTGCGCCATTTGAGCCGATCGGAAACAAGCAACCCTTTCGACGGCCCTCAATTGTGGCTTCACAATTGCCGGCAAATTGATCCCAGTTCTGCGGGATACTCAGTCCCTTTTTCTCGTACAAGTCTTTGCGGTAGTAAATCAGGGCCAGATTGTAATCGAAGGGATACCAGTAAACTTTCCCATCGATTGGGAAGAGAATATTATTGCCCCATTCGTATTGGTCGGTCAGTTCGTTCATGGGAACAATGTGACCTTCCTCCGCCAGGAGAAGAACCTGCCCAATAAATCCGGTTGTTCCGATGTCGTAGGGCGTTCCCGAGCGAATGCCGTTGGTCAGTTTGGTATATGCCTCACCCAACGGAACGGAATCGACAATCACCTCAATGCCGGTTTTTTCCTGGTACAGTTTTGTCGCCCTGGCAAAAAAAGCAAGCGTATCCTTGCCCGTTTCCCCGTTCAGAAACCGAATTGGGCGAGTGGATTGCGCATGAACGGCTGGCGCTGCCAGTCCTGACATAGCCAATCCCAGTCCAGCACTGCCCAAACCCCGCAGCGCCTGTCTTCGAGTCAGTAAACCCGCTTTGTCGATAAAAGATTTCATGGTCTTCCTTCTCCACTTTTTACTTGATTCCGTAGATTCAATTATTTTTTTGCTCACCCCTTGTTTTGCCGAATTCGCATTCCACTTTCGAGATCGAACAATTGGATGGATGTCAACGGAGCGTGAAGCGCGATGGAATCCCCAACGGCGATGTTGTCCCGGCGGCCGGTCATTGCTCTCAGACGGTGACCACCGACTTCACCAATGAAAAGTGTTTGGGATCCGAGTTGCTCGACTCCCTGAACATGAAAGGGTAACCCCTCGGATGCGGGTTCAAGCGCTTCCGGACGGATGCCAACGGTAACTGCGCCGGTATCAATGCCGTCAGGCGCATCCACTGAAATGCCCTCTGCGAAGATCAGACGCCCATTCAAAATGTCCGCTGGAAAGAGGTTCATTTCCGGAGAGCCGACAAAACCTGCGACAAACGCATTGGCCGGGCGGTCGTATACTTCCAGTGGCGTGCCGATTTGCTGAACGTGACCGTCACGCATGATCACAATTCTGTCCGCCAACGTCATTGCTTCGGTTTGGTCATGGGTGACGTAGAGCATTGCCTTACCAATCCGGCGTTGCAGGAGGGCAATTTCCTCGCGCATCCTTGCGCGCAGCTTTGCATCCAGGTTTGAGAGGGGTTCATCCAACAGAAAGATCGCCGGATCACGGACCAGGGCGCGCCCAAGCGCGACTCGTTGCATTTGTCCACCTGACAACTGACCTGGTTTGCGATCGAGAAGGTGGACGATGTCGAGCATGTCCGCGGCTTCGTTGACGTGCCGGGATACCTCGGCGTTGCCCATTCCGCGCATTTTTAGACCGAAGGCCAGGTTCGCGCGGATTGTCTTGTGCGGGTAGAGTGCATAGTTTTGGAACACCATTGCGATGTCCCGGTCCTTCGGCTCCAATTTGGTCACATCGCGGTCACCGATCCGGAGTTCACCCGAACTGATCGTTTCAAGACCGGCCACCATTCGAAGTGTCGTTGACTTGCCGCAGCCTGATGGGCCCAGCAGCACGATCAACTCGCCTTCCGCGATCTCAAGATCCACTCCTTCAACGGCCACCACTTTGCCATAGGTTTTGCGCAGTTTCTTGAGGCTGACTCCGGACATCACCTTGCCCCCCTGGCTGAGTGAGCGATATCGTGATTAACAGGTGTCAAAGCCTCTTTGGTTGCCCGGAACCTTTCGAAGGCAGCGTCATAGATTTCTTTTGTTTCAGGATTAGGAGAAAGCGTTTTCGCCACCCGAATAAGGCGCGCTGCGTCGTTTGTGTCTGAAAAATTTCCGCTGCCAATGCCGGCAATCAGTGCCGCCCCAAACGAAGCGTCTCCCTGTTCCGGGATTTCGATTGTCAGGCCGGTCACATCTGCAATGATCTGACGCCACAGCCCGCTCTTTGTTCCACCGCCCACCAATCTGGCGGTGCCAAACCCCATTTTGCGTGCGCGCAGAACTTCAAGACAATCACGCAATGTGAAAGCAATGCCCTCATAGACCGCGCGGCAAAAATGCGGTGCACCATGATCGAAACCAAGTCCAACGAAGGAGGCGCGTAGATCGGGGTCCCAATAGGGGCTGCGTTCACCGTTCAGGTAGGGATGAAACAGCAGTCCTCCGCTACCGGCAGGTGCCTGCTGGGCCATCCGGTCCATGCCACTGAATCCCATATCGGCAAATAGCGAATCGCGCAGCCAACGATGAGCCGACGCACAAGAATTTGTGCCCAAGATGGCGTAGCAATGATTGGCTACAAGATGCGGATAGTGAATCACATCATCAGAAAACACAGGATCAGGCGTCAAAGTCGAAACGGTTCCCGCTGTTGCCAGCTTCAGCGTTCCAATCCCTGTGCGCAGCATTCCCCCCGAAAAGGTCTCTGCGTTGGTGTCTGACGTCCCGCAGATTACGATGGTGCCTTGCCGCAACCCTGTCGCGGTCGCGGCAGCTGCCGTTAGCTTACCTGTCGCAGCAGTCGAAACGACGATTTCCGGAAGCATGACAACTGACAGTCCTGCGAACGCGCAAAGTTCTGCGGACCAGCCTCCGGTTTTCGTGTCCGCGAGCATCAAACCCCATGCATCCGTATGGTCGGTGACGTCGCTCCCATCGAGACGCCGGCGAAGCCAATCTTTTGCCGGTCGTATCCGGTGGATTTTCGAGTGGTTCTCCGGCTCCTCTTCCTGAAGCCACATCAATTGCGGCAACGTCCAGGTGGGACTGATCCTGTTGCCCGAGATTTGCAGAATGCGCTCGCCGTTCGCCTCCCGCGCACGGGCTGCCTGATCCCCGGAGCGCTGGTCGTTCCACATGATCGCCGGGCGCAAAACACGACCCTCAACATCCTCAAGAACGTGAGTGTGCGCTCCGGCGGTCAATGAGACGGCAGCGATCCGGTTCGAATCTACTCCGGAAGCCCAGATATCCTGCAATGACGCGACTAAAGCAGACCACCAGCCCTCAGGATCCTGTTCGCTGTACCCGGCACGGGGTACAAGCGTTTCAATGTTTTTGGAGGCACTTCCAGCAATTCGCCCCTCACTGTCGATCACCATGGACTTCAGTGAGCCGGCTCCAAGATCAATGCCAAGAAACAGATCTTTAGTCATTGCCACCTCGATCAAGAAAAGGATCGACAGCTCCGGCGCGCGCAGGAAATCCCAGCTTTCCAGGGTTGAACAGATTCTCCGGGTCGATCGCCTTTTTGACTGCCCTCAAGACGTCCATACCAACGCCATGTTCCCCGTCCATCCAAGCGCCGCGAAAAAGACCGCTCCCGTGATGGTGCGCAATGGAGCCGCCATGCGCCAAGGTTTCGCCTTGGGCGATCTCCCACATCCGCGCATGCAGAGGTAAAGCAACACTCTGCTCCATCGGCGGCAGTCGCAGGGTCATGTACTGGCAAACCCCTTCGGGGTAGACATGTGACCAATGCGCGCTGAAATGGGCGTCGGGATGAAGTTCGGCAATCTGCGTGGCGATCGTGTCGTAAAGTGCCGTGACTTGCGACCAGTTCACAGTCACCTCGATCGTGTCATTATAGTATCCACGATCCAGCCATTGTTTGGTAATCGACACGTAGCGGTTTTCACGCCACTCGTCGAACGGACGGGCCTCGGTTTTAACACCGCCCATTTTCCGGGCAAGATTCCGAACCAATTTCGCCTCGGCAGCCACCATGGAGGACTCCCCGCAAACGACGATATTGGCCATCACCGGTAGCTCTTCAAATGCCGCAATTCCTTCCGTCCGACCGGCGGCTTCTTTTTCGTCATAAAGCCGGACAATTCGAGGATGCAAACCCGCTTGCATGATGTGCTTGGCCAGGCCCAGCGCGGATGCACGATCTGGAAAGGCCAGCACGATTACCTCTTCCGCCTCTGGCAACTTCCATACCCGCATCGTCAGCTCTGTAATGATCGCCAGAGTGCCTTCGCTGCCAACAATCAGGTCCAGAACGGAGGGGCCGGTGGCGCGTTTGGGGAGGGGCCGCACCTCCATGACCCGACCGTCAGGCAGCACCGCCTTCAGGCCAACAACGATGTTTTCGATTTTTCCATAACGGCTGGACTCTTGACCGCCACCGCGACAGGCAGCCCAACCGCCCACAGTCGAGATAGTCAACGATTGAGGCAGATGACCGCACGTATACCCTTTTGCATTAAGCGCAGCCTCGAACATTTCACCGTTCATGCCCGCCTCAACGGTCACCAGATTGTTTTCGGTATCGAATTTGATGATCTGGTCCATGCGCCGCATATCGATCATCAGCTCGTTTTGCAGGGGAATAATTCCCCCCAGAACGCCGGACCCGCTTCCATAGGGGATGACCGGAAGATCTGATTTGGCAGCCGTTTCCACAATCCTCGCGACCTCCTCCGTAGTCGCTGGACGCAACACCAGGCTCGGCAGAGTTCCGACATACGCACCGACTCTGGCGCGAAATGTCGCGAAGGGGAGCCTGTCATGGGCATAGCAACCACGATCGGCTTCCTCAGTCAGAACATTCTCCCTGCCTAGTAGCGTGCAAAACTCGGCTGCAAGGTCGTTATGAGTCAAAATAGAATTCCTCTTTTATGCCCAAAACAGCGATATTTTCGCTTGGACAAACGTTTGCTCAAACGCGTTAATGAGGATTATGACCCATTATGTCAAGCCTTAGTTTGAATTAGTTGGCGCTGTTGAAGACCTGCGGATCAGATTGCCCGGAGGCAGCAGCAGCGGCCCGCCCGAACCTGGATCATCCTCCTCGATCAGCGACACAAGGCGCTGAACGGCTATTCTTCCCATCTCGTCGGTGGGCAGTGCGACCGTGCTTACCTGGGGGAAAACCACCCTGGCCAGCAGGTCATCGTGCAGAGTTATTACCGAAATGTCGTCAGGTATGTGTTTGCCAAGCGCATGAAGCCGCGCGATTGCCGCTGCACCGGTCAAAAGAGTGGCGGCGTGTATTGCCGTGACACCGGCGGCCAAAAGCGCGTCGACCGCATCGGGCACTCTGGCAGGATCGTATCCTGCTTCAGCCACGAGACAGGATTCAGGATCCAACCCCGCATGCTTTAATGCATCAGACCAGCCGCGGCGGCGCATCTCACCGTTGAAACGTCCCAGGCGCCCAGCCAGATGTCCAATTCGCCGATGCCCCAGTTCTATCAGATAGCGTACCGCGTCCCGTGCTGCCGTGTAGGTATCCATTGCGATGCAATTTTGATCACCTGGCAGAATGCGGTTGATAATGACATGCGGTCGGTTTGTGCTGGCAAGGGTTTGTCGTAGCTGATCATCGGCGTCGAAGCTGGCTATGATCACTCCCTCAATCATACTTGAGCGGGAGATATCACGGATTATGTCGCCCCCCATGCCACCTCCGTCATAGGCAACGACCAGCGCATAGCCGATGCGACGTGCTTCTCTTTCAGCACTGACAATTGCAGATGAAAAAATCGGGTTCTCAATTTGAGGAACCACCATAAGGATTGTTGACGCTTTTGAAGTTTTGAGCGCACGCGCCGCCGGATTGGCCTGATAGCCAAGCCTGACAGCTGCATCGAGAATGCGTTGTCGAGTATCCGCTGCAACTCGACCTTTGTTTTGAAGCACGCGTGAGACCGTCGATACATCGACGTCGGCCGCCTCGGCGACGTCTCTCAGTGTTGCAGATTTGTTGTATTTTTTTTTCAATAGAGACCAATCCTCCCGGGTACGCTTCAGCGAGGGCCTGACAAAATCCAATCCCCGCATACTCAGCAAGCATAGAGCCGGAGCGCTTCATCCTCCAATTACTTCTTTTCTGTTCAGGTTTGGACCAGCTGCCATTTCCCAAAAGCAACCGAGTTCGCTGTGTGCCGGTATGAATCGAAAGTTGCTGGCAGAGATCAAACACCCAAGTTTGCGGTCAACACGTGCAAACTGAACCGCTCCGAAATTACCGGAGGCCGTATTAGAGCCGGTCGCAAAGCCAGCGGGGTGCATCAGCAAGAGATCGGTCAACGCGCCAACGGATCCTTCTCCGGATCTATCAGCCGAAAAGAGGACTGGCGCTTTACCGGATAAATGCGAAGGACCCTAGTTCGTCTGCCCAAACAGGATCTTGCGTTCCTCGTCACTCGGCGGTGCGGAACGGCGCAGGTCCTTGGCGAGGTCGACGCCGCGCTGGACCGCCGGGCGCGCCTTGATCTCGTTGCGCCAGCGCGCGACGTGCGGGAACGGGTCAAGCGCCTGGCCGAGGGGTTTGGCGATCAGCACCCAGGGCCAGCAAATCATGTCAGCGATGGAATAATCGTCGCCAAGAATATAGCGCCGCCCTTCGAGGCGTCGTTCGAGAACGCCGAGACAGCGTTCGTATTCGCCGGCATAACGCTTGTGCGAATAGGGATGGTCGCCGGGCGCGTAATTGACAAAATGGCTCAATTGGCCGCCCATCGGACCCTGATTGCCGGTCTGCCAGAACAGCCATTCCAGGGCCTCGATCCGACCAGCGGGATCGGCCGGGATGAAGCGGCCGGTCTTTTCCGCCAGATAGATCATGATGGCACCGGACTCGAAAACCGATTGCGGATCGCCGCCCGTATCATGGTCGACGATCGCCGGCATGCGGTTGTTGGGGCTGATTGCGAGAAAGTCCGGTTTGAACTGATCGCCCTTGCCGATATTGACCGGGATCGTGCGATACGCGATCCCCAGTTCTTCCAGAAGAATGGAGACCTTCCAGCCATTCGGCGTCGGCCAGTAATAAAAGTCGATCATTCCGCGGCCTCCGCATCCTCTTCGGCCTGCAATGCGGCCCCATTTGCAATCATCTCGGCGATCTCAGCCTCGGCATATCCCAGTTCGCCAAGCACCTGAATTGTGTTTTCACCCAGTGTCGGCGCGCCGAAACGATGTTCCGGCGGCGTCCGGGAAAATCGCGCCGGTTGCCGGGTCTGACGCAGCCGCCCGGCATGGGCATGCCGGTTCTCGACAACGATGCCATTGGCGACCACCTGCGGGTGATTGATCATGTCGCGCCGGGTCAGAACCGGCGCGCAGGGAATGTCGGCTTCCTCAAGCAAGGTGAGCCATTCGGCCGTGCTCCTGGCGCTGAGCGCCTCCTGGGTCAGATTCAGGCGATCATCCTTGAACACTTCGCGGCGGGCGGAAGTAGAGAACCGTTCGTCGTCGATCCATTGCGGGTTGCCGGTCACGCGGGCGAGCGCAGCCCATTCCCTGTCGCGAATGACCGCGACGGAGATGTAGCCGTCGGCGGTTTCGTAGATCAGATCGATGAAGGATTGCGCGTTCTCGGTCTCGACCTCATCGCCGATGAAGGTGTGCCCGGTCATATCGGAGCTCCACAGGAACCAGACCAGAGTATCGAGCATGGAAAGGGTGACATGTTGTCCCTCACCGGTGCGCTCTCTGGCGAAGAGAGCGGCGGTGATTGCCTGGGAGGCCTGGATCGCGGTCAGTTTGTCAGGCAGAATCGTGCGCACCAGGCGCGGACGCTCGGTATCGGAACCGGCCTGAACGCTGGTCAGGCCGGAAACGGCCTGGATCAGCGGATCGAAGACCGGTTTTTGCGCATACGGCCCCTCGAAGCCGAAGCCGGTGATCGACACATAGACGATACCGGGATTGAAGGCCCGCACAGCCTCTTCGCCAAGCCCGATCCGCTCCATGACGCCCGGGCGGAAATTCTGCACCAGGACATCGGCATCTTTCAGCAGGCGTTTGGCCGCTTCCAGCCCGTCCTCGTGTTTCAGATCGAGCACCAGCGAGCGTTTGTTGCGGTTGTTGTTGACGAAGGACGCCGAAAAGCCACCGCGCCGGGTCGCGACATGGCGCGCATGATCGCCCCCGTTCGGCGCCTCGACCTTGATGACATCGGCGCCCTGGTCGGCCAGGGTCATGGTTGCGAGCGGTCCGGAAATCATCGCCGTAAAATCGACGACGCGTACGCCAGCGAGCGGTCCGGCCATAATTGTCCTCCGTGTTCTGTCCTCGGATCGGGCCGACACTTCTATCAAGGTCGACGGGAATTTGTAAGATTGGATTTACCTCTCACAGGGAGGGGAACACGGACAGTGCGAAACCGACGAGGCACACACCGGCCCCGGTCAGGAGCGCGGCAAAGGTGAGGGTCATGCCCGCGCCCCGTCCCGTGGATGCCTCGGAATTGCCGGAGAGGCCGTAGGCATGCAACAACCGGCCGCAGGACAGTGAGGCGCCAATCCCATGCAGCACCAGAACCGGAGATCCCATCATTTCGGCAATCGCGAGCAGGATCAGGCCCAGGGGCACATATTCGCCGAAATTGCCATGCGCCCGGATACGGCGGCGCAGAACCGGGTCGTCGGCGTCGCCAAGCCCCACTTGCTGACTGAACCGGACCGCGATGACGCGGAAGGCAAGACCGACATACAAGAATGTCAGCAGACTGGCATAAAGAGCCGTTATCATAACCTGTCTTTTTCGGGTGGACTCACAGAACAATACGGCTAGCTTTGCGCCCGGATCATTTTCTTCAACCGCCCGACGAAACCTCATGGCTGAATTGCTGTTCCACGACCCTCCCTACGACGTGACACCGGGAGCAAGACATTATCCTGGCTACCTGAGCGCCGAGCGTCAGGATGCTCTTCTTGCCGAGATCCGGGCTGTGGTGAAGCAGGCGCCGTTCTATCACCCGGAGATGCCCCGGACCGGAAAACGGTTCTCGGTCAGGATGACAAATTGCGGACCGCTCGGCTGGGTGTCGGACAAACAGAACGGATATCGCTACCAGGACAGGCATCCGGTGACCGGAAAACCCTGGCCCGAGATGCCGGCCCTGTTGCGGGATGTGTGGGCAGATCTGGCGCCGGACGCCGCGCCGCCGGAAGCCGCCTTGATCAACTTTTACGATTCCGCCGCGCGCCTCGGATTGCACCGGGATGAAGACGAGGACGCACCCGAGGCGCCGGTCGTATCGCTGTCGCTCGGCGACGACGCCCGGTTCCGGGTTGGCGGCCTGCAACGCAGCGACAGGACCCGTTCGGTTCGGCTTTCCTCCGGTGACGCCTTCGTTCTCGGCGGTCCGGCCCGGCTGGCGTTTCACGGCGTCGACAAGATATTCGCGTCGACATCTCCGCTTCTCGCATCGGGCGGGCGGATCAACATCACCATGCGGCGGGTGAGCCGGCCGGAACGATGAAAGAGTGGACGCTCAGGCGTCTTCGTCCAGACTTGCAAGTTCACCGAGCGTGATCGGTTTCAGGGGCGCGCGGATCCGGTACGCACCGACATCGTCCTGGGGCATGTCATTGGCTTCGGCCAGGATCTCGGTCACCGGCAATCCGCAAATCCGGCCCTGACAGGGCCCCATGCCGCAGCGCCCGAAAGCCTTGGTCTGGTTCGGCCCGACACAGCCGAGCCGAGCATAGTGCCTGATATTTCCTGCCGTTACTTCTTCGCAGCGGCAAATGACGACCTCATCACCCGGGCGACGAACCCAATCGGGCGGCGCATAAAGCGCATCGAGAAACGGACGCACGGCTAGGTGGCTCTCCAGATCCCGGCGGGCATCGGCAGCAAGTTGATCCCTTTCGGCTGTGTCCAGCATACCGATCCGCGACGCCGCATTCAGCGCCGCGAGGATGCCGGCGCTTTCAGCGGCCTTCGCACCGCCGATCCCGGCGCCGTCGCCGGCAATGCTGACGGCCGGATTCGAAGACTGGCCCCAGGGGTCGACGACCGGCCGGAAACAGAATTGCGCCGCGTCCCACCGATGATCGAGGCGCAATGCCCTGGAAATCTGGGTGTTGGGCACGACGCCCTGGTGCAGAAGCGCCAGGGAGCAGGCGATCGTGTGGTTTCGCGACCCGGATCTGAAGGTGACCGCCTCGACCCTGCCATTACCCTCAAGACGAATATCCGTGCAGGCCGTATGCCGTTTGACACCGGCGCGCCGGATCCTGGCAAGCAGGCCAAGTCCCTTGGCAAGCGCCCGCCATCCCTTGATTGCCGAACTGAAATGCCCGGCGGCGCGGAGATGATCACTGAGCGTCTGCGTTTCCACGAGGGCGCGCGGCGGCGATCCGGCATCGATCATCTGGGCGGCGACCAGATAAAGCAGCGGCCCGGCACCGACCAGCACCGCATCGTCTGAGACGAGCGCCTCTGACTTGAGCATGATCTGCGCCGCGCCAGCGGTCATTGCGCCCGGCAGCGTCCAGCCCGGCACCGGCACGGCCCGCTCCAGCGCTCCGGTTGCGAGAATGATATGTCTGGCCCGCACCTGATGCGCCACGCCCGCGACCGAATAGGCGAGCGCGCCATCGGGATCGACACGCCAGACCGTTGCCGCGCTTTCATACCGGAGCTTGCCCTGTCCGGCCTCTCGCACCAGCGTGTCGGCCAGGGTGTGGCCGGCCCGATACTCTTCGCCCAGGATGCTCGCGAGCGCATCGCTCGTCTGCAGAACGCCGCGGTAGATCTGACCACCGGGGCTTTTCTGTTCATCCAGCACCATCACATCGCCGCCGATATCGGCGGCAGCCACGGCGGCGGCCATTCCGGCCGGGCCGGCTCCAACGACGACGACATCCCACAGGCTCATTTCGCAACCTCATCGGGCGCCTTGGCCGGTTCCGTCCGCGATTCGACCTGCTGCCCCGAAATATCCCGGTGTCCCAGAACGCCCGCCGGGCGTTCCACCACCAGGCCGTCACTGGCCGCACTCATGCAGGCCTGCACGGTGCGGCCCTCGATCCGGACCAGGCAATCGTAACAGGTGCCCATCATGCAATAGGGTGCGCGCGGGCGGCCGGAGACCGGAGAATCCCGGGTTGTCGAAATTCCCGCGGCAAGCAGCGCGACCGCCAGGTTTTCTCCATCGACGGCGGCAATTTCGCTGCCATCGAAAATAATCGAAATTGCTGACCCACTGTGATCGTCAAGCCGTTTGAACATCGAACCTCTCCTCGCTGAAGGCCGACAGGTCGGGCGCATCGGAGTGGCCCGTGATCCAGAGCGGCAGGTATCTTGCGTGGGCCGCGGCAAGCGTGATGCCGCTGTGACAGGTGACGAAATAGGCACCGGGATAGCGGCGGGATTGCTGGTAGATCGGAATACCGTCCGGCGACATGATCCGCAGCGCCGCCCAGCTCCTGACCAGATTGACATCGGCGAGGCAGGGAAAGACGTCGATCGCCGCATGCGCTAGCCTGGCCGTCGTGTCCAGGGTCTCGCGGTCGTCCAGTCCGGCTTCCTCCTTGGACGCTCCAATCTGCACACCACCTTCGTCGACCTGACGAATGGTATCGGTCGGACGGCCGACGACCGGTTCCGTCTTTTCGGTGATCAGAACCTGCCCGCGCTGCGGCCTGATCGGAACCTGGAACCCGAGATCGCGGCCGAGCGCCAGGGCACCGAGGCCGGCACACAGGACAACATGGCGAAACCGGCTCTCGCTGCCGTCGCGGACGCGAATCCGGAATCCGTCCGAAATCGGCTCGACCGCCTCGACCGGCGTCAGGATCCTGACATTGCCGCCGCGGCGCCGTACTTCAGAGGCGAGCGAGAGCAGCAATTTCAGCGGATTCACGTGCCCGTCCTCACGATGCAGGATGGCGCCGGCGACTTTTGGGCCGATATTGGGTTCTTCCCGCTTGAGCGCGTTGTGCCCGAGCACTTCAAAGGGATAATCCCCATCCAGGTCGGCCTTCAGCTTTTCGTATTTCGCCACGGTGTGAGCGAGCGAGTCTTCGCTCATGTGCATGCCGTAGCCGCCGTCCTGGCGAAGCGCCAGGCCTTCTCCGCTCGCCTGTCCGAGTTCATCGGCAAAACCGCTCCAGGCCGCGGCCGATTTTCGTGTCCAGCGGGCATAGGCCGGTTGTTCAAGACCCTTGCTCTGAACCCAGACCAGGCCGAAATTGCCACGCGACGCCCGAAATGCGCCATCTCCCTCGTCAAACACCGTTACCGTCTTGCCGAGACCGATCAGGCCGAAGGCCACAGACAGACCGACGACACCTCCGCCAATGACTGCATATTCACCATCCATATCGGGCCTGATCAGCTTTTCCAGTATTCCATAGTTCGGCGGCGCAGACATTTGCGCCGCCGCCATTCAAGACTTATTTTGCAGCCGCGTCCAGAATCGGCCGCGCCCATTCTTCCCCAAGATCGCTGACGACTTCCGGCCAGACCTGCGCCCGAACCTTGGTCGCGGCCGCCGTCAATTCCTCCGGCGACAGGATTACGATCTTCGCTCCGGCCTCGGCAAGCTTGGCTTCATTGGCCGCCTGGTCGGCCTCGGCATTTTTCCAGCGCCGGGCTTCGAATTCCATTGCGGCGTCCGCCATGGCCTTTTGGTCTTCGGCATCGAGACCGCTGAAGGTTTCGGTGTTTATGATCAGGTACCAGACTTCGAAATGTGTATTGGCACGAATGAAGGTCTTGGTCACATCGCGGAACGATGCGTAATAACCCTCGGCTCCGGATCCGATCACGCCGTCGACCACACCGGTCTGCACCGAGGTAAAGGCTTCCGAAAACGGGATCGGCGAACTGATGTAACCGAGCGCGTCGCCCAGCATCTGGAAACTCTTGACGCCGGGAACACGGACCTTGATGCCCTTGGCGGCATCCGGGTCGCCGGGAGCGACGGGATCACGATTGAGCGCAATACCACCGAAATAGACCGGGTAAGCCGCCAGCATTGTGATGTCCTGCGCCTTGAAGATATCGGCAATCGCACTGCGAACCGCACCGCCAGGCCCGTACAGCGTGGCCGCATGCGCATAATCTTTGGCCAGATAGGGGAAATAGGAAATCTGCATGCGCCGGTCAGCACCGGCTCCACCCGGCTGGATCGCCATGTCGATTGCGCCGACGGATATGCGCTCCTGTACCGTTGTATAATTGCCGAGTGCGTTGGCGGCAAAAATCTTCAGTGTCACGTCACCATCCGTGGCCTTCGCCACATCGTCGGCATATTGCTTGATATCAAGGTCGATCTGGGCGCCCTGCGGACGAACATGACTGATCTTCAGCTCCACCGCCTGCGCGTTGCAGGCAAACAAAAGCATTGCGGCCGATGCGGCCGTTGCAAGGGACGACAGTTTCATTTCAGGTCTCCAGTTTGCGGTTTAAGTCAATAGCCAAACAGACGGGGCAGGAAGAGAGACAGGTCTGGCCAGAACGCTGTCAGGAACACCACCGGCACATATCCCGTGAGGATAAGGATCATCGCCGGGCGAATGACCCTGGTGACTTTCACGTCGCCAATGCGGGCCGCGAAATACAGGATCGAGGCATAGGGCGGGGTGACCCCGCCCATGGCCGTGTTGACGCCCATGATGGCCGCGAACTGAACCGGGCTGACGCCGATTGCCTCCATCAGCGGCAGCAACAGCGGAGCAATCAGAATGATGGCGGTCACGTCGTTGACGATCATCCCGACCACGAACAGCATCAGATTGATAAGGATCAGCAGGACGATCTCGTTCTGCGTAATGTCGAAAATGCTCTCCACCAGGGCCTGCGGAACACCCTCGAACACGAACATCTGCGACAGGATCATGGAAAAAAACACCATCACCATGATCGCGCCGACCGCGGTCGCGGCCTCTTTTCCAGATGCCAGAAACGATTGCCAGGTCAGGCCGCGATAGATGAAGAAGCCGACCGGAATTGCATAGATCACGGCGACGGCCGCCGCTTCGGTCGGTGTCATGATACCGCCGTAGATTCCGCCGAGGATAATAACCGGCATGAACAGGGCCGGCGTCGCACTCGCCAGTCTTGACGCGGCTTCTGTCACGAAATCCATGCGTTTCGGCGTGGAGTCCAGAACCAGATCGAACTTGCGCGCCATGATCAGATTGACGGCCGAAAAGCTGGCCATGATGAGCAGACCCGGACCCAGGGTGGCAAGGAAACAGGCGAGGATCGACGTATCCGTCACCCATCCGTAAATGATCATGGTCACGCTCGGCGGGATCAGCAGCCCGAGGATTGAGGAGTTGGCGACAAGAGCGGTCGCATATTCCCGGGGATAGCCGCGCTTTTCCATTTCCGGGATAAGCAGGGGGCCGATCGCGGCGACGCCGGTCAGGCCGGACCCGGATATCGCGCCGATGATGGCGCAGGAAACCGTCGCGACGACGCCGAGGCCGCCGCGGACGTGCCCGACAAATACATTGACGAAATGCAACAGGCTGGCGGCAATGCCGCTGTTGCTCATGATCGCCCCGGAGAGCACGAACAAGGGCAGAGCGAGCAGGATCGGATTGCTCATCTGCTGCATGCCCCACAGCATGTTGCCCTTCATGGTCGTACCGCCGACAAGGCTCATGACCATCAGACCGGCACCGAAGCAATACGGCAGCGGCACACCCAGCGTGAGCAGAATGACCAGGACCAGAACAGCAAGGAGTGCGATCTCGATCATGCCCCTGCCTCCGCCGCAGGACGGGCAATCGAGCGCACATGCCGGACCAGATGGATCGCCGTATACACCATCATGAGGACGACGCCGGCAATCAGCGCCATGTCGGCATAAAATGTCGGGATGTAGAGGGTCGGACTCTCCTTCCAGACGCGCAGGGAATATTTGGTGAAATCCCAGGCCCACGTGCACAGCCAAAGTCCGACGATCAGGCTGACGACCTCGCCGATTATGGCCAGGATCGTGTGCTGGCGCCTGGTCGTGAGAAAGATCTCCAGGACGTTGGCACGAATGTGCGTGTCTTCGCGCGACGCATTGACGGCCCCGAGAATGTACAGCCAGAGGGTCGGATAAAGCATCGTCTCCTCAAGGCCCATGACCGGGATCTCGAGCACGTACCGGGTGATCACCTGAACGAACTGCCCCAGCGCCACAAAGCAGATCAGTGCGGTGAGCAGATATTTCGCAAATCGTTCCACGTCCTGTCACTCCCAGCAGCGCCGGGAATGCACATCCCCTCATCACGCCTGCCGGAGATCAATAATTTCCAAAATCAATAGACTCAAATTCATTTATTTGCTTACTCGATAGATTTTTTCTATGCTCTAACTATGAATCTGACATTCAGGCAATTGCGAGCCTTTCGCGAGGTCATGCGCAGCGGGTCCATTTCGGAGGCGGCGCGGACGCTCGGGCGAACGCAGCCGTCGGTCACGTCGATGATCGCCAATCTGGAGGCGGAACTCGGTTTCGACCTGTTCCTGCGGCAGCGGGGTCGGCTGGTGCCAAAGCCCGAGGCCCATTACTTTTTCGAAGAGGCCAATCATGTGCTTGATCGTCTGGCCCAGTCGGCGCGGACAATGCAACAGATCGGCGATCTTGAACGCGGGCAGCTCAGAATTGCCTGCCTACCCGCGGCGTCCGGCTTCTGGATGCCAAGGCTGGTTTCCGAATTCGTCAAAACCCGGCCGCACGTTTCCGTGTCGCTGATGATGCGTTCATCCAAAATCGTCGAAGAACTGGTGGCCTCGCAGCAATACGACATCGGGCTGGCGGAGACACCCGAGCGGCGTGGCACGCTGGCCCTGCGTGAATTCAGGCAGGATTGCGTTTGCGCCATGCACAAAGACGACCCGGCCGCCGCGCACGAGACGGTTACGCCCAAAGACCTGACAGCCCTGCCAATGGCGGCACTGTACAAGGATCACGTAACATTCAAAGGGACCCGGAACGCATTCGACAGCGCGGAAGCCGTCTTCAACCAGAGATTCGAACTGCAGACATTTCTACCGGCCTTGGAACTGGTGGAGCAGCGATTGTGTTACACCGTTTGCGACCCGATCACCGCGGCCAGCTATCCGATTTACCGGCGAGACAATTCGGCTCTGGTGTTTCGCAGATTTCTTCCCGCAGTCTCGTCCTCTATCTCCATTCTGACACCGGCACATCGCCCGTCCTCGGAAATAGCCGACGCGTTTTCCGACCTGCTGGCGACCAGGCTCGCCCCTTTGAGTTAGACCGTCGTGACACAAATTCGGGGTGTCGGCTATGCCGGTTTTCCGGCAAATCCAGCCCAGGCGGCCCGCACAATGATTTCGACATGGCGACGGACATTGTCGGGCACGATCGGCCCTATGCGCCGGGCAAACGCCAGCGACACGATGCCGTGCACCGAAGCCCAGAGCGCACGGGCAATTTCAATCCGCATTGTCTCGTCCCGGATACCGGCAAGTCCGGACAGGGATTCCTCGACCAGAGCGAACATGCCGTCGATCTGTTCAGAGTACCATTTGGGGACCTGATCTTCCGGCGGGCGGCGGAATTCAAAGACTGCCGACCAACGCATGGTGTGATTTTCGGCAAAATCCACATAAGCATCGGCCAATGCAACCAAACGCTCAATCGGCGCCGCGCCATCCCGCACCGACTGGTCCAGAGCCGACCGCGCCTCTTCCCGAAATTCGCTTAACGTCTGTGCATTGACCCGGAGGATCAGCGTGTCGAGACTGTCGAATATATTGTAAAGAGTACCTACGGAACAGCCTGAAGCTTCCGCAATCGGACGCGCCTGCGCACCGGAAAGCCCCTGTTCATCGATAATTTTACGGGCTACCGACAGGATCGCATCGGATGAAACGTTGCGCCTTGCAGCGGGTTTTCTCAGAACGGCTTCGGCCGGAACTGTGCTCATGGACATTCGTCGCGAACTGCTTTCAAAGTGTCAACGAAATGGGGCGGTGATCATCTAATCAGACTTTATAGTGCATGACAAACGGAAAATACAACCCTGCATTGATTTTTTTGAATGTGGGGAGATGATCGGTGTTCTGCCGCCTCCGACGCTGGAGGAGCGCTCCATCCAAGCTGCGGTTATTCATCAGCAAAATATATTGAACAGTGTGCATTATGCACTATATCTCCAGCATGACGGCAACGTCGCAAGGAGATTTCGATGCAACACTATTCCAGGGCGTGGATGTATTTTTCCGGGCTGAGTTTTGTCGCGGCGCTGGCAATCATTTCGCTTGGCATCATCCTGATGCCGGCGGACATTTGGGTGAAGGCCTATCTGGCAACCGGAACTTTGTTTCTCATCACTTCCTGCTTCACATTGTCGAAAACAGTCCGCGACACAAGCGATCAGCGCGAAAGAATCGCCCGCTTCAACACGACCATATTCGACCGGGTCCTGCGAGAAAGCGATATGGGCGTGCGATAGAACGGCCTTGTCTCACCCGGTCCCGAACCAGACCACATAGGCCAGCGACGCGGCGAGGATCCAAAATCCAACGCGATAGAAGGCCGTCTGGCGGGCTTGCGCCCGTGCCAGTTCCCGCACCGTGTGGTCGTCCAATCTGAGGCCATTCGCGGCCATTGTTTCCAGTTCCCGCGAGACCCGGTCAGCGCGCTCGGCCAAAATCGGCGCTTCGCTGACAAGATGAGCCAGCGCTTCCAGCCCCCTGCCAGCCTCGCGCAGGCGGCCGGCCGGCCCGACACGCTGCATCATCCATTCCGAAATCACCGGTTCGGCGGTGGCCCACATGTCCAGATCCGGATCGAGTGTGCGCGCCACACCCTCAACGACGACCATGGTCTTTTGCAGGAGAATCAGTCGCGTCTGGGTGTGCATGTCGAACAATTCGGTGACTTCCAGCAATTGGGCCAGAAGGCGAGCCATGGAAATGTCAGCCGCAATGTGTCCGTGCAACGGTTCGCCGATCGCCCGCAAGGCCTGGGAAAACCGATCCACATCCTGGGTGGCCGGGACATAGCCGGCATCGAAATGCACCTTGGCCACACGGCGATAATCGCGGCGGATGAAGCCGTAAAGAATCTCAGCCAGAAACTGCTGCTCCTTCGGATTCAAACGACCGGTGATCCCGAAATCCACAGCAACGATCGCACCGTCTTCGGCGACGAACAGATTGCCCTGATGCATGTCGGCGTGAAAAAATCCGTCGCGAACGGCCTGACGAAGAAAGGATTGCATCAATGTCCGGGCGATCCCGGTGCAGTCGTGATCGGCGGCACGTATTGCCGCGATATCCGACATCTTGATGCCATCCACCCATTCCGTGCTCAGCACCGCTTTCGAGCACAGGTCCCAATCGACAACCGGAACCCGGAATCCCGGGTCGCCGGCCGTGTTTTCGCCGATTTCAGAAATCGCCGCGGCCTCGAGACGGAAGTCCATTTCCATCGACACCCAACTCGCCAGCGTATCGACCACAGCAACTGGCCGCAGGCGCCGGACCGCAGGCACCAGAAACTCCACCAGCCGTGCCAGCAGATAGAAACTTTCCAGATCCCGCTTGAACCTGGCCTCCACATCGGGTCTTAGAATTTTGACCGCCGCCTTCTGGACTTCCCCGTCGCGTTCGATCTCGGCCACATGCACCTGTGCGATGGACGCTGCGGCAATCGGCGGCGAGAGCGAATGGAACATGTCGCCGACCGGCTTGCCGAACTCCTCTTCGATTGTTCGTTCCGCCTCCTCCTGCGAAAAAGACGGCAATTGATCCTGGAGGTGCTGCAGGTCGAGCGCAGCGTTCTTGCCGACCACGTCCGGGCGCGTCGCCAGAAACTGACCGACCTTGATGTAGGACGGCCCCAGACGCGCAAGGGCAACCGAGAGCCTTTCAGACGCCTTGGTCCGGCGTGCGCCGCGCCGCTCAAACGTCCGGATCAGCTTCAACAGAAACTGCGCCCGCCGGCTGAGGCCGGGCGGTTCGATCAGCCCGAATACACCCTCGCGTACGAGCACCCAACCCGCGCGGACAATCCTGGCAAACGCAAACAACGGGAACGCCATGCCGATCTCAGATCTTCCAGGCGGAGTGCAGCGCCACAACACCGCCGCTCATGTTACGAACATGCGTGCGCGAAAATCCGGCATCCGTAATCATGGCGGCGAACCGCCTCTGGTCGGGAAACTTGCGGATCGATTCCACCAGATACCGGTAAGGCTCGTCGTCTCCGGCCACGACTTTACCGATCAGCGGAACGAGATTGAAGGAATAAAGATCGTAGATCCGGTCGAGCATGGGAACATCGACGCTGGAAAATTCCAGGCAGACAAAACGCCCGCCCGGCTTCAGCACCCGATACGCTTCACTCAGCGCCTTTTCGATGCGCGGAACGTTGCGAATGCCGAATGCAATCGTGTAGGCGTCATAGTGATTTGAGGGGACCGGCAGATCCTCCGCGTTGCCGGCGACAAATCTCAAATTGGCCCCGCGCCCGGCGCGCTTTGCCCGGTCGCGCCCGACGGCCAGCATGGATTCGTTGATATCGAGTACCGTCAGATCGACGTTGCCCTCGGTGCGGTCATCGATGCGGAAAGCGATGTCGCCCGTGCCGCCCGCAACATCCAACACCCTGTAGGGCCGTTTCGGCGCCCGTGGCGGCGCCAGCAGGGAAATCATCGCCGATTTCCAAAAACGGTGAGCGCCGACCGAGATCAGATCGTTCATGGTGTCGTAACGCGCAGCGACCCTGTCAAAGACGGCCCCCACCATGTCCTGTTTTTCTTCAAGCGGCACCGACTGAAAACCATAGTCGGCCGTTTCCGGCGCACTCGACGCGGCTCGATCCGAGGAATTGCTGGTCGTCATGGACTGTCTCATCCGGATATGTGTGTC
>JGI12316J15310_10000040_pt25 | contig 33712 bp, 31 predicted proteins | sample MarCyaLeptolynsp_FD_15310 | JGI IMG/M metagenome (IMG submission 15310)
AAGCTTTCGCTTTGCCCTTTTTAATAAATAACAATGGAAATGCTAGTGCGATTAACATGTAAGCATAACTTCCAACACTAACTTTAAACCCGAGTAATAGAATAATCCATGCGGTAATGGTTGTACCTATATTTGCACCCATCATTACTCCAGCAGATTGCCTTAAGGTCATCAATCCTGCATTTACAAAGCTTACTGTCATTACTGTGGTAACAGAAGAAGACTGAACAACAGAGGTAATTCCAAATCCAGTAAAAACACCTTTAACTCGATTAGAGGTGATTGAACTTAACATTGAACGCAACATGCTTCCTGCAGCTTGTTGAAGACCCTCACTCATTAATTTCATCCCATAGATGAAAAATCCCAATGAACCAATGAGAATTAACATTTTTGCTAATCCCCAGTCTCTTTCTGTTTTAGATTTAGTCGTTTTTGACCAAACCATCTCGCTTTTATTTCCTTTGTTCTCTTCTAAGTTTGAATTTGGCGCAATACCAATTTTGAAATGGTATTTTTCATTCCCTACAAGGTTTTTTATTTCATATTTATTTTTTAGAAGTGAAAAAGGTTCAGAGTACATCCAGTCACTTCCTTCCATCCCTTTTTTCGCCCTCTTCTTGCCAATGTCAGTGTTATATGAAACAATAGCCATCATGTTTCGATATTCCATCTTTTTGGCTACATCATAATCAATAGACCAAGTTATCTTAACACTTTCTGGACCGCTCTTTACATTGATATTTTGAAATAAATGGGCACCTAAGGTATGCCCTTCAATTGGAGTTGTCCAAGAATTACCATTGCCTAAAGACCACACAAAAAATCTGTTCTCTTCTAGGCTATCAATAGTAATAGTATTTATACCAGCAGCTATTTCATCTGTATAATTCCAACCCTTTTCACCATCAATTCTATATTTTATAATAACTGCATCATCACTTGTAGTATTCCAATTTAACTTAACAGAACCGAACTCAATTGGCTCATTTTCATCATCAAGATAATTGCTAAATAATTCAACATTCTGGTCTGAAAACAAGTAGTCAATATCCTCAGTTGTTGTAGAGTCTGCTACATTAATTTGACCGAATAGGTTAATTGCAAATAGAGATAAAATGCAAAAAACCAATTTGAATTTATATTTCATTGTTGTGATTTTTAATCCTACAAAAGTAATCTACCAAAAGCCAAATATAATAGGCTAATGTTAAGTATTTATTAAATCTATATGTGCTAAAACTAACTTAAAAAATCCGAATAACTCAATTATATTCTTTGATACCTGATGTTAATTTAATGTTAGCAAAACTAATCTCTGCGTCGAAGATGATTCATTTATTTCGGACATCTTTGTCCCATCAATCGAAAAAAATGAAAAGACTCTTTTTTATCCTTATAGTCCTATTTATTTCTAATCAATTTTCAGCACAGACAAAAGTCGATACCAAATTTGGGAAAGGACTTTATAATGTGATTGCTGAAGATTCTAGCTGGAGCATGAAATTTGCCGCTAGGTTCCAAACATTATTTATAGGAAGCTTAGACATTAATGAGAAAGAAGGCATTCAAAATGCAAATTCCAATTTTTTAATTAGAAGGTCTCGACTAAAATTTGATGGCTTCGCTTATTCCCCTAAACTTCAATATAAGCTTGAATTGGGAATATCAAATAGAGATATTTCTGGACCTTCTGTGGAAACAAGTAATTCTTCAAGAATTATATTAGATGCTGTCTTAAAATGGAATTTTTATGAAAACTTTGTCTTATGGGCAGGACAAACCAAACTTCCTGGGAATAGGGAACGTGTTATTTCTTCTGGGAATCTTCAGTTTGTTGATCGATCTCTAGTTAATAGCAAATACAACATTGATCGAGACATGGGAGTTCAATTGAGACATCATTTTATTTTAGGTGAGAATTTTATCATTACGGAAGCAATTGCTGTTTCGCAAGGTGAAGGGAGAAATATTACTGCGGGAAATTTAGGAGGTTATGATTATACCGCAAGAGTAGAATTTTTACCCTTTGGAGAGTTTTCGAAGAAAGGAGATTATGTAGGATCAGATATCCAAAGAGAAGAAAAGCCAAAATTATCAATTGGTGTGACCTACGATTTACATGACAGGGCAGTAAGAGAAAATGGGAACACTAAAGATTTCATGAGAATTGATGGAGGTACAGACTATTTTGAAACTGACATCAATACAGTTTTTGCTGATTTAATGTTTAAGTACAAAGGCTTTTCGGTTATGTCGGAATATGCGGATAAGCAAGCTGATGAAATTTTTGCAACGAATAATGATTCTGCAAAAACTAGAACAGGTGATGCAGTAACAGCAGGCACGGGCTTAAGCATCCAAGCGGGATATTTACTTAAAAGCAATTGGGAAATTGCTTTTAGATACACTACAATTAACCCGGATAAAGAACTCAATAAAGAAATAATAAATCAATACACCTTAGGTGGTTCGCGATATATTGTTGGTCATAAGCTTAAAGTTCAAGCAGACATAAGCTATACTACAGAGAATAATAAAGACGATAATCTAATGTATAGAATGCAATTCGACTTGCATTTCTAAGGACTTAATAATTTCTTAACAATTAGACTGCAAGGTTAAACTTTTGCTTATATATTTTTGTTTAAACCTAAACAGCAATAGATGTCAAAAAGCAATAAATTAGTTGAGATAGCAACACTTTTCTTAAAGCTAGGCAGCATTTCATTTGGAGGGCCTGCAGCTCATATTGCTATGATGGAGGATGAAGTTGTCAAGAAAAGAAAATGGATTAGCACGGAACATTTTCTAGATTTAATTGGAGCAACGAATTTAATTCCTGGCCCAAATTCAACGGAAATGACAATGCACTGTGGATATGAAAGGGGTGGCTGGAAAGGTCTAATTATCGCAGGTGCTACTTTCATTTTTCCTGCTGTTACAATTACTTTAATCTTTGCTTGGTTATATGCAGAATATGGACAATTGCCAAAAGTAGAACCATTTATTTATGGAATAAAACCTGCAGTTATTGCTATAATTATTTCAGCTGTTTACCGCTTAGGTAAGAAAGCGCTCAAAAGCGTTGAATTAGCAATTCTTGGTATCCTTACCTTAATCGCTAGTTTGTTGGGATTTAATGAAATAATCGCACTCTTTAGTTGTGGCATCTTGGGTATTATACTTTATTGGATTAAAAGGTCAAGAAATCAAGCGAACTCTATTCTGCCTTTAGCTTTAGTCAGTACACTTCAAATCGGTAAACTAAAAATCTTTTTAACGTTCCTAAAGGTTGGTGCATTACTTTATGGTGGAGGTTATGTGTTATTTGCCTTTTTAGATGCTGAATTGGTAAGTACTGGATTATTGACAAGGCAACAATTAATTGATGCAGTAGCCGTTGGGCAATTTACTCCTGGACCAGTGCTTTCAACTGCTACTTTTATCGGCTATCAATTAGGTGGTTTAGGAGGAGCAATTGCTGCTACCTTTGGGATTTTTATTCCTTCGTTCTTATTTGTAGCGATATTAAACCCAATAGTACCTCGTTTACGTAAATCTAAAGTTATATCTGCATTCTTAGATTCTGTAAATATTGCTGCTGTCGCAGTTATAGTAGCAGTGTGTATTGAAATGGGAAAAGATACTCTAATTGATCCGAAAAGCATATTAATCGCTATCATTAGCCTAATCGGAGTTTTTGGTTTGAAGAAATTAAATTCTGCTTTTATCGTTTTAGGTGGATCATTGCTAGGATACTTATTGACATTTATTTAAGTATCCTAATCGAATACTATCCTATGATATTATTTAATAATTGACATAGGTTAGCCCAACTGATGACTAATATAATCTAGCAGCAACCACCTCCATCATAATGATAGGTAGATTCACTGATAAATAAATCCTCTCGGTTTAATGTTTTTAGTGATGTAGCTGTTTTATCACAGATTGCTAATGGCTGGTTTTTCAATAATGTGTGGCCATTGTTGTCATCAAAATACTCTTCTTCTCCAAAATAAATTGCAGCCTTGCCTGTAAAGATGCATGGTCCATCCGAAGGCATAGGATCTTTTATTGCAGCAACTTCTACGGATTCAATATATATTAATTCTTCGGTATCGTATTGCTTAGGATCTAAAATCCTATATGGTTTTCTAGCTCTAATTTCAATGGTCCCAAAACCAACGTCAGTTAACATTTTGACATATTCATCCAATGGAATACTACCACTTAAGCACAAAGCCCTCAATCTTTCATCTTCCCTTAATCTAGGGTTCATTTCTTGCTCACAAATTGGATCACTCATCACCAATCTTCCATGAGGTTTTAAAACTCTATACATTTCACCAATTGCCTGTTTCAATTCCCTTTCTTTAAAGATATTGAACAGGCAATTCTGTGCAGCAACATCAATAGATCGATCTTCAACTGGGAGTGACAATGCATCCCCTTTTCTTAAATCCACAAAACTCTTCCGGAACCATTCATTTTCAATTTGAGCGGTTTTAAGGTTTTCATGAGAAGCATTTAACATTTCCTCTACTGGGTCAATTCCCATAACTCCTCCTTCTTGCCTTGAAAAGTATGCGAACTGAAGCAATTCCATTCCTCCTCCTACACCTACGTACAATATCTTAGGATTGTTTGTTAAATCCCGAGGGTGAACAGTAGTTCCACAACCATAATTCATTTCTTGCATAATGGTTGGAATCTTTAAGTCAGGCAATTCCCATATAGGGTTTGTGGTGCAACATAATCCCACATCTGGTGTAAGAGCTGCTTCTTGATATACTGTTTTGGTAGTTTCTAAATATCCCATCAAATAATAATATATAACAAAGGTAAATTGGATTATACCTAAGATTAACTATTAAGTCGAATTTTATGTTGTTGGGTCGTCCATTTAGCAATTAAATAAATTTTACTCCTATTAACATTATTTTAACCTTAGTATAACTCAATGACCATTTTGCCTTAATGTATTTATGATCTTTTGAGATGAATTTTATTGTCTATGAAGAAAATAGTTTTTACACTGCTTATAATAGCAAACTTGAGTTTATTTGCCAATGAAAATAAGGCAACTGTTTTTCGCGTAATCGATGATAATGAGGAACTTATCGTAGGTGCGAAAATTACTATTGAAGGAGAAAAAGACCTTACTCTTTACACAAATCTCGAAGGCATTTTTGAAGTTCCTGAAGAAGTAGGAGATAATTATTCGTTAAAAGTAGAATTCATTTCTTATAAAGATTGTGAAATCCTTGTTAATGAAAAGGAAAGATTTTCTCATACCATAGAATTACAATCTAAGTAGTTATTTATCCATTCATTACTTATCGGCCCTAGGTAAATTTTGCGCTTCTATGTTAATTTAATGTTAATTAATCATTAAATTCGTATTACAAACAAATACGTAATTAACAACATGGTAGGTAATATGAGAAGGTTAAAGCAATTAATGATAATCGCTCTATTTAGTATTTCTGTGATTAGTGTTGGGCAAAACACTGATAATAAGATCGATAATGCGATTTCAAATCAAGAAGACGGAACTCAATCGATTTTTTATGAGAGTGGAAAACTTAAAACCACCTATAAAGTTATAGATGGTCAAAGGAATGGAACTTACAAGCAATATCATGAAAATGGGAAATTGCTTGAGAAAGGTTTATATTCCAATGATCACAAAGATGGTAAATGGGAGAGATGGAATGATACAGGAGCTAAAATAGCAGAAGCTTATTTTGAAAAAGGGAAGAAAACTGGCAATTGGATTGTTTGGGACGATAATGGGAAAAAGCGCTATGAGATGTATTATATAAATGGAGAAAAAACAGGAGATTGGAAAATGTGGAATGAAGAAGGAGAATTGATCGCTGAAAAAACTTATTAATAAAAAAAGCCTCGCAGTTGCGAGGCTTTTTTTATTAGAATCTATAACTATATCCTACTGAAATAGTCTGACCAGGGGAGAATCTGGTAAAGACCTGATCCGTTGCTCCATGAGACTCATACAACTGTTCTCTCACATCGTTCAAAATATTTGTCACCTTCAAACTCACACTAGACTTATTATTGGCTCCTATACTTTTTGATGCTTTAAAATTTAAACTATGAAATGGTGCATCAAATACATCCGGGCTTCTCGCGACACCAACTACTGCTAAGCGTTTTCCTTGAACATTATAGGATAGGTTTGCTTCAAAACCCAATGAATCATTTTTGTACGTCAGGTAAGCGTTTACAATGTATGGAGACTGTCCTTGTAGATTTCTAAATTCATCAATTGTTTCTCCTTCTCTTTTGTTTTCTACTTTTTCTTCAAACTCTGATCGATCATCCGCGGTTCCAAGAACTCCATCTTCCCCAGGCGTTATAATTTCTCTTCGATCAATTCTAGAAATCACATAGGTAAAGTTGGCTCCAATCGACCATTCGTCTAATTTTTCGTTTAAAAAAGACAAGTTCCTTCTTGCATCTAATTCCAATCCGTAGACTTGTGCATCAGAAGAGTTTCTTGGAGTAAACTGGTCAGTTGCCGTCTGATCAAAAGGTACAATTTCTATTGGCTTCTCAAATCGTTTATAAAATCCACTTAATGAAACCAATTGGCCCCGAGGGTAAAAACGCTCTACCCTAAGATCATAATTATCGATTTCAGTTTGTTCAAGATCTAGGTTTCCTAAAAAGGTTCTACCCGTTAAAGCATCAATAATCTCTGCTCCAGATTTTTCTTTGAAGGAAGGTCTTGCAACAGTCTGAGAAAAGTTAAACCTCAAATTCATATCCTCGGCGAAGTTATATATCACACCTAAAGATGGAAGTAGATTTGTTTCGTCTAATACTACCTCATCATCAAAAATATCTGCTGTAGTTGCTACAATTTGTTTCTCTCCAGTATAATTAATGGTAAATTTTTCAATTCTAGCACCGTATATAACTTTAACATTTTCCGATACAGGCAATTCATTCATGACGTAAGCCGCCAAGTTGTTAGAGTTGGCCTCATAAATATTATTCTCTTGCCTTAAACCAGTTACAAAAACACCACTTGGATTGGTTTCTGGATCATAAATATTATCTGGTTCTAAAATTTCATTCGGATCTAAAGTATAATCCCCTCGTGCTGACCTTTCCCTAAATTTATATGTCTGCACATCAAAAGATCGATCTTTGTAAGTATAAGCAGCCCCTCCTTTCAATACTGACTTTCTATCTCCAAACACATCAAAAGTGTACTTAACATCCAACTTATTTCCCAAACTAAATTCTTCTAATTCTCTGTAGATTCTGTTTACAAATGGGTTACCACCACCAGAAATTAAGATACTACCATCATCAATCTCATAAACCGACTGTCTAAAGTCTGGTTCCTTATTTAAAGCTAGAGTAGGAGCTGATTTAAAGGTTATTTCTAAATTTTTTTCTGGTATTACATGTTTAGCAGAAAGCAATAAATTAGAAATACTTCTTTGATTGTAATACAAGATATGCTTTTGTAATAGAGCGGATTGATCTACCTCTCCAGATTTTACCCCATCTAGAATTGATGCTTGTTTAACTCCATTTTGCAGATGCATTAATGAAAGGGATACACTTGTTTCTCCACTTTTAATAGAACCACTTGCAAATGCACTCCAGAATACTTCTTCAATTCCTACTTGTCCAGAATCTCTCCTGTTCAATAATAATTGGTTTTTGGACGAGTCTCTATTGGTTAAGAATTCGCCATAGTTGGCATCTTCATAATAGGAGTAAGATCTATCATAACTAACGGACATATTATATCCCAAAGTAGCTTTTTCTTTATTGATTTGATTTCCCTTGCTAAATCCAAATCCGGTATTTAAAAAACTTGTTCTTTGAATAGTAGCCATCTGTTGGTCAAACTTTCTGGTAAAGTCTGAGAACATTTCTCTGTCTTCAAAAAATAAATTCACATCTAAATCGGTATTCTTATCGAATGGAACATCCCTATCATTTGCTCCTAATCCGAAGTTGTCTGTAGTAAAATTCTCATAGGACAAGAATTCACTGTTCAAATTCATATCCGGATTGAATCCCAAGGAAGCAGAAATCCCCATGGTTTTTTCATCAGGAAAATCTTTGGTGGTAATATCTACATTCCCCCCGGTAAAATCTCCGGATAGGTCTGGAGTAAAGGTTTTAAAGACAGATAAATTATCAATCAAATTGGTTGGGAAAATATCCAACTGAATTGAGTTTCTATCTGGATCCAATCCAGGAATTTCCATGCCATTTAAAGTCGTTTTGGTATACCTATCTCCTAAACCTCTTACAAAAACGTATTTCCCACCTTGTACGGATACACCAGTAACCCTTTTTATGGCAGAACCTGCATCAGAATCTCCAACCTTTTTAAATGTTTGGGAAGAAATCCCATCCATCACATTAGCAGATTTCTTTTGCATGGTTACCATGGCAGTTTCATTGTTTCTTGATCTTTTAGCAGTAATTACAACCGCTTCCGTTTGAATAGCATCTGGTTTCAATCTAAACTCGCCAAGTAAGTTGACTTCATCTTCTTTCACATTGACATCAGCAACTGTCAATTTAGCATATGATATAAACGAAACTTCTAGTGTTTGAATGCCAACTGGAACCTTCAAACTAAATGCTCCATCTAAATCTGTTGAAGTACCAATAGTAGTACCTTTTACAACTACATTAACCCCAATAAGAGTTTCGCCAGTTTCATCATCTATGACAACGCCACGAACTGTTCCCATTTGGGCATTTACTGCTAAGGCTATTGATAATATGGTTGACAAAAGAGTCAATTTCAAAAAATTCATCCTTTCAGAATTTTACTTTAATTCAATGCAAAACCCTCTCTATTTAAGAGAGGGTTTTCATTAATAATTAATTAATACTTTCTAGAAATTATTTAAAAGATTATTGGCATCTGCCCAAGTCCAACCGACAAATTGAGACTTATCAAAGTTTGTAGCAGATGTACCAATGGTATTGCCATCATTGGCAAATTCAGTGTCGAAATCGAATCCTGTTAAGGTTGGATTTGCTTTATCTGCCGAGATCTCTGCTAAGGTAACAGTAGTATTAAATACACAGTTTCGCATTACCAAGTCGCCATCTCTATAATTCATAGATACTGTTTGGTCTTTATCATCATCATCAGCATCTAATTCTACGTCTGCATCAGGCTTAAAATCAAAGAAATATAAATCTTCAACTGTTCCAATTGCATTGGATCTAAAGTCAACATATTCTCCTTTTGGGGAAGTTCTTTCTCCTCTAAGTGCCCCACCTTTAATTGTAAATTTCCCATTTGGATTATCTGCACCTTCTGGACCATCTATTTCTAATGCATGATCACCATCTTTTCCTGCGATGTATATAATATTCGTTATCGTTCCAGAATATGCCTGATCAATATCAAAAGCATCATCCCCTTGGTAAGCTACCAATGCATTTGCGGTATTCACAGAACCTCCAAACCATTCAATTCCATCATCTAAATTAGCTACTACTTCTATGTGATTGATAGTTGTTCCATCTCCAACGCCGCCTAAGGTTAATCCATTGATTTCGTTTCCACCACCGGGAACCAATTCAACCCCTCCATGACGAATAGAAACATATTCTAATACTCCAGAGTTGTCGTTTGGATTGCTTCCTCCATAAATTCCTTCAGCAACGGATGCTGGTATACCCTCTACTCTATCAGTAGCACCAGCCTTTGGAGAAGTAGGCGCATCTCCAAGAATAATTAATCCAGCCCACAATCCTCTATCCAAGGCACCTAAAGAGGTACCTGTGATTTGACCAATTTGAATATTATCAGCTTCAGCAGTAAAAATAATTGGCTTAGCGGCTGTACCTCTAGCCATAATTTTTGCTCCTTTGGCTATGATTAATGGTTTAGCATCCGCTTCAGAACCAGCTGCACCTTTTATAATTGCACCTGCTCCTATGGTTAATGTTGCTCCATTGGTAACCACTGTTCTTTTGTCTAAATAATGAATTTGATCTCCAGCCCAAGTGACATCTGAAGTAATAAATATTGTGGTTTGCTCCTCTGGATCTACGATTGGAATTGCAGGTTCGTCATCATCATCATCGTCACTACAAGCAGTTATAGATAGTGCTAAGCTGCTAGCGACAACTGCTCCCATTAATAGTTTTGTTGATAATCTAAAATTTTTCATTTGATAGTTCTTAAAACAGTTTCAGTTAGATTGATTATTTGATGCAAAAAAACAATGACTACTTCAATACAATGTAATGGATGCGTTATTAATCTTTTATGGATATGTTAAACTAATCTTAACATAAAACGTGTATTTATCTATATTTCCAGCCTATTTATCCCTATTTATAATGAAATGCTAATATTAATCTTGAATTAACATTGGCAATCCCCATAATCTTATAATTTAGCATATAATTTCTACTATTCCTTCTAATGAATAAAGATAAAATATTATTGGTCGATGACGAAGCCGATATTCTTGAAATTGTTGGCTATAATCTAAAAAAGGAAGGCTATACCGTCTTTACCGCTTCTAATGGAAAAGATGCAATTCAAGTAGCACTTGATAATAATCCAGATCTCATTATACTAGATGTGATGATGCCAGAAATGGATGGCATGGAGACCTGCTATCAGATACGAAATCATCCAACTTTAAAAGATACCCTAATTACATTCTTGACCGCAAGAGGGGAAGACTATTCACAAATTGCAGGATTTGATGCTGGTGCTGATGATTATATCACCAAACCAGTAAAGCCAAGAGTCTTAATGAGTAAAATTAATGCTATTCTAAGGCGCAATAGTTCATATTCTGACCCAATTAAAGAAGAAGAGATTAAAGGTATTTATGTGGATCGTGAAAGGTATCTAATTCGGAAAAATGGTGAAGAAATAAGTCTACCTAAAAAGGAATTTGAACTGCTTTCTCTATTGATGAGTAAACCTGGAAAGGTATACACTAGAGATATTATTCTTAATAATATTTGGGGTGGAAAAGTTGTTGTTGGTGATAGAACCATAGACGTGCACATCCGAAAACTAAGGGAAAAATTAGGTGATGATTACATCAAAACAGTAAAAGGAGTAGGATATAAGTTTGAAGCTTAATATTTAAGTATCACCATAAAATTCATTTGTTTTAATGATGCGCAATCTGACACCTGGAAAGCTTTCCATTTGGTTATCTTCAATCATTTCGATTCTGGTTTCAATTATTGTTATTTCAATTTATTCCATAAATCATTCATTTAATCTTGTTTTTCTAGCACTGACCTTAAGTAGTTGCTTTATATTTAGTTACATTGTACTTACTTGGGGAATTAGTCAATTTATTGATAAAAAAGTTCGATTAATTTATAGAACTGTTCATAACCTAAACCTTAAAAAAGGAACTAATAAAGTTGATATAAACGAAGATGTATTTTCTAAAATTAGAGAAGAAGTTATAGAATGGGATAAGTATAACCGGCAAGAGATTGAGAGGTTAATGGATCAAGAGAAATTTAGAAGGGAATTTATAGGGAACATATCACATGAATTAAAGACTCCAATTTTTAATATTCAAGGATATATTCTCACACTTTTAGAAGGTGGTGTGGATGATAAAAAGATCAATAAGTCATTTTTAGAAAAAGCAGAAAAAAGTATTGATCGCATGATTGAAATGGTGAATGACCTGGATCAAATATCTAAACTTGAATCTAATCGAATAGAACTCAATCAAAAAAAAATTAATCTGGGAAACTTAACTAAAGAAGTTATAGATTCTTTAGAGTATAAGGCTAAAAAGAGAAATATTAAATTAAAAATTTCATCCCCATTAAAGACCTTATATGTGATTGCCGATCCAAGTAAAATATCTCAAGTCTTTACCAATCTAATCATCAATTCTATCAATTATGGAAATGATGGAGGTGAAACTAATATTCAATTTTTTGATATTGGTGAAAATGTGATGGTTGAAATAGCAGATAATGGCAAAGGGATTGCGGAAGAGCATTTGCCTAGATTGTTTGAAAGGTTTTATCGGATAGATAAAGGTCGATCTAGAGCTGATGGTGGATCCGGTCTAGGACTGGCGATTGTAAAACATATTATCGAGGCGCATCAACAAACCATTAATGTGAGAAGTAAGTTAGACAAAGGTTCTGCTTTCTCATTTACTTTAAAGAAAGCCTAATTCTATCATTCTAAATCTGGAAACTTAATTTTGTGGAAAGTATCCACAAATTGATGCAACCTTTAGTTGTAAATATGCATCTAGCTAATTATAATAAACCTTGATAAATTCAGACGGACCTTTGATGAGTGAGGAAGATATGCTGAAAGGATGTCAGGCGAACAAGGAAATGGCTCAGAAGTGTTTGTTCGATAGATACAGCAGAGTTATGACAGGTGTTTGCATGCGATATGCCGACAGTTATGAAGAAGCTCAAGATATTGTTCAAGATGCATTTATAAAGGTTTTTAAGAAAATTGGCACTTTTAGTGGTAAAGGTTCTTTAGAAGGTTGGATTAGACGGATCATGGTTAATACCGCATTGGATTATTTGCGAAGCATAAAAAACGAAAGATTTAATGTGGCCATTGATGATGTTCAGTATATGTTAAAAAACAAGGATGTGATTGTTGAGTCCATGCAGGCCAATGATCTATTAAAAATTATCCGAACATTACCAATTGGCTATAAAACGGTTTTTAACATGTATGCCATAGAAGGTTATTCGCACAAAGAAATTGCGGAGCAACTAAATATATCAGAAAATACGTCTAAGTCACAATACTCGAGAGCAAGATCTTTATTGCAAAAGAAATTGGAGAAAATAGACATAAAAAGCAGCTCGTTTTGAAAGAGGAAAAGAACATAGAAAATTTGTTTCAGGAAAGCTTCAAAAAATTTGAGGCTGACCCTGGTGCTAATGCTTGGGCGAATATCAGTTCAGGTATAAATTCTGCTGTTGGAGCATCCTCTTCCGCTACATCTATTACTACTGCTGCTTCTTCCACTTCTTCTTGGATTATGACTGCTGTTGTCGGTCTAGGCATTACAGGACTCGCTGTTAGTGGATATTATATTTTCAACAAAAGCGTAGAGCCAAAAGAAGGAAATAAAGAAGTTGAGCTTAATACTCCTGAAATTAGTGACCCTATAGAAAACAATACTAAAAATCAGAATGGCGCTGAATTAAAGCTTGAGAATAATAGCGCTACTGATGCTCCTCGTTCTATTTCTCTGAAGAAACTTATGGAGGAAAATGATGGAGAATCTTCAAATACTGTGGCAGAAGAGCAGCCAAAGACAAAGGAATTAAAGAGAGAAGTTGAATATAATAGTGATGAAGCAGTAGAAAGTTCCACAGCTACTGAAATTATAGAGCAGAATTCTTCAGAAAACTATGGAAGAGTAAATGAAGTTGAAACCGAGATACAAGAAGAAGAGGATGCAGTTAATTCAAATGTTAATGAAACAACTCCTTCTGCTTTAGATTCAAAAAGTAAAAACAAAGAAGTATCCTCAAATAATAATCCATCAAACACAGGCGCTTCTGAAAAGGCCATAGAAAATGAGATTGTTAAACTTCAGGATTTACCTAATGTATTTACACCAAATGACAGATACGCCAATGATGAGTTCTTCATCAATAAAAAGCATTTTGAGAACTACGATCGTCTAGATTTTCAATTGTTCAATAAATCTGGTGAGCTTGTATTTGAAATGAGTAGCAGTGAAGAAATTAGATGGAATGGCCAATTGAATAATGGCAAAATCATTCCTGATGGAAATTATGCCTATAAGCTCTTTGTAACTTATGGTAATACCAGAGAGGAATTTAAGGGTAATGTTACCAGCAATCCTTAATTATTAATCGTTCAATACAGGTCGCAGCCACCTTTCCATTTCCGCGATTGGCATATCCTTTCTTTTCGCATAATCTTCCAATTGATCTCTCTCAATTTTACCCAAACCAAAATACTTGGATTTTGGATGCGAGAAATACAAACCACTGACTGAAGCAGCAGGCAACATTGCAAAGCTTTCCGTTAACTCTACTCCAATTTCGGTAGCCTTCAAAATATCAAAAATGGCATCTTTTTCTGTATGGTCGGGACAGGCTGGATAACCAGCAGCTGGTCGTATTCCCTGGTATTTTTCCTTGATCAATGCCTCATTATCAAAGGCTTCATCAGCAGCATAACCCCAAAAGTCTTTTCGGACCATTTCATGTAGTTTTTCTGCAAACGCCTCTGCCAGTCTATCTGCCAAGGCTTTCAATAAAATGCTATTGTAATCATCATGATTTTCCTCAAATACCTTCAATTGCTTTTCGATGCCAATTCCCGCAGTAACCGCAAAAGCACCAATATGATCTTTTTTACCTGATTCTTTAGTTGCTATAAAATCGGCAAGTGCTAGATTGGGAACACCACTAGCTTTCTTACCCTGCTGCCTTAAGGAATGCAGTGTTTTAAAAGCACTTTCATCTCCATTATACAGGTGTATGTCATCTTCTTCTGAATTCGCCTTCCAAAATCCAAATACTGCTTCCGCTCTCAGCCATTCTTCTTGAACAATTTGTTCCAACATTGCATTTGCATCATTGAGCAAATTATTAGCTTCTTCACCAACCGTTTTATCTTCCAGTATCGCTGGATATTTACCTGCTAATTCCCAGGTTGCAAAAAATGGTGTCCAATCAATGTAAGGTATAAGTTCAGAGATTTGAAAATTTTCCAACCTTTTTATGCCTGTAAATTTGGGATCTTGAAGTTCTTCATTTTCCCAATCGATTTGCAATTTATTGGCTCTTGCTTCCTCAAGGGAAATCATTTTTTTACTGTCCTTCTTATTGGCATGGAATTCTCTAAGCTGATCATACTCAACTTTAATCGAATCCATAAATTTTTGTTTGACTTCTGTGTTTTGACTCAATAAGTTTCCAGCAACAGGAACACTTCTAGACGCATCTAAAACATGAACAACTGGCAAATTATACTGTGGATCTATTTTCACTGCTGTATGTGCCCTTGACGTGGTTGCTCCACCTATTAATAGTGGCAATATAAATCCTTGTCTCTGCATTTCGCTAGCCACATGAACCATTTCGTCTAAAGATGGCGTAATCAGACCGCTTAGTCCAATCATGTCTACTTGGTGCTTTTTGGCTTCTTCTAAAATCTTTTCTGCTGGCACCATTACACCAAGATCGATCACCTCATAATTATTACAAGCCAACACCACTGCGACAATATTTTTCCCAATATCATGAACGTCACCTTTTACTGTAGCCATTAAAATCTTGCCTGCATTCTTCATCTCCCCACCAGACTTTTTCTTTTCTTCTTCAATGAAAGGAATTAGATGAGCAACCGCCTTTTTCATCACTCTGGCACTTTTCACAACTTGTGGCAAGAACATTTTACCTGAACCGAATAAATCCCCTACTATATTCATTCCATCCATCAACGGCCCTTCAATTACCTCTAAAGGTTTGTCATAATTCAATCTCGCTTCCTCCGTATCCTCAACAATATATTCTACGATGCCCTTTACTAAAGCGTGGGATAATCTTTCCTGAACCGGGGCACTTCTCCAAGCTTCATCTTTAACTACTACCTTTCCATCTGACTTAACCGTTTCTGCAAATTCTGTAAGACGCTCTGTTGCATCTTCCCTTCGGTTTAGCAAAACATCCTCAACATGTTCTAGCAAATCTTTGGGGATGTCATCATAAACTTCAATCATTCCGGCATTGACAATACCCATATCTAAACCGTTTTGTATGGCATGATATAGAAATGCAGAATTCATGGCTTCCCTAACTACATTATTTCCTCGAAATGAAAACGAGACATTACTGACCCCTCCACTAACCAAAGCTCCTTTTAGGTTTTCCTTAATCCATTTGGTTGCTTTGATAAAATCGACCGCATAATTATTGTGTTCCTCTATTCCAGTACCAACCGTTAAAATATTTGGGTCAAAAATGATGTCTTCAGCAGGAAATTTTAATTTTTCGGTTAATAGCTTATAAGCTCTTCCACAAATCTCTATTCTTCGCTCATAATTATCCGCTTGTCCTTGCTCATCAAAAGCCATTACAATTACTGCAGCTCCATACTTTTGTACTAGTCTGGCTTGCTTGAGAAATACTTCTTCCCCTTCCTTTAAGCTTATTGAATTTACAATGCATTTGCCTTGAGCACACTTCAAGCCCGCTTCAATAACTGACCATTTAGAAGAGTCAATCATAATTGGAACTTTGGCAATTTCTGGTTCTGAAGCGATCAAATTCAAGAATTTAGTCATTGCTTCCTCAGACTCCAACATGCCTTCATCCATATTGACATCGATGATTTGCGCGCCTCCTTCTACTTGCTGAAGAGCTACACTTAAGGCTTCTTCATAATTCTCTTCTTTAATTAATCTTTTAAACTTCAAAGAACCTGTAACATTGGTCCTTTCTCCAACATTGATAAAATTGCTTTCCTTAAAAACAACCAAGGGTTCCAAACCACTCAATTTGGTGAGTCTATTATTTTCCTTCGGCTCACGTGGACTATAATTCTCTGCAATTCTTGCTATTTCAGCAATATGTTCAGGCCTGGTTCCACAACATCCACCAATGATATTTACAAATCCACTGGAAATAAAATCTTCAATAAACCCACCCATCTGTTGGGCCGTTTGATCATACTCTCCAAATGCGTTTGGTAGGCCAGCATTGGGATGCGCACTGACAAAGAAGTCTGTCTTATTGGCAATTACATCCAAATAGGGCCTTAGCTCTTTCGCACCTAAAGCACAATTAAAGCCAACACTTAATAGTGGTAGATGACTAATGGATATTAGAAATGCTTCCGCTGTTTGACCGGATAATGTCCTGCCACTTGCATCGGTGATGGTTCCTGAAACCATAATGGGGAGCTCTTTCCCGGATTCATCATAATAGTCAGAAATTGCAAATAGCGCAGCCTTGCAATTAAGGGTATCAAAAACCGTCTCTACTAAAAGTAAATCTGCTCCACCTTCAACTAATCCTTTAGCTTGCTCATAATAGGCCTTTCTTAATTCGTCAAAAGAGGTATTTCGAAATTCTGGACGATTTACATCTGGAGATAAAGATGCCGTTCTATTCGTTGGACCAATAGACCCTGCTACAAATCTTGGTTTATTTGGATTCTTAAGCGTAAACTCCTGTGCTACTTCTTTTGCAATTTTAGCAGATTGGTAATTAAGCTCATATACCGCTTCTTCCAGCCCATAATCTGCCTGTGCAATGGTAGTTGATGAAAATGTATTGGTTTCTACGATATCTGATCCTGCTTCAAAATAAGCAGCATGTATCTCTTTTATTATTTCAGGCTGGGTAATAGAGAGCAAATCATTATTTCCTTTTAAAGGCATATGATGATCCTTAAAAGCCTCAGCTCTAAAGTCACTTTCTTCTAACTTATGGTTTTGGATCATGGTTCCCATGGCCCCATCCAAAACCAATATTCTCTTCTTAAGTATTTCTTTTATGTCCATATATCTCCATAAAAAAAGCCCTTAGACATTGTCAAAAGGGCTAAAATTTCTTTCAACTTATCTACATTCGAATTAACGAATCAGGAATTGGCACCGACTTTCCTAGGAAATAGGTTGCCAAGGTTTCTTCGGGCCTGTCCCTCCACCTTTCTTGATAAGCAATAAAATAAGAACTAATCTAAAACTGTATTCTTGGTTTTCATGTGGTGTTTATACAAAAAATAACCCACAGCTCCCAATAATAAATAAGGCACAAACATGATGTATATAATTCCATCATTAATCCCCTTACCAACTGCTTCCTCACCAGATTGCATATTTGTTTCCAACACCGCTTTACACATTGCACATTGAGCAGATAATTCTATCGTACCAAGTACACAAATTAAAATCAATAATGTAGAAACAACAATCTTTTTCATCGATTGGTAAAATTAAGCAAGATTTGTTTGCTAAATACTTTAATAATATGGGGATATCATCAAATAAACAATCACTCCACTTAAGGTCACGTACAACCAGATTGGAAGGCATATTCTTGCAATCTTCTTGTGCCTGTCGAATTTCTGTGAAAGGGCACGATTAAGTGTAATCAAGACCAAGGGAACAATCACTATAGCCAGCAGTATGTGTGAGATGAGGATGAAAAAGTATATGTATTTAATTACACCTTCGCCACCAAACGATGTGGATTCAGCCATACTGTGATAAATTACATAGGAGACCAAAAACAATACGGAAAGAACAATTGCCAATAACATTAACTGTTTATGCAATTTTCGATTGCCTTTCTTAATGGCATTAAACGCAATCAATAAAACTATAAATGTAGTCCCGTTGATTAAGGCATTCAATTTGGGTAACATTAAAATACTCTCCCCTGATGAGGCATCTTTTGGTAACACATATAATATTGATACAACAATTGGTATTAAGATTGACAGCGCTATTATTAAGGCCTTCCTATTCATTTTCATTCTTTAAATGGCACGTGTTCTTCTCTATACAATATTTCTATTGCATCCATTAAATCATTAACCTCTGAGGTACTTGTTCCATTAAATATTCCCCTAATCCTTTGCTTTTTATCAATTAAAAACAAATTGGAAGAGTGTAAAAACCCTCCGGCAGCCTCTTCATCCTCTAAAGCGTTTGCAAAGTATCCTTTATAAGCCAGTTCATATATTTTTTCTCGATCACCTGTCATGAAATTCCAAACACTGTCCATAGCATGCACGAGATCCGCATATTCTCTCAATACTTCAACACTATCATGTTCTGGATTAACTGTGAAGGATAATAATTTAAAGTCTTCACGATCGTAGAAATGCTCTTGCAATTCTAGCATATGAGTTGCCATCTTTGGACAAATGGTAGGACAAGTTGCAAAGAAAAAATCCGCCACATAGATTTTGTCTTGATAATACTGATCTGTTACCAATAGGTTATTTTGGTTCTTAAACCTAAAAGAAGGAATGGTATGGTAAATAGTATCTTGATCCTGATTTAATTCCTTAGGACCATAAACTTGTGGTGCGTTAAAATTATTAACGCCGGTATGTAAAAAGAGGTAAAATAAAGAAGGTAGTAACAGTATGGAAACTAATATTACTACCTTCTTAAGATTCTTATTGTTCATTGAAGTTACAAGAGAACGTCGGTTTCATTCAAATAAATTCCTTCTACAAGAATCATAATGAGCAAATACACTATTAAAACAATATAGGGTACTGCTACCATGTATATAAAATTCTTGTATTCATGCTTAAGGTGCATATAGTATGCAACAATATAGTAGGCTTTTACTAAGGTCAAGATGATGAATGTCCATTTAACAACTTGCCAATTAACTCCTAGGTCTTTCCAAAATAATCCAAGACTTACTTCTAAGGTAGTAACTCCGAGCAAAACCCAAAATATAACCCAAATGGTTCTGCGCATTTTTTTACCCTCTTCCTCAGAGTGGTGACTCACATATTCTGCAGTTCTATCAAAATCCATGATTCAAATTTTATCTTGTTATTATATTAAGTAGAAAAAGGTAAATACAAATACCCAAACTAAATCTACGAAGTGCCAGTAAAGACCAACTTTTTCAACCATTTCGTAATGGCCTCTTTTTTCATAAGTTCCTTTCAACACATTTACGAAAATCACAAAGTTTAAAACGACTCCACTAAAAACGTGTGTTCCGTGAAATCCAGTAATAAAAAAGAAAAAGTCACCAAATAGTGGCACTCCATATTCATTGACCGTTAAGTTGGCTCCATGAATGTGTGTTGCTGTTTCTAAAGCAGCAGCCATCTCTGCGCCAGTAAGTTCTATACCTGTGGGTAATTTAAGAGCCGTCTTGGCTTCATCAACCCAATGTGCTATAGTCCCATCGGCCAATTGAAATGCCCCCAACTCTGTTCCATGAATAAAATGATACCATTCCCAAGCTTGAGATCCCACAAATATTAATCCACCAACAATGGTAAGTGCCATCCATAGCACAACCCCTTTCTTGTTCATTCTGTGTCCTGCTTCAACAGCAAGTACCATGGTAACTGAACTCATGATCAGAATGAAGGTCATCAATGCTACATAAAGCAACGGATGATCTCCATGCAAAAATGGGAAGTGCGTAAATACATCTTCTGCTTTAGGCCAAACCTCATCAAATCGATGTCTCATGAAACCATAAGAAACCAATAAGCCTGAAAAAGTAAAGGCATCTGAAACCAAGAAGAACCACATCATTATTTTTCCGTAGCTCACATTAAAGGGAGAAAATCCTCCGCCCCATAATTTTTTTGCATCCATAGAAGGTGAATGTCCAGACATAATAAACAGATTAAATAATCACTTTAAAAAACATGTATAAATAAACCCACATGGCTCCCATAAAATGCCAATAGGTTGAACATAGCTGCAAACCTAATAAATTTTTGGAGTTGTATCTTGCTTTAAATGCATTAAATAATACCACGGCCAAAGCAATTATTCCACCAATTAAATGCGCAATGTGCAATCCCGATATTAGATATAAATAGGATCCTGAAGCATTGTGCTCAGCACCTGTAAAATACACCTTCATCTCAACCATTTTGTCATAGGCTGAAAATTGCAATTGAATAAAAACCAGCCCCAAAAGGAAAGTAAGGGCTATCATATTTCTCAACATGGCTTTCTTATCCAATTTTGCAAAATAGACGCTTAAGAACATGCTTATACTGCTCAATACAATTACAATAGTGCTGTAAAGAAACTCTACTGGCATTTCAAAATTTAACCAATCTCCATCTCCCTTTCTGACAATAACAGCACTAGTTAGCCCGGCAAATAACATGACTATACTTACCATTGAAATCCACAACAGTGGTTTGGCTACCTTTTTTCTTTTTTCTTTTTGAAAATCCTTTTCGTCCAATACTGCTTCTTCTACCATATCTAGATTTTATCTAAAAACCAAGCAATTAACACTATAGGTATATAAATAAAGGAAGCAAACATTAATAAACTTGCTGCCTTATTGGTTCTCTTTAAGAATAATAAAATTGCTGGATAAACCATAATTAGTCCTGCTATTATTATGAAGATTAGAGCTATAGTATCCGTTAGCATAAAGAATACTGGAAGTAAACTAACCACTAAAAGGAAAAGCGAATAAACCAGCATTAAGAATGCGGACATGGTATCTTTTCCTCCTTTTGATGGCAATAATCTAAAGCCAGCTTTGGCATAATCTTCATCTGCTTTCCAAGCAATTGCCCAAAAATGGGGAAACTGCCACATGAATTGAAGAGCAAATAATAGTCCTGCTTCAAGGCCAAACTGTCCTGTTGCAGCTACCCATCCTAGCATTGGTGGGATTGCTCCTGGGAAAGCGCCAACAAATACTGCCCAAGGACTAATTTGTTTCATTGGTGTGTATAGAGCAACATAGGTAAACAAAGCCAGAATTCCCAATACAGCAGCAAGAACATTGAATTTTAACCACAGCACCAAAATCCCAACCAGCCCAATCGAAGAGGCAATTATTATACCTTCCAATATGCTCATTCTAGCAGTTGCCAACGGTCGATTTTTAGTGCGATCCATTAGAACATCTAAATCCTTCTCAATAATTTGATTGAATCCATTTGAAGAAGCTGTCACCATAAATCCTCCAATGCCTAACCACATTAAATCAAGCCAGTTCCAAGAATCTGCACCAATTAAGTAACCCAATAAAGCTGAGAAAACAACTAAAAAGGTAAGACGCATCTTAAAAAACAAGGCGTAATCCTGCAATTTTGATCGTAAGTTGACTATCGAATTTTCTTGTTTTTCAGCAATTACCTGCATAAAACGATCTAGAGAATGAGGAAACAAAAGTAAATAATTCGTCTGTTTATCTGAATAGGTAACTTCTTAATAATCGAAATATTGATTGAAAAGATTGGTTTTAATTTTAACAAACATCATGGAGTTTATATCTTTCTGATTATCAATCTGTTCGTCTCTTAGAATAACCCCGAGACTTATGGTCGCATTCCACTCTTTTTTAAGCACATAAGATATACTACTCTCCAGGTAACGCACAAATTCAGGAATCCCTTGTGTTAATTTATTCTCGTATTCTCTTTCTCTACTTATGTTGGACAATTGAAGATTTTCTCCAAAATTGGTTCCAACGGGCGATATTCCTCTTCTTGCTTGAACATATTTAAACCTAGCAATCCATTTTTCTTTGTTGTAACTTATTATCCCTATCCATTCGTGAAAGTTTGCGCCTAAAGGATGTGCAAGCGATTGATTGTAATTGGTGTAAGATTGTGTTGGATTACTATGGGCATACGTATATGGGCGGACAAGATTCAACTCAGACCTAAGTTTCAAGCCTTGGATTTGAAATAAATCGAATGTCAATAGACCAAATTGCAGTCCGTATTTATTCGCCCACCATCCAGATTGAATATCCTCATTTGGATTTCTCCATTGATTTAAATCTGCACGAATTTCAGACAGTAAGAATTCATCAAATACCAATTGACTATATACTATATATTTCTTTTTGATCTTTGCTTTAAGGTTGACACCAACAACAGCATTGTCAGAAGACCCAACTGAAAATTCAACTGGCCGATAAAATATGACCGGGTTCAAATAATTTACATCAAACCCCCTTGTATAACCGTTCTCTTTTGCCTGCCAGATTATACTTTCAAAAAGCCCTACTGTCAACCATTTTGTGGCTTGCCAATCTAAGAAATGAGTAACTGTATATTTTTTAGCGTAGGATGAGGGGCTTCCTTCATTATTGAAGATATCCTGATGTGAGCTAAATAAATTGGAATATTTTATTTTCCAAATCTTGGTGTTAATTCTAAAATATGGAGAAGCATTACCTATATCTGATAATAATAACGAGCGATAGCCATCTCCAATAAAATTTCTTCCATAACCTGCTTCAAAGTCGAATGTAGAATTCAAGCGATAATTTAGATAGGCAGAAATATAGTCTGCTTCAAGCCTATTCTTACCTCTAGAAACATTCATAGAAGGAATAACCCTAGAATCTATAATCCTTCTTTCTTGATAGTTCATATATTCTCCTGAATTGAAAAGGTAGGTAGCGCCAAATTGCCATTTTTTCCATTTACTTTTTACATCCAAACCTATTGCAAATTGATTTGGCGTTTCTCCTTCATTCTCTAATCCAGCTTGCGCATCAAATGCAGGATTAATTACCCATGAAGGTTTTTCAGGGTTTACGTTGGTTTCAATTATTTTAGGTTTGAAAGAAGTAAATGTGCCAAGCTCATTCAAGTAAATGGATTTATGCATTTCATAATCGATCAAAAGTCGATCATTAACTAACTGCGAAAAGGACAAAGTAGATAGAATAAGTAAGGATAATGTTAGCAGTATCCTCATACTTTTTGTTCTTTATTCTTAATTGGAATTAAGAATAACACTCCCATCATTATAAACACGATCGCAGCCAATAGGAAAAAGGTCAGGCTTGTGTTTAATCCCATGATAAAAACTGAACAGGAAATAAGGATCAGATTAAAAACAAAAATGATGGTAACTGCTTGTGCATGATTAAGGCCCAACTTTATTAATCGGTGGTGAATATGATTATTGTCTGCTGAAAATGGAGAGACACCTTTCAACATTCGATATAGGAATATCCTAAAGGTATCTAACAATGGGTAGGAGAGCACCGCCATTGCAAATATTGGTTTGGAAATATGCTTCATATATTGTGGCAATGAAGAAAAATCATATTCGATAACTCTTATCGCGAGAACACAAATAATTAAACCGACAGTCAAAGAGCCAGAATCCCCCATAAATATTTTAGCTGGATAAAAATTAAATCTTAGGAATCCCAATAAGGCCCCTGCTAAAGAGAACGCTATTATTGCATCAACTGTACTCTCAGCCAACAAAAACCAAATGCCAAAGGCAATAGAAGCAATACAGGCTACTCCTCCTGCCAAACCATCTACGCCATCAATAATATTGAAAGCATTGATTATAACTACATAAGTAAAAATAGAAAGTGCTACACTCGCCCATTCTGGAATTTCCCTTATCTCAAATATTCCATAAAGACTCGTTATCTTGATCTCAGCCATTAATGTCATTATAAATGCTACCATTAAATGTCCAATCAATTTCTTTACTGCAGCCGTACCGATAATGTCATCTTTAATTCCCATAAAAAACATAACCAAAACGCTTGGTATCAAGTACTTAATGTAGCCAATATCTTCTGAAGGGAAACAGATAAAAAAGGAAAAAACTGTGCCAGCAAAAATCATTATTCCTCCCATGGAAGGTATACTCTTCTTATGTAGCTTTCTGGATTCATTCGGATCATCGAACAAATGTTTCATTTCAGCTACTTTAATAAAAGATGGAGTTGATAGCAGGACTATAAAGAAGGAGATTAATATGGCAAGGGCAACAATCATGTTAAGCTGGCTACAAATATCATTATTTAGTAATTAAAGTAAAGGTTTTGCAAATTAGTGCTAATTCCAAAATAGATATAAACGTTTTCTCTAGATGTCTGGTTCCCTATTTTAGAATTTTCCATTTGTTCTTCTCTATATTGTAAGCCAAGACTAATTGTAAGGTTATAGGCTGGGTTTATCAAATAAGATTGTTTTACATCTACAAACCTAATCTCAGTAGATCCTGACTCAATTCGATTCATGGATGCATTGCTAATCCAGCGATTCAAGCGATATTGGATTTTACCAAAAAACTCCTCACCTTTGATATATGGCAAACTTAATGACTCATTATAATGGGTATAGAGATTTGATTTAAGATTATTTTCACTGTTATTGTATTCTCCTTGGATCATCCATCTATCTCCTATAAAGTACTTAGCGCCAAATTGGAAAGATAAATTATCTGTTTCCATATCCGCCATGCTTAATTGTCCATATAGAAGAATATTGGAAATTAATTGATATGCTGCATTTAATCCAACAATATTATTTCCAGCATTTTGCTCATTTTCCAATAGCGTATTCACATAAATTATTGGTATCCAATAATTAGCATTAACATTAATATTTCCTGTACTATCTAAACTTGGCCATATTAGTCCTTCAAATAACCCTATGCTAAGCTTAGTGTTGGGCTTATATTCCAGATAATGGAAACTACCTCTTTTTCGTTCAAAAAGCGCCTCAGAATTAATAGAACTGGGTAATCGATCTAAATCTTGAAAAAGGGTATATAGGTTCTGATATTGCAGCTTATTTGCTAACCAGTTGCTTTCTACTTTTAAAAATGGATAATTAAAACTCAAATCAGATAACAATGTGGATCGATGACCAAATCCAACGAAGTGTTTGCCATGTCCAGCTTGTATATTCACCCTTTCACTTGGAGAGAAACTTAGATATGCTGATGCCATAGAAAAGTCAAATCCTTCTTCATTAAAAGTTTTTACTCTGCCTTGCCCATAGGCTACTTGAGTTGCTTCTACTCGCTCACTTAAATAGGAAGGCAAATTTGCCTGGTTTTCTCTAAAAGTCGATTCAAAGGAAAATCGATTACCAATATTGGCTTTTACGTTGAAACCTCTTGTATTTTTATAGAGGTTTACATCCCTTTGGTCTTCTATATCTTGTCCATATTCGAAATTAACTATTGGGTCAACTATCAATTGAAATTTACTAGAGTCAACAAATAAAAAATGCTCGAAGAACAATTTGCGTGCAACGTAGCTTCTATCTTCTTTTCTTGATATTGATAATACCGTTTCATTTATCTCAAGATTACTAATCGACCTTTGGTTCAAAGGTTTAAACCCATGATGGATTATTTGATTGCTTTTTATTATGCTACGTTCAAACGGTACATAAAAATCTTGATTTAAAGAGACATTTAAATTTTGGCCAAGTGCTAGAATTGGTATACTAATAAATAGAAAAGCATATAATAAGCGACTCACTTTAGCTTAGTTCGAAATTCATACAAACATAAACTTTTCTATGCTGCACTGTTTTCTTAGGATCTGACCAAAAACCAGTCGTTCAATAAGTTTTCTTTGTTGTATTTCATTTGATTCTTGGTAGACCAGCTAATTACAGTTCCTCCCATAGATTCAACAATTGCCTGACCCGCTGCTGTATCCCATTCCATGGTTGGTGCAAATCGTGGATATTCATCAGCTCTCCCTTCAGCAACCATACATAATTTAAGCGAACTTCCTACTGAAATTATGTCTATTTCTCCTTTATCATTTTTCCTTTCATTCATATAGTCTTCCGTTTCTTTGGACATGTGAGATCTACTTCCGACAAATGTGTAGGGTCGTTCATATTGGAATGGCAATCTATTCGATTCAGACAACCAATTTTGAATCGAAGATCCCAGATATGTAGAAAATTTTTCCAATTTGTAAGATCCAACTCCTTTTGCTCCAAAATATATGGTGTCTTTAACAGGCACATAAATTACTCCTAGAATAGCCTTTTCTTCATTTACTAAAGCGATATTGACCGTAAACTCGCCATTCCTCTTAATAAACTCTTTTGTTCCATCTAATGGGTCAACCATCCAGAAATAAGCCCAATTGCTTCTTTCATCAAATGCTATATCCTTTCCTTCTTCACTAAGAATAGGGTAAGGCGTATCCTTAAGTCCCTCCTCAATTTTTGCATTGGACAGTTGATCTGCTATGGTTAAGGGTGACTTATCCTCTTTGTGTTCAACATCAAAATCGGTATCGTATACCTTTAATATTTCTTTGCCAGCCTCAACACTTATTGTGCAGGTTTTCTCCAATAGTTCTAGCAACTTTTCTCTTTCCATTCCTTTCAATTTTTAGGCCAGCTAAATTCGTAATATACCTTCGAATAAATGTCAATTGGATATATAATTAAGTCACAATAAACCTAATGTTATATCTGTTGTTACCTTTATGCAAATGATTAAGTACCTAAAAGCAATTGTTCTTGTTTTGACTAGCCTAGCTATTAATCAGACGGTGATGTCTCAAAAATTTAATATCGGTGCCATAGCAGGTGTTAATGCATCTCAAATAAGCGGAGACGGGTATAGTGGTTTCAATAAGGCAGGAATCATTGTAGGCGGATTCGCTAATACGGATATATCAGAAAAAATTAATCTTCAATTCGAAATATTATACTCCGAAAAAGGAAGCAGAAAAGTTCCCAAAACAGATAAAGGGGAAACTGATGCTTTTCTACTAAGACTCAACTATGTTGAAATCCCGGTGATGATAAGAATGAGAAACAATAATTTCACCTATGATGTAGGCACCTATTATGGTCAATTGGTGAATACTTACATAGAAGATGAAAACGGGCCTTTCGAAATTCCCAATCAATTGAATCAATTTAAGAAGTCGGATTTTGGTTTTCTTATTGGAGTCAATTATCATTTCACCAAAAGCTTAATCATGAATTGGAGGTATAATAATTCTATATTGGCGGTTCGCGAGCATGATAGTGGAGCTAATTTTCGATTTAATAACGGAATGTTTCACTCCTATTTAAGTTTCACATTGAGATATGAATTTATTGGAAAAGATGGATCATAAAATTATAGTTGCAATTACTGGGGCTTCAGGCTCAATTTATGCAAAGTTATTCTTAGACAAATTGGTGGAGTTAAAGGATCAAATCCATTCTGTTGGTATTGTCATGTCTTCCAATGCGAAGGAAGTTTGGGAGCATGAATTGGAGAATAAAGAATTTGAAAATTACCCCTTCACCTTATATGAGAAGAGCGACTTCATGGCCCCTTTTGCATCTGGTTCTGCTTTATACAACAAAATGGTAATTATACCTTCTTCCATGGGAACCATGGGACGGATTGCAAATGGCATCTCGAACGATTTAATTACCAGAGCAGCTGATGTTATTCTTAAGGAAAGAAGACAATTAATAATTTGTGCGAGAGAAACTCCTTTGAATTTAATTCACATTGAGAACATGAGAACAATTACACTTGCTGGAGGAATAATTGTTCCTGCTATTCCTTCTTTTTACTCCAAACCACAAACAATAGAAGCAGTAGCCAATACAGTTGTTTTGAGAATTATTGATCTGATGGGACTTAACAATACTACCTACAGATGGGGCAGCAGTAATGAACAATAAATTAACATCATTTATTAAAAATTGGGAATAAATTAATTTCTATTATAGCTCTAAATTGGGTAAATTGGATTCCCATTAAAAAATTTAGATTTATGTTGGAAATGAGTAAAAAAGTGCTCACAAAAGTGAGCTTCGATAGGGCGTTATTCAGAAAAGAATTATCTAAATCTATTAAATGGCTTAAACCCAAAGAAACCCTTGTATTGAAAGCTTGGTGTTTAGCAACATTTGGGCATATGTATCAAGACGTTATTCAAGAAGTATTTGAAACTATTTCTTAAGAAATTCTAAATTCCTTTTCAACCCTTTAAACTTTGTTCTCTTCACTGCTGAACCTTTAAACAATTCGTTGAATTGTTCTAGATCTAGACATTCCCAACTCTCTTTAGACATCTCTAATAAATTTGGATGCGGTTGGAAGTTTGGCTCTTGATTTTGTTCGCCAAAGCGATTCCAAGGACAGACGTCCTGGCAGATATCACAACCAAATGCCCAATTCTCCATTTTTCCTTCAAATTCATTGGGTATATGATCGTCTTTCAATTCAATAGTTAGGTAGGAAATGCATTTGTTAGAATCGATCCGCCGTTCCTCTAATATAGCGTCTGTTGGACAACTATCAATACAAGCAGTACAAGTACCACAATAGTCTTTAATGGGGCCATCGTACTCCAATTCAAGATCAACGATAATCTCAGCTAAAAAAAAGTCTGAACCTTTTTGTTTATTGATTAACATGCTATTCTTGCCAATCCACCCCAAACCGCTTTCTCTAGCCCAAGCCCTATCCAAAACAGGTGCCGAATCCACAAAATAGCGAAGGCTAACATCACCAATTTGTCCTCTAATAAATTCTTCTAAGCGTTTCAATTTTGACTTGATCACAAAATGATAATCCTTACCGAAAGCATATTTTGCAATTTTTGGTGCCTCTGGATCTTTTTGTCTTAAAGTGGTATGGTAATTATAAAGGAGGGAAATCACTGATTTCGCTCCATCAACTAACTTTCTTGGATCAACCCTTTTCTCAAAGTAGTTTTCCATGTATTGCATCTTGGCATTATGTTTTTGCTTAAGCCAGTTATCTAGCCTATGGGCATCTTCCTCTAAAAATTTTGCCTTAGAAATACCAACAAAATCAAATCCCAACTCATGGGCTTTTGATTTTATTGCATGCGTATTTTTTTGAATTGACATTAGTCGAATAGGGACTGATCACCGCCCATGCTGCGTCCCAGATGTTGATATGCCAGTTTAGTAGCTTCTCTACCTCTTGGTGTTCTGGTAATAAATCCTTCCTTAATTAAAAAAGGTTCATATACTTCTTCAATTGTACCTGCCTGTTCGCCAACTGCAGTTGCTATGGTGGAAATACCTACAGGACCTCCATTAAACTTATCTATGATGGTTACTAATACTCGATTGTCCATCTCATCCAATCCATATTGATCTACATTAAGCGCTGTCAATGCCAAATTGGTAATATTTAAATCAATATGCCCTTCTCCTTTTACTTCAGCGAAATCCCGTACTCTTCTTAATAATGCATTCACAATTCTTGGAGTGCCTCTACTTCTTCCTGCTATTTCATTGGCAGCATCATTCTTAATTTCGATAGATAATATTTCTGCAGATCTTTTTACGATAATGCTCAACAAATCTTTATCGTAATACTCTAATCTTAGATTTATCCCAAATCTTGCCCGTAAAGGCGCAGTAAGTAAACCAGCTCTGGTTGTAGCACCGATTAAAGTAAATGGATTCAGCTTGATTTGAACCGATCTGGCATTGGGTCCTGAGTCGATCATAATGTCAATCTTATAATCTTCCATGGCAGAATATAAATACTCCTCAACCACTGGACTCAATCGATGAATTTCATCTATAAATAAGACATCTCCTTCCCCCAAATTGGTTAATAGCCCAGCTAAATCAGCTGGTTTTTCTAAGACCGGTCCAGAGGTTACCTTAAAGGAAACATTTAGTTCATTGGAAATAATGTTAGCGAGTGTAGTTTTACCCAGACCTGGAGGTCCATGCAATAGGACATGATCTAAAGCCTCTCCACGTCCTTTTGCCGCTTCTACAAAAACCTTGAGGTTTTCAACTACCTGTGCCTGACCTGTAAAATCATCAAAACTAAGTGGCCTTAGCACCTTCTCAATCTCTATGTCATCCGAACTGTTTGGATCTAAATGTTCTATCATTCCTTCTTACGATGATTCAAATCTAATGAATTAATTGTCCTTTATATCTTGGATAATTTCTTGAAAATATATTCTAAATTTTAACAGATATACAGGTGATGTAAATTGCTCATCTATCGCATTATTTGGCTTTATCATTAAGCGATATCCAATTCCTAAACCCACACCAAAATATTTAGCCAATCGATACTGAAAGGTAATTGCGGGTTCATAGCTAATGATGAATCTTTTATTCAGTTGATTGTCATTATTTAAGTTTCCCAATTCCAAATAGGAGCTACCAAATCCAAATTGAATTGGTATCGATAATTCCCATTTATCATCTCGATAAAATACATATTCGACATATGGTGATACATGATAAAATTTCAATTTTGCATTACTCTTGACACCCAAATAATTCACTTCAGAGTTTATGTCTGAAAGCAATGTATTATAACCTATGCCGAAACTTAATTTTTCATCGAATTGCAATCCCAATTTAAGGCCAAATACTCTTGCACTACTTCTGCTTATAAATGAATTCCTTGAATCCAATCTAAACTCCAATTTGGGTTTAGTTCGAATTGCGTCTCTCAATTCCTGCTCAAATGATTGGGAGTTAAGTTGGCTTGCAAGACACCAGAATAAAAGGAATACTAAGAATTTAGGCATAAAAAAATGTCCTTAACGAAATTAAGGACATTTCAATTTAAATGTATCTTATTTAATGGCCTTGATCTTCTTCTCCTTCTGCTAATGGAACAGTTTGAGGAATAAAGTCTTCTTCAGCATTTGGCTTACTATAATCATATGGCCAACGATGTACTTCTGGAATCTCACCAGGCCAGTTTCCATGTAAATGCTCCACTGGTGTAGTCCATTCCAAAGTTGTTGCTCTCCATGGATTCTGAGGAGCTTTAGGACCTTTAAATATGCTATAGAATATATTGAATATAAATAATCCTTGAGCCAAAGCAGCTATGATAGCAAAAATTGTAATCAATTCATTGATGTCATACATTTGATCAAACATCGGGAACTCTGTATTGGTATAATACCTTCTTGGCACTCCAGCCAATCCCAAGAAATGCATCGGGAAAAAGACACCATAAGCGGATATGATGGTTAACCAAAAATGAATATAACCAAGATTCTTATCCATCATGCGACCATAAAGTTTAGGGAACCAATGGTAAATTCCACTTATCATTCCAAAAGTTCCTGATAGTCCCATAACAATGTGGAAGTGACCAACTACGAAGTAGGTATCATGCACATTAATATCCAATGCTGAATCTCCAAGAATAATACCTGTTAATCCACCCGTAATAAAGGTAGAAACCAATCCTATTGCAAACAACATGGCAGGAGTAAATCGAATATTACCTTTCCAAAGTGTAGTCAGGTAATTAAATACCTTAACAGCTGATGGAATCGCTACCAATAGAGTTGTAAACGTAAATACTGCACCCAAGAATGGGTTCATTCCAGTAATAAACATATGGTGACCCCAAACCAAGAAAGAGATGAAAGCGATGGCTAATATTGAGCCAATCATTGCACGATAACCAAAAATTGGTTTTCTGGAATTGGTAGCTACAACCTCTGAAGTAATACCTAATGCAGGTAATAGGATAATGTATACCTCTGGATGTCCTAAGAACCAGAATAAATGTTCATATAATACAGGACTTCCTCCATCCACTTCTAACGCTTTACCCGCAATGTATATGTCCGATAAATAGAAACTTGTTCCAAAACTTCTGTCAAACATCAATAACAATACTGCAGAAAACAAGACTGGGAAAGACAATACTCCCAATACCGCAGTAATTAAAAATGCCCAAATGGTTAATGGCATTCTTGTCATGGTCATCCCTTTCGTTCTGAGGTTAAAAACCGTTACGATGTAATTCAAACTACCCAATAAGGATCCAACAATAAATAATGCCATGGAAACAATCCACAGGGTCATTCCCATTCCTGATCCAGGTATTGCTTCAGGCAAAGCACTCAATGGAGGATAAATTGTCCAACCTCCAGAAGCAGGACCTCCTTCAACAAAGAGTGAAGCGATCATCACACAGGAAGATAAAAAGAAAAACCAGTAGGATAGCATATTCAAGAATCCCGATGCCATATCTCTAGCACCCAGTTGCAATGGAATCAACAGATTACTAAACGTACCACTAAGACCAGCTGTCAAAAGAAAGAATACCATAATGGTACCGTGAAGTGTGATTAAGGCCAAATATTTATCGGGAGTTAATACTCCATCCGGAGCCCAATCTCCAATAACTGCCTCAAGAAATGGAAAGCTTTCGCCTGGATAACCCAATTGAAACCTAAATATGGTAGACATCAACATTCCAATCAATCCCATGATTGAACCAGTCAAAAAGAACTGCTTCGCAATCATTTTGTGATCGGTACTAAAGATGTACTTAAATAAAAAGTCTTTATCGTTATGTGCTGACATTATCCTTACTTTTTAGTATTTAACAATGAAAGTTCATCCTCGTTTTCTTCAGAATCTTCCGTTACCTCTTCTTCTAACTCTTGCTCTCCTGACTCTTCTTCAATTACTTCCATCTCCTCCTTAGGTGCATTTCCTTCAACGGCTAAAAATTCATTTTGTTCATCTAACCATTTTTGGTAATCTTCTTCACTTTCTACAATGATATCCATCTTCATGTTGTAATGCGCTGCACCACAAATCTTATTACATAGCAAGGTATATTGAAATTCCGGGTTTCCAGTAATTTCCTGCATTTCTTCGGTAGTCTTGGTAGGAATAAAGTTGAATCTGGTAATCATTCCAGGCACACAGTTCATCTGAGCCCTGAAGTGAGGCATATATGCACTATGAATTACGTCTTGTGCTCTAAAATAAAACTGTACTGGGCGATTAACCGGTAAATGGAATTCTGCTTTAACATATTTATCATCCCAAGCTTTTGAATCTGTAGAATCTAATCCCAACATATTGACGCCTTCGATAAATCTCACATCAGCATCTCCAAATTTTCCATCGGCACCAGGATACCTTGCAGTCCAATCAAATTGTCTAGCATATAGCTCAATTTCAACTGCATCATCTTCTGGGCCAAGAGGCTCCATTACATCGTTCCAAATTGACAGACCATAAAGAATCAACACCAACAATACTATAGCTGGAATTGCAGTCCACATGATTTCCAATCGATTGCTATGTGCAAAAAATTGAGCTTTTCGATTCTTATCGTAGGCATATTTCCAAGCAAAATAAAACAACAAGATGTGCGTGAATATAAAGACTGGAATTATGATGATCCAGGTAGTAGTCATCAATTGATCAATGATT
>JGI12316J15310_10000052_pt75 | contig 33457 bp, 26 predicted proteins | sample MarCyaLeptolynsp_FD_15310 | JGI IMG/M metagenome (IMG submission 15310)
TCCATGATGGAACTGTGGTGGCGGTGACGTACGCCGGCGAAGTCTGGTCGCTCGCGGACGACGGCACCACAGCCAAGCTCTTCGGCGGCCTCGATGTTCCCTTCGGTATCGCCCCCGGCCCGGACAACACGATGTGGATCACCGAACAGGGCCAAGCCGAAGGCCGCGTGACCCGCCGCGACCGGACGGGTGCGATCGTCGAGACCCTCGAAGGAGCCTGGGACAACCCCGAGGGCATCGTGGTGACCGACGACGGCCTCGTCATCGCGGACACGAGCGCCGGCGCCGTCTACAACGTCGACCGCCAAGGCACACGCACACTCGCCCTCGAAGTCGAGCTGCCGATCGCCGCGACGGCACTGGGCGAGAGCGCGCTGGTCGGGACGGCGGGCGGCGAACCGAGACTCTTCCGAGTTCGCGCCTGCCCGCCCTGAACCTCAGCTCGCGCGCAGAGTGACGCGACCCACGGTTTTGGCGAGGTGCTCGCCGGCGAGCTCGGCGAAGCGCTCGGCCTGCTCGTCGTGCACGAACGTGCGCCCGTTGGGAATCTCCACGAACGTCGTAGGCCCGCCGAACTGCTCGGCCATCGTCTTCGCCCCCTCGACGGGGAAGAACCGGTCGTCGCTCCCCCACACGAGCAGCGTGGGCGCCGTGATGTTCGCGTGCACCCGATCGAGGTCGTCGATCTCCCGAGGGTCGAGCGCCCGCAGGAACTTCATCGGCCCGTCCATCCCTTCGTTCGAAGCGACCAGCGGCGCGATCATCAGCTCGTGAAACTCGCCCTCACCGTGCGCCGGATTCTCGAACGCGCTGCCCAGCATCAAGCGAGAGCGCCGCAAGAACCCGATCGACATCACCGCCCGCCACGCACCCGTGGGAAGGCCGCGCAGGGCCACGAACAGCTTGAGCAGCGTCGAGTGGTGCTTGGGGATCTCGGTGCCCGCGAGCACCAGACTCGTCACGGCATCGCGTTCCGCCTGGGCGACGTAGCGTGCGATTCCGCCGCCCGAGTCATGAGCCACCAGCGCGTAGCGCGACAGCCCGAGCTGCACCACGGCATCGCGCACCGTCTGGGCGTGCGCCGCAATCCCGAACTCGGTCCCGCCGAGCAGCTCGGTCTGGCCCGCCCCGGGCAGGTCGATGAGATGGCACGTGAAATGCCGCTGCATGACCGCCACGACGTCGCGCCAGGTCGCCGAAGACAGCGGCCAACCGTGGATGAACACCACATCAGGCCCCGAGCCAAAGCAGCGGTAGGCGAGCTTGGCGTGCCCGACGTCGAGGAAGCGATGGGGAGGACCGCGGAAGGATTGCGTGACGTCTTTCATGGCTCTCATCGAGCCTGACCGGCGGCGGGCACGATGCCCATGACCCCAGGGGTAATGTCGTGGGACTATCCGCGCCGTGGGGGACGACAATCGTCGATGGCGCCTGCGACGGCGCCCCGAAGGCCCGCTGACGCCGGATGTGTTCGAGCTCGTCACCGAGTCCATAGACGAACCGGCGGTGGGTGAGGTCGTGGTCCGAGTACTCGCCCTGTCGCTCGATCCCGCCAATCGCGTCTGGATCTCCGGACCGAGCTACCGGCCGCCGGTCGCGATCGACGCCGTGATGGATGGCTTCGCGGTCGGCAAGGTCGTGCGCTCGCGCGCCGAGGGCATCCCGGAGGGAACGCTCGTCACCGGTGACCTCGGCTGGCAGGACTACGCGACGCGCCCAGCGGACGAGGTCCGCAAGCTCCCGCACGACAACAAGCGGCCGGTGTCGAACTACCTCGGCGTCCTCGGGGTCACGGGGTTGACCGCGTACTTCGGCCTGCTCGGCGTCGGCAAAGCCAAACCGAAGGAGACGGTGCTCGTTTCGGGCGCGGCGGGTGCCACGGGATCGGTGGCCGTTCAAATCGCCAAGATGTGGAGCTGCCGCGTCGTCGGGATCGCGGGCACCGAGGCGAAATGCCAGTGGCTGACCGACCTCGGCGTCGACGCGACGATCAACTATCGCGAGCAGGACGTGCGCAAGGCTCTCGAGGAGACCTGCCCCGAGGGGGTCGATCTGTACTTCGACAACGTGGGCGGCTCGATCCTCGAGGCCGCGTTGTTTGCGATGCGCCAAGGCGGTCGCGTGGTGTGTTGTGGCGCCATCTCGAGCTACGACGACAACAAGCCGCCGGCGAGCCCTCGCGGCATTCCGGGGCTGTTCATCGCCAAGCGCCTGACGATGCGGGGCTTTGTGGTCACGGACTTCGAGCGACGCTTCTCGGATGGCATCGCGGCGCTGGCGGGCTGGATCGAGTCCGGCCACGTGCAGGTACGCGAGGACCGCGTCGAAGGGCTGGAGAACGCCCCGACCGGACTGATGGGGCTGCTCGCCGGGGAGAACATCGGCAAGCGCTACGTCCACGTCGCCGACCAAGATTGAATGGGCGAGGAGGGAAGCAGCATGACGCCGCTTCCCTCCCCCAGGACCACCTGGGTCGACGTCCGTGTGCACCCCTGCAGGACTTCCTGTCCTCGCAGGCGCGCCCCGAAAAACGAGGCGCGCATCGACAGAGTGGTCCGGTCTTGCCAACCGATCACACTTTTTTTTCATCGGGCGAAAAACCCCGTTTGCTTTCGGCAGGCGGGCTCTGAGAGCGCCTGATCCTTGGGACAGGCCAAGGCGAGACACCGCGGCTGTCTGGTTTTCGCAATCGGGATCGAGCTGCGGATCATGACGCCGATGTGCTGCCCACGAACCGCGCTCCGATCGTCTTGATGTCGGTCCTTGTGCTCGTCGCTTGCGAGCTCGACGACGAGCCCGAGTTCATGCCGCCGGGAGCTGACGAGACGACCCAAGGCCCTCCTGCGACAACGGGAGACACAACGGCCGGCCCGCTCCCGACCACGGATGACTTCGACACCACCGGCGCCCCACCGGCGACGACCGGCGATCCCACGACGGGCGTCGACTCGAGCGGCACGGACAACGGCACGGGCGATCCCCCCTCCGGCGTGCCTGGCGACTTCGACGGCGATGGGGTCCTCGACTTTGTCGTTTACACCTCGTACTCGCTCGAGACGTTCTTCTCTCGCGCGATCGTCTTCCCAGGTTCACTCGACACCATCACCGCCGACGACGCCATTCACGTGTTCGACGGCGGGTTCGAGGGCTCCGGCTCCGCGGCGGTGTGCAATGTCGATGGCGAGGGGCCGCCCGAGGTCGTGTTCGGCGGGAACTACGATGGGCAAGATGCCGTGTCGATCTTCCAGACCGACGGCACCGCAACGATCGTGCACATCGACGAGCCGTTCTTTCGGATCCTCTGCGAAGACTTCGACGGCGACGGCGTCGACGACATCGTGCTCGGCGCATACGGGTTCAACCCGAACAACGTCGTTGGTACGCAGGTGATCTACGGCGCTGACGTCGTCCTGGGCACGGACGGCCCGCTGCCGCAGACGCCCGTCGGCGAGACGGGCTTCAGTGACCAAAAACTGCTCAGCGGTCTCATCGACGGACCGACCCCGCTGTTGGTCAACGCCGAGCCGGGCCGCCCCAACCCCAGCAACACTCCCGACGCCGGCGCGATCACCATCTACGACGTCTCTGGCGCTACGCCGGTCGAGATCGGGGTGATCTACGGCTCGACCGAGCTCGAGAACTTCGGCAACGACGTGCACGTCTGTGACGTGGATGGCGACGGCGTCGACGAGATCACCGAGATTACCGACACCACCGTGCGGACGTGGAGCGCGATCGATGGCATGAGCGACGCGCCCGACACGTCGGCGACGATTCCGTTCACGGCGACGTTCGGCGGCTGCGAGGCCCAGCGTGGCTACATCGTGCTCAGCGACGGCAGCACCACCGGCATCTACCAAGTCGACGGTTCCAACCTGAACCTGATTGCCGAAGACCCGACGCTCCAGGTCGTCGAGCTCTTCGACGCGGAGTGTGCCGAGACGACCACGGGAGAGATCGTGAAGCTCGATGTCGACGTCGATGCCGGCACGCTCTCGTGGGGCGGAATCATCAACATCAACGACGTGGACGGGGACAGCGTCGCCCGCCAGGTGCTGCCGGAGTAATCATGATCCCAACCCGACTCTTTCTCGGCTTCCTGATGAGCCTCTGTGCCTGCGAGATGACCGCGCAGGACGAAGACGACGACGAAACGCCCGCCGATGGCGACAGCACGACCGGCGTGCCACCCGGCACGACGACCGACGGGCCCGTGACGACGGACGAACCGGACGCGACGACCGGAGGCAACGACTCCACCGGCGGACCTGATGATCCGACCGGTGGCAACGACTCCACCGGTGGGACCGGCGACCCACCGTCGGGCGTGTGGGCAGACTTCGACGGCGACGGTGTGCTCGACGTGGTGACGTACACGTCATACGCGGAGGACACGTTCAACGCGCGCGCGACCGTGTACTCCGGGGCGGCGATGGGAGCGACGCCCGCGGAGGCGCTGCTGGTGGTCGATGGCCCGGCGAACGGAACCAATCAGGCCGCCGTTTGCGACGTCGACGGCGATCAACTCGCCGACATTGTCATGGGCGGCGAAAACCCCGGCGTCAATCCACCCGGGGCGATCGTGATCCGTCACTTCGACGGCACGATGACGACCGTCGCCACGCTGCAGCAGTTCTTCGACGTGCTGTGCCAAGACTTCGACGGGGACGGCCACGACGACATCGTGCTCGGCTCCTACGGAAATCCGGCCGAAGATGCGAGCGCGCAGATCGTCTCCGGGGCGAGCATCACTCCAGGCCGTACGCAGACCGCGGTCCAGACGCCGATTGGCGAGGCGAACGGCTTCACCGTGACCAACCTGTACGCGGGGTATCTCGATGGAGCGACGCCGCATCTGGTCGCCGTGGAGCCAACTGCGGACGATATGGGCATGCCCGGGGTCGGTGTCGTCTCGACCTACAGATTCGCGGATGGCGTGGACCAGCCAGAGCTCGTCGGGACCATCTCCGGCGAAGCACCCGACAGCTACTTCGGTGACTTCATTCGCGTCTGCGACACCGACGGCGACGGCGTCGACGAGATCACCGAGCTCCGCGACAGTTCGATCCGGACGTGGACCAACCCTGACGGCTCCGCGAGCGCCCCCGACGTCGACGCGGCCCTACCGTTGTCCCTCACCTACGGCGCGTGCGAACCCCAGACGGGACACTGGTTCATCACCGCCGGGTCCAACCTCACCGCGATCATGACCATGGAAGACGGCACCCCCACCACCATCGTGGAAACGGACGAGGTCGTCGTCCTCGAGGTCGGGGGCTACGGCTTCGGTTCGACGGCTGACGATAGGGTCGTGAAGTTCGAAGTCGACGTATCGATCGCGGGAAGCCCCACCGCGGAGTGGGTCGAGGTTGTGAGCGATGCGTCAGGCGGCCCGAGCATTTCAACCCAGGTCTTGCCGCCGATTCGCTGATCCAGGAGCGGAACCGAGCCGACTTCGATGTGGGCCTTGCGTCCCGCCGCGGTTCGGGCCAGGGTCAGCCCCTCCCCATGACGAAGATTCAGCTTTCCAACCTGGTTTTCCTTCTCTCGGGCATGTCGCTCGCCTGCGACATCAACATCAACGACGGCAGCGGCGACGACGACAACGGTGACGGCGGCACCGCGTCGAACGACGACGACGACGACGATAACGACGACGACGACGACGACGACGACGACGACGACGACGACGACGACATGACCACCGACGCTGGTGATGACGACGACGACGACGACGACGACGACGACGACGACATGACCACCGGTCTCGACACCGGCGACACGGACGGCGGATCCGGCGGCGAGATCTACGTGTGCGAGGCGTACGGACTGTGGGCCGAGGCTTGCCTCATGCTCGACGCGGCCACCTACGCGGAGTACTGCTTCGACCTGCTCGAGTACGCGTACGACACGGTCGGCCTCGAATGCGCCGCCGCCCAGGAGGAAGCGTTCGCGTGCATCGCCCTCACCCCGTGTGAGGAGGTCTCCGAGGAGACCTGCATCGACGAGCGCAACGCCGCCGCCGAGATCTGCGGCACCGAGCCGCAGTAAGCATCAGTCGGCGAGATCGTCGTCGGTGGGCGCCCCGCAGGCGAGCCACTCCCCCAGGAGGTAGCGCTCGTCTTCGGCTGCGGCGCCGACCGGCGGCATCGTGTCGTGCTGATCGCCCGAGCGAGCCCAGATCCTCTCGGCTTGCTCGCGAACATCCTCCACCGAGTCGAAGTTGACCTCGATCGGCGCCATCTGGCGCATGTCCGCGGGAAGCATCGAGCTGTGACAGCCGGTGCAGAAGCTCAGCATGTGCGGCCACCCGAAGTTCTCGTAGGTGAGAAACGAGTCGGGCGGGCATGGACGCTCGGCGAAGCTCTCCCACGGGCCTTCGTCGATCGGATCGCCAGAGTCGCCCGACCCCTCGCCGGACTCTCCGCCGGACTCGCCCGAGTCGCCTCCGGTCTCCCCGGTCTCTGTCCCGCCTTCGGCGCCCCCAGTTTCGTCTCCCGCGCCGTCGTCGGGCGCAGGATCGGATGCTTCGTCTTTGCAGCCCGCGACGGCGAGCACCGCCATCGCCAGCACGAGCTCAGACGCAAAGCGCATCGAAGGGCTCCGCTCCCGGTAGGTGTTCGTTGAAATCCACTCCGACCAGACCGAGCAGGCCTGCCGCGAAGCTCGTGTAGTCCAGCGAGCCACCACCGTCCATCGCGGCGCCCGTCTGCATGTCCACCGTCCGCGACAGCAGGTCATCGTCCGTTGCGCCGAGCGCTCGACCACCCGACGAGCCCCCACCGATCACCATCGCGCTCGTCACCGGCCAGTGATCCTTGCCCTGCGCATCGTTGAGCAGCGGTGTACGGCCCATTTCCGAGACGACGAGGATCACGGTTTCATCGATGAGCTTGTTGCCCGACTCCGCCCCGTCACGGACCGTGAGCTCATCCACCAGCGCGGCGAGCCCGGCGAAGAACGTGTCCTGCAGCGTCGCCTGCTGCATGTTGAGGTTGTGCGTGTCGAACCCGCCGAGCTCCATCTGGATCACGCGGCTGATGTCCTGCTCGAGCACGTCGAGCGCGATCTGAGACTGCACGCCGAGATCGATCGTGTAGTTGAAGTCGCCGAAGTCGGCCGCGGCCGCCAGCTCGTCGCCCCGCGCCAATGAGTCGATGAAGTCCTGGTAGCGCGCCGCGTTCTTGCCCATCGCACCGCGGACCGTCTTGACCCGCTCGGCTCGCCCGAGCACGTGCTGACGAATGAGCTCCGCCTCTTCCATGTCCGGGGCGAAGCGCGGGGTGAAGTCGCCGCTCTCTGGTGGGAACGCACGAATCGGATCGAGCAGCGTGCCGATCTGGTTGGCGGTTCCCGCCCGCGCGGCGAGCGAAGCGTAGTCGCCCGTGAACGAGGTGCGCCCCAGCACCAGGTACGGCGCCGGAAGGTCGCGCCCGTTCTCGTAGGCCGTGATCGCACCGACGTCCGGTGCGGTATCCGAAGGCGTCCCGGTGAGCACCCGCTTGAAGCAGTCGGTGTGCGTGACCGACTGAACCGTCAGCCCATTGACCACCGTCGTCATCGCCCCGTGCGCCTCGAAGAAGGCTCGCGTCGCCGGCCGCGACGCATGCGTGAACAGGGGGATGCCATTGATCTCCTCGATGTCTCCCTCGGGCGCATCGATCGAGCTCAGTCCGGGCTTGGGGTCCAGCGCGTAGGTCGTGTCCCAGCCGCCGTTGGCAAACACGATGATCAGGTTCTTGGTCCCCTGCCCCGACGCGGCCGTTGCCGGGCTGCGCACACCGAGGACCCCGGCGGTCGTTGCCGCCGCTGCCGTCCCACCTACGAGGAGATTGCGTCGCGTGATTCGTTTCATGACCGTTCCTCCTCAGTAGTAAGCGACGCTGACGTCCTGCAGCATCGCGGTTAGGGTGACCTTCCATGCGCGCGACGGGTCGTTGCTGACCGCGAGCGCGCCCTCGAACAAAGCGTAGGTTTCGTCGACCTCTTCGGAGTCAGTGTCGACCAGCTGGCCGTAGAGGTCGAGGTAGAGGTCTGCGATCTGGTCGCGGACCTCTGACTCTCCCGAGTCGTTGGGACCCACGACGCCGAGCAGTCGTCGGTCGTCGGTCTCCGCGGCGAAGTCGGTGTCGACGACGAAGTGCGAGGCTTCGCGGGCGAGGTTGGACAGCACCAACGCCGACGTAGCGCTGTAGGTGTACGACGGTCGCGTCACGAAGAACGAATCGATGCCGCCGGCCAGCACGTTGTAGCCGAGGAACGAATCGCGCAGCAGGTCCACCGTCCCGAGCGTCGGGTCGCCGAGGTAGGTCTTCCACTCGAAGCCAGTGGTCGAGCGCGCGAACTGAGCGAGCTGCACCGGCCGCATCTTCTTGACGGTGAGGTTCGCCCGGAAGTCGTCTTCCGGCAGCTCCTCGTCGAAGTGCGAGATACGGAAGTCATCCGAGAGCACGATGGCCTTGGTGAGCGCCTTGGCATCGAAGCCGCTGTCCTCGAGCACAGTCTGCAGCTCCACCGTCTTCTCGAGCGGCACGTCCTGCAGCGGCACCTGCTGCAGGTACGCGTAGAACTTGTTGGCCGTGCACTGGGCGAAGCGCGGGTCCTCGGCGATGAACGACCCGAGGTCTTGCGTCTCGTCGCCGGCTTGGCCGAAGTACCGCGGCTCTCGCATCGGTACCCCGAGCGCTTCGGGAAAGAGCTCGGGCACGTACGACAGCACCGGGTACTCCTGATCTGCCGGCACGTAGAGCGGAAAGTAGCCGCGGAAGAAGCTCGCCAGCGGGTCGAGGGCCTGGTGGCAGCTCGCGCACGACGGGTTGGTCACCACCGCGTTGGCGACCTGGTCGGGGTCGGCCAGGTTGACGCTCGAGTCGATCTCGATGTCGCGGGACAGGAAGTCGTAGCAAAGCAGCGCGCGCGAGATGGCGTTCGCCCGACCTCGGTTGGCGTTGCTCACCGTGCTCGAGTGACGCTGGTAGAGCCATGCGTCGCTGAGAATGCCGGCGTTGCCACGCCCGTCCTCCCAGCTCGACTCCTCCCAGCTGTCGCCATCGCCGTCGTAAGGAAGACCCCAGATCACCGAAGTGATGCCGTTGGCCATCGTGTAGTCGGCGGTGACGATCTCGGTGTACGGCCGGTCGTCCATCACCACGTGCTCGATGAGCCGCAGCGGCGCCTCCGTGACGGCGCGGTTGAGCACGTACGGGTCGACATCGGCGAGCTGGTCCCTGGGAAGGAACCCGGCCGGGAACACGAAGTAGTCGTTCAGAACGAGCAGCGTGTCGTTGTGCAGGTCGCGAATGGTCTCGCCGAAATTCGGCGACTCGAGATAACTGTCGACGATGCCCTCGAGCGCGTCGGGGTCTTCTTCGACAGCCGCGACTTCGTCCGCCGACGGCCGCGTACCTCGCAGGGCCATCGAGATGCGGACCAGATGCTCCGCGGGACTGAGATAGATCGGCTCGACATCGGACGCGTCGTCATCGTCGTCGTCGGCATCGCTGCCGTCATCATCATCGTCGTCGTCGTCATCGTCGCCTTCGTCGGCGTCGGTGTCTCCAGCGTCGTCCATGCCCTCCGGATCCGCATCGTCGCGGCAGCCCGGCAGTGTCAGGGCGACCGCTGCCGCCCAGCTCCAGATGTGTCTCGTCGTCACAAACACCCCCGCGCCCCGTTATCCAACGTTCGCGCCAGGACCCGGGTGGGAGCAAGTCCCGTGGATCCAGGGGGTTGGCGATCGGTGGGGGTGTGTCGGTGCTCGACTGTGGCAGGGCACGACGTTGCGAGCTGCAACGACCTTGGCTTAACGCAAGAACGCGCGGGGGCCCAACAGCCTGTCCCGCGCGTTCGCAGACGGTGGAGAGATCGAACTTATTCGCCCGCGGCTTTGCTGAGGCGCACGACGGCACGGAGAAGCTTGCCGTCCTCGGAGGCGCTGAACCGACGTGCCTTGAGCCAGTCGCTGACCTCTTCTTGTTGAGGGTGCGACGCCTGCACGACGTTGTAGAGGTAGTTGATGCCACGGGCGGCTGCCTCATGCTCGAGGTGGTCGAGAATGAAGGTGCCGATGCCCTGGCGCTGGAACTCTGGATCCACAGCGAGTCCAATCTCGGCGTCGCCCCAGGTCACATCCATCCAGCCATACGCCACGGTCTTGCCCTCGGACTCGACATGCCACCAATCACTCGGAAGTAGTGTGCCTTCCGGTCGGTCGACAAGTGAGGGTTCAAACACTTCGGTGCCGGCCCCACCCACGACTCGAGCTTTGGTTCGGTCCCACTGGGGAAGGCTTTCTTGAGTCCAACGCAGCTTCATGTGTCTCTCCGGGCCGAAAACTGGACCACGGTGCGGCCCCGGTCAACACGTGATGTAGGTCAGCCTGGGAGCGAGTGTTATCTCACGAATTTCGGCGTTTCGCGGACTCGGCGCCGAGACCTAACGCGGAAACGCGGGTTTGTCGCATAACGCGCAAAGCGAGTTTTGCGCGATTTTGAGCCTCGGATCTCCCCAGATGCGGCCGGGGAACCGGGCCTTCAGCGGAGCTCGAGCAGCGCGGTTCGGAGGGCAGCGGCGGACTCGAAGCGCTCGGTTGGATCCTTCGCGCACGCCTTCGACACGATCACGTCGAGGGCACACCGAACGTCCAGTGGCAGATCGGGGAGCAGCTTGCCCACCGGGTCCACATCACGCGTGCACTGAGCCGCAAGCAACTGTTCGTGATGCGAGCCCACGAGGTCCTGGAAGGGGTGCCGTCCCGTCAGCACCTCGAACAGACTCATCCCCGCCGCGTACACGTCCGTGCGGCAGTCGAGGTCATCGCTGCCGAGTGCTTGCTCAGGCGCGATGTATCGCGGGTCGCCACAGATCTCGGAGACGACACCATCGGTGACCGAGACATCGATTGCGACACCGAAGTCGAGCAGCTTGGCCCAGACGTGGTCGAGATGTTTCCGACGGGAGACGAAGATGTTCCCCGGCTTGACGTCACGATGCACGACGCCTTCGCCGTGGGCGTGGTGAAGGGCATCGAGCACGCCGTCGAACACGTCGATGGCGAACTTCAACGAGAACCGCATGCCTCGCTGGCGAGCACGCGTCAGTAGCACCTCGAGGTCGCGACCGCGGAGGTACTCCATCGCGAACCAGTCGATGCCACGGTCGGGCCAAAAGCCGAGGTCGTAAACACGTGCAAGGTTGGGGTGGCTGAGGCGCGCACCATAGAGCGCCTCTTGCCGGAAGCGTTGACGAGCCGGACCGGGCAGTCCGTGCTTCATCACCTTGAGCGCGACGTCCCGCTCGAGCACCGGGTCGTAGGCGCGATAGACGTTGCCCATCCCGCCCTCGCCGAGGGTCTCCACCACGCGATACTGCTTGCTGTGGATCAGCAGCGACGTGGAGGGCAGCTCCTCGTGGTACGGCGCCACGCTCTCGTCCGCGAACGCTCGCGTGACACGGCCTCGGTCGACGGGCGGGGTCGCCGGCCCATCGTCACTGGGAAGCCGCTGCAGGGTCGCCTGAGGCATCGCTCACCCACCGTGCACCCGCCTGCGCGACGTTGCCCAGAAAATGGCGAAAAGCCCCCAGGGCCGCCGAACTGTGCACGTATGGGCGTGTGGGACACGGTGGGATCGGGATGGATCCAGTAAAGTGATGCGATGGAGCAGCACGCGTTGCTGCGGGCGATCCTCGGGGTGATCGCTACGACGGCTGGGTGCAGTGGGCGGGACCTGGGGCCGGGCGACGAGCGTGGCGAGGGAGGCGGTACCGGAGCGTCTGGCAACGACGGCATCGAGCTCAGTGCATCGGGCGGCGGTGATGGAACTGGCGGTGGCGGAGCGGCAACGATGGGCGGCCAGGAGGGTGACGACGGGAGCACGGGTGAGAAGCTCGACATTGGGGACTCCGGCGTCGACTGGCCCGAGCCCGGGCCCTTCGATTGTCCCGCCACCGTGCCTGCGCCGCCGGAGCTCGAGTACCCCGACACGTGCCCTGTCCCAGGCCCTCGAGACCCGGAGTTCCAGCAGGTCTGCTTCGAAGCGGATGAGCTCGGGTCCTGCGAGGACCTCGACGAGGGTTGTGCCCTCAGCGCCTGGGAGTGCGGCTTGAGCAGCTACGGCAGCGCGATCGTCTGCGGCGCGTCGACGCTGGACGGCGCATGCTGCTACCTCGTCAGCGGTGACTGCCCGGTTGGCCGCCCCTTCGTCGTCGACGGGCGCGCTCGCTTCGCTTGCGCGACCGGAGATGCATCATGGTCGACCGCAACCCGCGTGCAGCCGGTCGACGACAAGACGCGTGTCGCCCTCGCCGACGCGTGGACGCGCTACGGGTTGTCCGAGCATGCATCAATCGCGTCGTTCGCTCGCTTCGCGCTGCAGCTGCTGTCGCTCGGCGCCCCGGCCCACTTGGTCGAGCAAGCCCAGCAAGCCGCGCTCGACGAGCTCGGTCATGCCCGACGGAGCTTCGGGCTCGCAAGCGCCTACGCCGGACATGACGTCGGCCCGGGACCGCTGGACACTAGTGGCAACACGATCGCCGACGCGCCCGAGATCGCCGCGAGCCTTGCCGCCGAGGGGTGCATCGCCGAGACGGTCTCCCTGCTGCTGCTGACCGCGGCCCGCGACGCCGCCCGAGATCCCCATGTCGTCTCGACACTGAGCATCATCGTCGAGGAAGAGCGCAACCATGTGCTCTTGGCTTGGGAAGCGCTCGCCTGGATCCTGTCGCGCGGCAATGCGGACGTCGCGGCTGCGGCACAGCGGGTGTTCGCATGCCCCGAGTGTCACGTCGGCTTCGGCATCAAGACGAGTTTTCCCGCGGAGCCAGCAACGATGCGCGCCCATGGCTACTTGTCGCTCGCCGACCGACGGAGGATCGCGCTCGAAGGCCTGTCGCGTATTGTCGAGCCAGCCGCCGATGAGCTCCTGCGGCCTCCCCGACTCGCAATCGAAGATTCGACGCTCGAGAGCGTATGACAGGTCATGACCCGCTCGACGTGCGCACTCGTGGCGATGCTGCTCGGCTGTGGTGCACAGCCTGCGGTTGCGCCTGACGCAGCGTCGGGACCGACGAAGCACGCGAGCGAGGTCTCGTACAAGCTGCGCTTCGCAGACCGCAGCGGATCCGTCGCGAAGATGAGCTACTCGATCTCTGATCCGCTCGCGCTTCACGTCACGGCGACGCTCGAACCCGAGTTGCTCTCCGGGATCTCGCCCGAATCGGCCTGGATCGTGGCTCGTTGCCAGGACGGGCCGAAGGTGATCTCCGGCCGCGGCTATCCGCAGCGTTTCGGTACCAGCAAGTACGTTCGGGGCCTCATCGACATCGGACGCGAGCAGCTCCCGAGCCCATGCAGCCTGGCTGTGTACGCTGGCCAAGGATACGGAACGTCGGGAGAAGACGTGCTTCTCGGATCGTATTGCATCTCCGACCTTCGGCTCTCGGCTGGAGCGTGCCCGCAAGCAATCGAAGCAGTCGAGCCACGGCACGAGCAACTACGCGTCGACTGGTGGGCCGCAAAGCGACGACCCGACGGGGTTCTCCACATCAACGCCGGTATCGAACACGGGTCGAACTCCTACGCGATGAGGAGGGCGGAAGTCGTGATCCGTTGTCCGCACGGGCGCGGCCGAATCGTCGATGGCTTCGACGTCGAAACCGCGAGGTTTGGGCCCTCCGGCTCGCCGCAGACGTGGGACATCGAATCCGAAGATGGCTTTGTCTTCGGTGCGACGGAGTGGCCGGGCGCGCCTCAGCCCGACAACTGTGATGTGAAGCTACAGGCCATCGACAATTCCGGTCTACGGCGCGGCACGCAGCGCGAAGTCTTCGGGCGCGCGTGCTGGCGGGGCGGCACCATTCACCGAGGCGAATGCGATCGCCCTGCGACGCCGCGACCGCTCGCTGCGGGTTCGACCCGCCCGTTTCGCGTTGGCGCCATGATCCACAAGACGGACTCCGACCTGTACCCGTACTCGGTGGTGGTCGAGGTTCAGGCGAATCCGGGCGGACTTCACACTTCCATGGAGGCCAAAGGAAGCTGCTCTGGAAGGGAGCGGGCCGTCTCGGTGTCGATCTCTCAGATGGAACTCGAACGACTCGCGCCAGGCGACATCATGCGAGCAACAGGCAACATGCTGAAGTCGATGCCGAGAAAATGCCGCCTCGACTTCTCGACCGAGACGTCCTTCAAGGAGCCCGTTCCGCTGGCGAGTGTTTGTCTCGCGAAGGGGAAAACGGTCCCCTGCTGAACGCCCGATTTCTGTTATAACCCCGAACAGTATTTTGGGGCACGTTAATTTCACCAGAAGTAAGCCCGGGCTCGTGAGCCCCTGGATCGCCGGATGGGCCGCTTTTGGCCTGCTCTGCACCGCCTGCACGGATCCTGCCGTCGTCGCGGACGACGAGTCCGAGAGCGGAACGACGGGGTCCATGGCGACGACGGACACCCCGGTGGTGACCACGGCGATGCCGAGCACCACGTCGAGTCCAGGGGACTCTTCGGGCGACGGCTCGACCGCCGGCGACACCGGCACAACGGCCGCATCGACCATTGGCGAGACCGACGACGACAGCACCACTGGCGACACCGACGACGGTACGAGCGACGACGGCACCACCGGCGAGACCGACGACGATACGAGCGACGACGGCACCACCGATGGCACCACCGGCGACCCATTGCCCTGCGGGATCGACTGCAGCTCCATCGTCACGATGGACTGCCAAGTCGGCGTCTGTGACAAAGACTCGGGCTTGTGCGTCATCGAGTCCGTCGCTGACGACACCCCGTGCGACGACGGCTTGTTCTGCACCGTCGACGACGTCTGCGTCGCGGGGGTCTGTCAGGGCGGAGCGCCCAACGACTGCGGTCTCGTGCCCGAGGCTTGCGACCTGATCGCGTGCGACGAAGCGGCGCAGGTGTGCTCCATCTACGACGCGGACGACGACGCGCCCTGCGTATCGGACAACCTCTGCAACCTCGACTCGACCTGCGTCGCGGGTGAGTGCGTTGCGGGGTCGGTTGTCGACTGCGCAGGGACCCCAGCCCCCGATGAGTGCAACGTGATGCTGTGCAACCCCGGCTCGGGGGAGTGCGAACCGGTCGCGGGCAACGACGGCGATCCGTGCGTCGACGTCTCCGACCTGTGCCTCGAAGGCAGCACGTGTCTCGATGGCGTCTGCGGCAATGGCGTACCGGTCGACTGCTCGAGCATCGACGAAGACTGCGGGATCGGGGTGTGCGACCCGTCGGACGGCGTCTGCACCCTCGACCCGATCCCGCCGGGCGAAAGCTGTGCGTTGGGCACCGACGACTGCAACGACGGTACGTGCGACATGGACGGCAACTGCGTCTCGACCCCGGTCAACGAGGGCGGCGCGTGCGAGGACGGTTCCTCGTGCACGACCGGCACGACATGCGCGGCCGGGGTGTGTCAGGGCGGCATGAGCACGATCGACGTCTACTTCTCGGAGGATTTTTCGAGCAACGCCGCGGGCTGGACGTTGGACACGAACTGGCAAATCGGGCCGGCAATGGCATCACCGTCCCCGGGAGCGTGTGGTCCCGGCGACCCGGGCGTCGATACCACCCCGAGCGCCGACAACGGCATTGCGGGCGTGATCATCGGGGGCAACGCCCCAACGACCGTTCATCCGTTCTACTACATCACGAGCCCCCCAATCGACGTGAGCACCGTGCCCGGACCGGTGTTCCTCTCGTTCAACCGCTGGCTCAACAGCGACTACACCCGGTACATGCAGAACCGGGTCGAAGTCTACGACGGCACGAGTTGGGTGGTGCTTTGGGAGTCGGGACCGTCCCCCGCTGTTTCGGATTCCGATTGGACCCTGCAGAGCTTCGACATCTCGGCGTACACCGGCCCGAACACGCAGATCCGCTTCGGCTATGAAGTCGGCAGCTCCGGGGCCTACACGTGCTCGGGGTGGAATCTCGACGACGTCGTTGTTGCGGGCGGGGTATGCCAGTGAAACGCCTCGTCCCCATCGCGTGCTCGCTCGTCGTCTTCAGCGTTGGCGCCACCGCGCACGCGGTGCCACTGCCCTTCATCGAGGACTGGGAGTCGACGGGCGGCGAGACGTACACGACCCTCACGGCCTCGCTCGCGGGAGCGCCGGAGTGGAGCTACGAGCCCTTCAATGCCGGCGGCCGCCTGCGCCTGAACGCCGGCGGAGGGTTTGCGAACAGCCCGCCGTTCGCGGCCACACTCGATCGGACGCCGGACAGCACGCTCCTCGTCGCCAACTTCCTCACGCTCACGCTCGACATGGCCGAGTACAACGTCGTCAGTGACAGCATCGTCCTCGACTTCGAGCACATGCACCACGGCGACGAAAACGACGCCAATGACCGCGTATGGGTGCGCGGCTCGAGCTCCGATCCCTTCGTCCAGGTCTATGACCTCACGGTAGACGGGCCACCGGCCGGCACGTACCAGTCGGTCACCGGACTCGACGTCAGCGGAACGCTGGTGGCGGCGTCTCAGCAATTCAGCTCGACGTTCCAGGTCCGCTTCGGTCAGGAGGACAACTTTCCCGCGACTGGCCCGACCGTTACCGACGGGCGCAGCTTCGATGACATCACGCTGCGTCTGCTCGTGCCGGACGACGTCGCCGCAACCGCGATCGTCGAGCCCTTCGACGGGGTATGCGGCGACCCGCTCCAAGACGTGGCCGTCGAGGTCACCAACTTCGGGGGCAACACCCAGTCGGATATCCCATTGCACGTCGAGGTCACCGGCGACGTCGTCGCCACCTTCGACGTGGTGGTCCCGGGCCCACTCGCGACCGGCCAGTCCGTCGTCACCGTCGTTGGGCAGTTCGATGCCTTCGCGGGCGGCATCATCGACATCGAGGCCGAGACGATGCTCGCCGGCGACCTCGAGACGACGAACGATCTCGTTGCGGCCACGCGGACGCTCGCGCCTACCCTCATCACGCTCGAGTCGATGCCGGAGCCGACTTGTCCTGGGACGGGCGCCACGATCAACGTGATGCCGGAGCCCGACCTGACGTACGAGCTGTACGACGTCGAGATCGACGGAGAAGCACTCGATTCGGGCGACAGCCTCGTGACACCACCGGTCACCGTGGACACCACCTTTTGGCTCGACCGGGCGCAGGCGCCGATGTCGACCGCGGCGTTCGACAACGGCATTGGCGACGGCAGTCAGTACGCGGGCTTCGAGGACGGTTTGCAGTTCGACGTTCTCGAGCCCGTCGCACTCGAGGCGGTGCACGTCTACCCAGGGACGCTGGGCACCGTCGAGGTCTTGGTCCACGTGCCAGGTGGCGCGGTGATCGGTACCTCAGGGCCTATCACTGTGAATGCCGAGGACGTCGACACCAAGATGGCCGTGCCGATTGGCATCGAGCTGGCTCCCAACGCGGGATATCGGCTGTCGGCGACGCCCAGCACCGCGACCCTGTTTCGCAACACGACCGGCGCTGCGTTTCCCTACGACAGCTCGCCGCTGCTGACGGTGACGTCCGCGGTGCCCAACCTCGCCGGCGTGTACTACTTCTTCTACGACTGGGTGATCCGGTCCACCGCGCCGACCTGCAATGACTCGCGGACCCCGGTCGACATCACCGTGGACCCGATGGTGTGCAGCGCCGACTTGGTGACGACGCTGGACGGCCCAACGTCGGCGGAGCCCGGCGAGACGGTGCAGTACACCACGACGGTGACCAACGCCGGCGCCGAACCTGCACCCGGCGTGAGCGTCTCGATTCCGACGCCCGTCGGCTTGGTGTTCGTCTCCAACGAGGATGCGTGCGTCGGACCGTCGCCGTGCGACTTGGGCGACATGGATCCCGGCGCGGTCGAGACAATCACGAGCACCTTTACCGTGGAGGACGGCTTCGAGGGCGAAATCGTGGTCATGGCGAGCGCAACGACGCTCGGCACCGAGGCTGCACCCGGCGACGAAGATGACAGCGTCACCACGGATGTGATGTCGGGCGAAATCGGGACATCGACGGGCGACTCGGGCGACTCGGGCGACTCGGGTGACTCGGGCGAGAGCACCGGCGACGATGACGGGACGACGACCGGTGGTGATGACTCGACCACCGGCGACGACGTCACGGGCGGCATGTCCACGGGCGGCGACGGCGTTGCGGACAGCACGGGCGGGGACGGTGGACTCCCGCCGCCCGACCCGACCAACCCGACCAATCCCGCCGACGCGGGCGAGACCGGGGACACCGACGACGGCACCGATGGCGGCGCCGAGCCCAGCGCCGACGACGGAGGCTGCCGCGTCGGGGGCCGCTCTGGGCCCACTTGGGCGTGGATCCTATTCGGACTGGGAGCACTGGGGCGACGGCGCCGGCGATGATTCCGAGATTTCTCGGATCATTGTGACCGGCCGCGCGAAGTAGTCGCCATGCAGGTCATCGCGCTCGTCCTCGATCCTGTCGATGAGGGCGGCTGGGACGCCATCACCGTCGACGAAGCACGGACGCTGAAGCGGTGGCACTCGGCGAACCCCCAGGGGCTGTTTGCCGACATTGCTGGCAGCTACCCCGATGCCGTCCGATTCTGTGACCACCGAGCCCCTCCGGAGGCCGCCGAGCTCGGCTTTCAGCACGACCCTCTCCCCGAGAACTTTCGCCGGTTCCGGGCGGCACTCGCCGCACACAAGGCCCGCGGCGGTGACCTGGACGATCACGCCGGAGTCCGAGAAGTCGAGGCGCTGCTACAGCTCGCGTTCGCTGCGATCGCGATGGCTGAGGGCGCATTCCTGCTGCTGACGAAAGGGGCCGAAATCCACCTGAAGATGGTGCCGGCCGTTGGCGACGAGGTCGCCGACCCCCCACTGCTGCGAGTCTCGCTCGAGTCCAAGCGCCTCGTGATCGAGGGTGCGGACGGAAGGAGCACGCTTCACTGGGGGGCGAATGCGCCATGGGTCAGCGAGGCCATCCGCGACGCGTACAACATCCCAGGTGTGCCGGTCTGGGACGGGCCGCTCTCGGTGAAGGATTGGTGCGCGGTCGGCCAGGCCCTTCTCCGCGTCGAGGCCGACGCGCGTTCGTTCATCGCGGCCCCGTTTGCGCCGCAGCGACTCACTCCGGAGTTCGACTTCGACTGCATCGGTCCCCACATCAGCAACTGGCCGGAACCGGAGGACGAGCATGCTTCGTATCGCATCGAAGGAGAGGTCGTCGGAGCTCCGGACGACCTCGTCGTCGAGACCTACGACCTTCGGCGCGCATCGTCTCCTCGGTCGCCCGCGCACGCCCTCGCCGTCGACCTTGCTGCGACCCACGTTGGCCTGTCGGTTGCGAACTTGGAGTTGTTCCTGGGAGGGCTGACGCAGTCGACCATGCTGCTGTACCTGAGCAGCGGGGGCGGAGCTCGGTTCGCGTGGTCCGACGGACGGAAGCACGAGGTCGAGGTGAAGTTCGTCCGCGACGACTCCGAAGCGGACGACTCGCCGTGTGGCGTCGTGGTGCTGCGGGGACACGAGGGCGAGGTCCCATACGAGATGACCGTGCCGCTGATGGAGTGCGAAGGTGAGCTCGGGTCCGCTGGCTTGCTGCCGGTCTTCGGCCCCGACGTGACCGACGACCGCCTGCGCGACCTGGGCCTGGCGATCACCGTGATGGGCATGTCCGGCAACCGTCAATGCCAAACCGTTACTCGGCGAGTCGTCACGGACACATTCGACGTCGAAGTCTCGGCGCACGCGGCTCTGTAGCCGCCCCCGAACTTTCTCGAAAAACCCGCGTCACAAATCGAGAAGCGGTCATCTATCCGGCTGGACACACCCCCACAGTGTCCAGGGAGCACTTCTCGTGCCGACGGTCTTCGATGCCATCGATCGCAGGCGTGCAGCCTTCGAGCAGCACCCGTTCATTCGATTTCTCCGTGACGACGCCATACCGGCCGCCGATCGCCTCGCGTACGCGCCATACGGCGCGCACTTCGTGCTGACCTTCGGAGAATTCAATCGCGACTTCCTGCACGAGGACGAGCCGAGCAGTCCCGAACAGGAGATGATCAACGAGCACGCCGCCGAAGATCAAACGCACTTCGCGTGGTTTCTCAACGATCTCGAAGTCCTGGGTTTCGACGTTCGCTGCCGATTCACGGACGCGCTGCGCTTCTTGTGGAGCGCCGAAGGCAAGCACGCCCGCGAGCTTGGGCACTACGTGATCAGTGCTGCCGCGAATGCGGGACCCGAGCTTCGGCTGGTCATCATCGAGGCCCTCGAGGCCCAGGGCAATGTTTGGTTGTCCGCGACCGCCCACGCCGCGAGCTCGCACCCGCGGCGTGACAAGCTCGTCTACTTCTCGCAGCACCACCTCGAGCGCGAGACGGGCCATGCGATCGGAAGCGACGTGAACGAGATCCGTTCGATCGCGTTGCCTGATGAGCAGCGCCCGCGAGCCGAGCAACTCGTTCACGGCATCTTCGACCGAACCGAGGCCTTCTGCGACGAGATGTTGCGGCGGACCCGTCGAGCGAACGAGACGGACACGCAGTTCTCGCCGAGCTGACTTCCAACCCCTGATTGGAGAACAACATGTCGAAGGTCCACGAGACCGACTACCTCATTCTCGGAGCAGGCCCCGCGGGGCTTCAGCTCGCGTACTTCCTTCAGCGTTCCGGTCGTGACTACGTGGTGCTCGACGGAGCCGACCATGTGGGGGCGTTTTTCTCCCGCTACCCGCGACATCGCACCCTGCTGTCGATCAACAAGACCGCCACCGGACGGACCGACCCCGAGTTCAACCTGCGACACGACTGGAACTCGCTGATTTCGGACGACCCGACGCTACGCGTCTCGCGAATGACCAGCGAGTACTTCCCGCCGGCCGACGTGCTCGTCGAGCACTTGGAGGAGTTCTCGCAGGCCAACAACCTTCGAGTGCATCTGCAGCAGCGTGTCAGCAACGTCCGTCGCGACGAGGCGCAGATGTTCGAGGTCGACTGCGAGAGCGGAGCACGCTATCGCGCCCGGTGTCTCGTCGTCGCGACCGGCGTCAGCAAGCCGGTCATCCCCGACATCCCCGGCATCGAGCTGGCGCAAGGGTACGAGACGATGTCCGTCGACCGGGCGGAGTTTCACAACAAGAACGTTCTTATCTTGGGCAAGGGCAACTCCGCCTTCGAGACCGCGGACAACCTGATTCCCACGGCGGCGGTGATTCACATGCTCAGCCCGCATCCGGTGACGCTGGCATGGGACTCGCGCTTCGTCGGACACGTTCGGGCGGTCAACAACAACTTCCTCGACACGTATCACCTCAAATCTCAGAACGGGATCATCGACGGCAACGTCCATGAAATGGTGAGGACCCCCGCGGGCAAGATTCGCGTCAGCTTCTCCTCGATCCACGCCGCCAACGAAATCGAACAGATCGAATACGACGCCGTGCTTCGATGCACGGGCTTTCGGTTCGACCACGCGATCTTCGACGAGAACTGCCGCCCGGATCTCTCCGACTGCGGCCGGTTCCCTCGCATGACGACGGGCTTCGAGTCGACGAACGTCGGAGGCCTGTTCTTCGCCGGCGTGCTCACGCAGTACTTGGACCACAAGCGAGCTCAGTCCGCGTTCATCCACGGGTTTCGCTACAACGTGCAGTCGCTCGCCGGGCTACTTGCGGAGCGCTACCACGCGACCCCGCTGCCGTCCGAAGCGATCGACGCGTCGCCCGAGGGACTCGCCAGCGCGTTTCTCACCCGCATGAACCGCGTCTCGTCCCTGTGGCAACAGGTTGGGTTTTTGGCCGACATGATCGTGCTTCCGGCTGATCCGGGCTCGCCCGCCCGCTACGTGCACGGCCATCCGTACGACTATCTCGTCGAGCACGGGACGGCGATCAGCGAAGGTCAGGACTACTACATCCTGATGTTCCGGCTGGGGGACAACCCGCCCAACGCCCACGACTACGACCGCAGCACGAACGTCTACGACGGGGCATCCAGCACGAACATCCATCCCGTCGTGCAGATGCGCTCGGGGGCCGACGGCAGCCTGCTGTCGGAGTTCCATGTCCTCGAGGACTTTCTCGCGGACTGGAGCGGCCGCGAGTACCTGCAGCCGTGCGCCGAGTACTTCGCCCGGTCGATTCGCGGCGACACGCTCGAGGTCAAAGCCGATCCAATCGAGCGCGTGATCGTGCGCGACGAAAACATGCGCCTCGTCAGCGCTCAAGCGGGAGCCGAGCAGTGAGCCACGTTCGCAATCTTATCATCGGTGCTGGACCCGCGGGTCTCCAGCTCGCGTATCTCTTCGCCAAGCGCGGGTCCGAGTATCTCGTGCTCGAACGTGGCGGGAGTGCCGGCACCTTCTTCCACCACTACCCTCGCCACGACAAGCTGCTGTCGATCAACAAGGTCTACACCGGCTACCCAGACCTGGAGTCGAGGCGCCGCTACGACTGGAACGCGCTGGTCTGCGACGACGAAGCGCTGCAGTACCGAGAGTTCTCGCAGGACTACTTCCCCAGTCGCGAATCGCTCGTCGAGTACCTCGAGAGATTCGCCGCCCACTACGAGCTGTCGATCTCGTACAACAGCAGCGTCACCCGGGTCGCCAAGGCGGGCGACCACTTCGTGGTGAGTCTCGAGGATGGGCGAGCCCTCACCTGCGAGCGTCTCTTCGTCGCCACGGGGCTCCCCACGGCGCACGCTCCCGAGATCCCGGGCATCGAGCTATGCGAGAACTACGACACGTTCTCGGTCGACCCGGACGACTTCGTCGACCAGCGTGTGTTCATCGCGGGCAAGGGAAACTCGGCGTTCGAAACCGCTGACGCGCTCATCGAGAAGACCCGCAAGATCTGGGTGTGCGGTCGAAACACGGTGAAGCTCGCGTGGGCGAGTCACTACGTCGGTCACCTACGGGCGGTGAACAACAACTTCCTCGACACGTACCAGCTCAAGGCGCAGAACAACATCCTCGATGGTGAAATCCGGGCGGTGCGCAAGGAGGCCTCGGAGCTCGTGGTCGACGTCTGGTTCGAATCTCGCCAACAGCTGCTCTCCTATCCCTGCGATCGTGTGCTGCTGTGCACGGGGTTCTGCGCAGACCTCGGAATCTTCGATCCGACCTGCGCGCCGCAGCGGCGCAGCTGTGGCCGACTGCCCCTGATGACGTGCGAGTGGGAGTCCGTCAACGTACCCAACATGTTCTTTGCGGGCACGCTGATGCAGTCCCGCGACTATCGGAAGACGATGTCGGCGTTCATTCACGGGTTTCGCCACAACATCGAGTCCCTGGTCTCCATCCTCGAGCGGCGCGACGGCACCGGACCCTGGGTCGACCGCATCGTCTTGCCGCCAGCCGGCGATGGACTCGCGTCGTCGTTGATCGAACGGATCAGCACGTCGGCGGCGCTGTTGCTCCAACCCGGCTTCCTCGCGGACGTGCTCATCCAGACTGGCGATGGGACCTACGAGTGCATGCGGGACGTGCCCGCCGACTACGTCACCGAGAAGCTCACGCGCGAGCACCCCAGCCTCCTCACCGTCACGCTCGAGTACGGAATGATGGACGAGTACATGGACCCCTTCGCAATGCCGCGCGGGGTTGGGGTCAAGGAGGATTTCTACATCCACCCGATCGTGCGGCGCTACGAGGGTGGGCAAGAGGTCGACCGCTTCTTCCTGCCCGACGATCTCGACAACGATTGGCGCGGCAACCCAGACTACGTCGCGCAGCTCTCGCATTGGCTACGCACCGGCTTGCAGGGGGCGGAAGAGGGGGCGGCAGAGTGAACGCCTTCGCACGAAACATGACCACCGTCGACGTCTGTGTCGTGGGTCTCGGAGTCTCATCGCTGGCGCTGCTGCGTCTGCTGGTGCGCTCGGGCAAATCGTTCGTCGTCATCTCCGAGCGTGACTTCGGCGTATGGAGTCGCTTGGCCGAGCACGGGGACGACTTCGACCTGCTGTCGTCGAATGCAGTTGCGGGTTTTTCGTGGTGGGACTTCGATCTCGACTTCCACTTCTTCACCGCCAGCGACTACTACCGGCGGCTGCAGGCTGACGTCGTGCCCGAGATCCGCGAGCGCACGCTCCGGAACCGAGCCGTGAAGTACGTCGAGCGCGAGGACGGCTCGTTCGACGTGCATCTCAACGACTCGGCGGGCACGATTCACTGTCGGCATCTCGTGGTCACGGCCGCGCAGACCGTGGACGGCGCCGGGATCTGCGCGACGCTGCAGGACACGTTTCGCATCCAGAACGAAACGGTCGTCATCGATGGCTACGGCGACACGAGCAACATGTACATGTCGCGCCTGATGCTCGGGGGCAACAAGGTCATCTTCTGCACCGAGCACTTTCAGAACCTCGACAAGGTCTTCTACATGGAAGGCCAGTCGAAGGGCTGGGCCCCGCTCGACATGTTCGAGCCGTACCAGTACCTCGCGAAGTACAACCACGAGCGGTCGTACCGCAGTGCGCTGTGCACCGCCGTCTCGCCCTACGGCAATACGTGGATCTCACGGCTGTTCCGCAAGAAGACCGGCCTGGACCACTTGATGACCCCGGATGACTTCTACCGGGATGACCTGCCGCCGGCCTGGCGCAGCTATCTGCTGCGCACGGGTGTCAACGCTGGCTTTGGACTCCCCGTGAAGTACTGGTCGATCGACTCGTTCTTCGCCCACTTCGACGGCGCGTACCGGAACAAGATGCTGGAGCACCGAATGCTCCTCAACGACCCCTACTTCTTCATGAAGCGGGGAGACCTACGCGTGGTGCACCCCGACCGGCTGGAGTGGAAGGGCGACAAGCTGTGCGAGATCGATGGCGAGCCGGTGTACGTCGACCGCAGAATCAAGGCCGGCATCGCGCGGCCCGCCCCGGTCGAGATCGAGTGCGCGGACGGGAGCTCGTGGACGTACCGGTACACCGACTGCTTGTTCGGACTCTGGAACGCGAAGCGGCCGAATCTGTACTTCGTGGGGGTCGAGCGCCCCACCACCGGCGCATTCGCGGGCACCTCGGAGATCCAGTGCGAGCTCATCCACCAGCTCATCGACGATGCTTCCTTTCACGCGCGATTCGTCCAAGGCTTCGACGCGCGCTTTGGGTCGTGGAAGCGCAACTACCTCGAGTCGGGCCAGGAGTACGAGGGACTCGAGCACACTCAGTTCACCGGGATGACCAACGAGCTGATCAGCGATGCGATGGGCAAGCCGCGCAAGATGCTGCCGTCGCTGCTCGCCGGGGAGTTTGCGGCCTACCTGACAGGACCCGGTATCCCGGCCCGCTACCCCGAGCTCAACGACGAAAACGGCAAGTATCAGGAGTACTGCCGACGCTGGACGAACATGTTCGCCGGCGGGCTGCTCGCCAAGATCGCATGGGTGCCGCTGTTCGCGGTCAACTTCGTCCTGCTGGGCTTGGCGCTCGGCTGGCTCCCGTTGGTGGGCTTGGGCGTGCTGCTTGCCGTCCCCATCGTTCGCAAGTTCATCAACGCCGTGACCTACGACGTGCTGTCGTTCGGCGAGATGACGAGCCTGTACCAGCACATGGCGTGGGCGACGGCCGCGTGCGTGGGATGGAACGCGTACGGCTGGCTCGTGGGGGGCGCCGATTGGCTGGCAACCGTGCCCTGGCTGATCCTGCGCACCGGCGTGCCGATAGCCCTCGCGGTCGCCATCGTCGACATCATGCGCGCCTACTTCGGAAGTCGCCTGCTGTTCAACGACGTGCGCGGCAAGGAGGACTACGAGGACCAGTACCAGCGCTACCTCGAGGAGATCCGCGAGATGCCCTGGTACCAGCGACTCGTCGCGCGCCCGAGTACGCGACCGTCGGACGCGGCGGAGAAGTGAGCCCGCGCCGTGTCACGCTAGTCGACGTCGAAGCGCAACAGAGCAGCCTCGCCGGGCTCGAGAGCAACGGACCAATCCGACGCACCCGGCAGCACCTCACTTGCCATCGCACATTCCTCGGTCGCAACCAGCCGCACGATGCTCGCGTAGCCAGGAGGCAGGTCGAAATACGCCGTCGCCGGCTCGTCGTCGCTTCGATTCACCAGCATCGCGTACCGAGTGTGGGACATCGCATCCAGTGGTCGGAGCTCTCCAACGATGAGCCCACCATCCGACTCGAAGGTCGGAAAGAAACTGCTCGTGAGATCCGAGTGCGTCCTGGTCTCCTCCGGCCGGTCAAGTCCTGCCAGATCTTGTCGGGCGATGTGGAGTCCGTCCATGTATTGGAAGCATCGGGCCACAGCGCCAAGCCCTCCGGGGGGATCGAGGGGTACGCGGGGCCAAAGGGATGATCGGCGCGAAACTCGACCGCGTCCGGACGCCCGTCCCGAGTGTCGTCCGTTGCGCCGCACGCTGCGATTTGCAGCGTGACGACGCTGGCAAGCCAAGTTGGATGGAAGCTTCGGTTGGGCATGGAACTCGAACGGCAGTACCGCGAGCCCGCATTTCGTTCCCGAGCAGAGTTCAGTACCGATATGCCCAAACGTGGGCGCTCACGTCGATGTACAGGACCACTCCGTCGACGGGATCGTAGAAAAAGCGGCCGTACGCGCCGTCCCCTGAGCCAGACGGCGCGTCGATGGGGTTGGTCGGATCACGGACCTCCCACGTATCAGCGGTCGGATCGTAGGCAAACACCTGCGCGCCCGAGTGGACGATGATGCGGTCGTTGCCGGCGTCGTAGGCCTCGGACAGGCCAGTCGGTGGAGCTCCTACCGCAGCGCTGGCCGACCACGTGTTCGATGCGATGTCGTAGACGTCGGGGCGCATCCACAGCTGTCGGCGAGACGTGTCGACCGTAACGACCCGCGTGTAGCTCGAGCTGGTCGGAGCGCCGTTGGGCTCGACCAGCGTCCACGTGTCGTCTGCAGTGTCGAACGCCCACAGCTCACCCGAACGCATCGCATAGTAGGTCTCGCCCACCGGATCGTAGCCGCCGCTGTGCGCCTCCCCAGAGGGCTGCGGGCCGCCGGCTACGTTGCCGTATGTCCAGCTCGCGTCCGCGGGGTCGAACAACCACGTGTCGGCAGGCAGAGTCTGACCGGGGCACTCCCAGATCGCCGAGTACGTGGGCCCGGACCAGACCAACATCCTGCCGAGGTGATCGATGAACTCGACCTGGTCGTAGGTATGTCTCGACGCCGGCCGCATGGAGCTCAGCAGCATGCCGGGCGACGCCTCGTCGACGTTGCCGCACGAGTAGTCCTCGGCCGGATCCGGCACGTCGAGTGCTGACCAGCTTGCCGTGGCGATGTCGAACGCGAGCACGTCGTTGCGCCAGCCATCCCAGTGCCCACCGCCGAACACCAAGAACTGGTGGTTGACCGAGTCGTATGCTCCCCCCGAGTACGCGGCATGGCCATCGAACTCGATGCCGCCCTCGGACAGCAACCGCCACTCATTGGGTCCGAGGGTGTCGAGCTCTGGATTGGTTGGATGATCCGCGGTGCCGGTTTCGTCGCTCCCGCCTTCGTCGGTACCCGCGCCATCGTCTGCCGCTGTCGTACCGTCGTCATCGACCGAGGCGGTCGTGCTCTCGTCGAGGCCCTCCGTCGCGTCGCCGGTCTCGGCAGAATGCGTCGTATCCGTAGACGCCGCCGTTGTGGAGGACTCGGCTGCGTCAGCAGGTTCAGCAGAGTTCGCGCAACTCGCCAGGAGCAGCGTCGCCCCGAGCCCCCGATGCCCCGTGGTCCGCATGGAGTCGACGGTACGCCGCGATCGGGCTCCGAATCATCGGTAGTTCTGCCGATTTGCAAGCCAGGCGTCGACCTCTTCGACCCTCGAATCCTCGTTCACCGACGCGAAGGCTTCTCGCGCGCGGCGGACGTGGCGCTCGATCTCTTCGCTCGCGCCGCCAGTGGCGGCCAGAGCTTTTGCGAGGGCGAACGCTGCTCGCCCCGCCATCGTGGGGCGCGCCTTTCCAACCTCGGCGAACTCGACCGCTCGTCGAGCGTGCTCGAGGGCTCCGGCTGCGTCGCCGTCCGCGAGCGCCAACTCGGTCAGGCCGTACAGCGATCGGATGAGAGGGCCGGGGTTTCGCGTCGCGTCACCGATCTCGAGCGCTCGTTCGTAGAAGCGGCGTGCTTCGTCGGCGCGGCCGGCTGCGGCTTGCGTGTCGCCGAGTCTCGCCAATGGGGTGACCAGACTCGGATGCTCGGTGCTACTTCGGCTCTCGCGGAGCTCCAGCGCCTCGAGTCGCTGCGCGAGGGCCTCGTCGTAGCGCTTCGCTTGAAAGAGCACTTGTGCATGCGCCTCGAGGGCCCTCGCGAGCTCGGGATCTCCTGGCTCGAGAGCGTCTCGCATGGTCACAAGCGCCTCGGAGCACTTGGAATCCGCAGCCATATGATTGCCCATTTTCCCGTCAACACCGCAGCCGTGGATCAGTGCCAATGCGAGCTGGCGGCTCTTGGGGCCATACACGGCCCGGAACGTCGCCGCAGCGCGGTTGAAGAGACGTGCGGCGTCTTCGAACCGTCGCACCGTTTCGTAGGCGCAGCCGAGTGCGTAGAGCGACTCGGCGCGTCTGACTTCAAGCATGTCCCCGGCTACGGCCTCGGCGATCGCCACCTGTTGCTCTGCGTAGCGCACCGCCTCCTCGCCCTCGCCAGCCTGCAGCGCGGCTCGGGTGACGAGCGACACCGCCGCAGCAATCCGAAGGTGGATGGGCCCAACCGCCTCAAGCCACGTGGCGTACGCTTGCCTGCCCAGGCGCAGAGCCTCTTCGGGTTGCGAACGCTCGAGGTACGCCTCGCCGAGTAGCACCTGGGCCGCGGCCGTGATGGGGTGGGCTGCCCCGAGCGTCTGCGTCCGGAGCTCCACGGCACGCTGGGCCGACTCAAAGCGACGCACCCGATCGCCGATCCCTCGGTAGATCGACGAGAGCAGGTAGTGCTTCTCCGCTTCGTCGAGTTGTCCGGGGTCGACCTTGCCAATTGCGGCGTCGTCCGCGAGTCGGGACCAGACCAGCGCCTCCTCATAGCGTTGCATCGTCCCGTTGGCGATGAGGAGAAACCGCGCCGCCCGGAACTCGACCTCTCGAGACCCGACCGCTCGGCCTTCGAAGAATGCATCCATGAGCACGGACCGGGCGTCCGCCTGGCGACCCATCTCCGCGAGGCACCGTCCCTCGATGAGGCGCGCGGACGCCAGCAACGGCGGCCAAGCAACCTCCTCGGCGAGAGTCCGTGCGGCAACGGCTTCGTCCAGCGCCTCTGGCCTCTGCCCTCGATGCCGTAGTCGGTCGCTCTCGATGAGACGCTTGCGGACTCCCCGAATCGCGTCCCGTAGCGCTTCAGGCGGAGCAGCAAGCCGTTCGAGCAGCTTGACGTCGAGGCAAGTCTCGGCCGGATCGAGATACGACGCCAGCCGAACGGCACGCCGCGCCGACTTGGCATCGCTGGTGCTGATCTGATCGATCGTCGCCTCGAGTTGAAGCTGTCGATCCTCGAGGCACCACAACGCACGCGCGTTGTCGTCGGACGTCCAGTCCTTCTCCACAGTCGCGTGCAGACACACCTCAGTCCGGCCGCGTCGCCAAGTCTCGGCGTAGTCGTCGAGCCAGGGAATGATCGTCTCGACGCTGCGCTCGGCGAAGCCCATCTGCGTTGCGAGCATCCCGTCGCGGAGCCGTGCTCGCGCCTCGTCATTCCAAACCGCGAGGATCGCATCGCCCTCGGCGGTACACGCCGCGACACGCTCCTCGTGCTCCCGCTCCCGCCGAAGACGCTGCTCGGCACTGAGCCCCATCGGTACCGCCACCGCGAGCACGACCGCCCCCGCAACTTGCCAGCGCCACCGCCCACGTCCGCGTTCGAGCGCAGCCAGGAGCTCACCCATCGATGGCCAACGATCATCCGCCTCTGCCCGCATCCCTCGAAGCAGGCATCGCTTGAGCCACTTGGGGACGCCCCGACGCGAGGCCGGGCGGCGCGTGCTTCCAGCGGAGATGTTTCCGAGCATCTCCGCGTAGGTGGTGCCCTCGAACGGGCGTTGGCCGTAGAGCGCTTCCCAAAGGCTCACGCAGTACGCGAACTGATCCGCGGCGGGGGTCAGCGCCCCAGCCATCGCCTGCTCCGGAGCCATGTACGCCGGAGTTCCCGCCACGCGACCGACCGTCGCTTCGGTCAGCACGGCACCGCTCAGTGGCTCTTCGTCGATCGAGTCGAAGGCGACCTCGCCCGTCGCGCGCGCGAGCCCGAAGTCCAGCACCACGGCACGCCCCGTCTCCGCGATCATCACGTTGTCCGGCTTGAAGTCGCGGTGGATCAGACCTTGCGCGTGCGCGCTCTCCAGGCCACGGCCAGCCTCGATGAACCGCTCCAGCAGCTCGCGCCAGCCCCGGCTCTCCTTGGCCCGCCATTCCCCGAGCGTGACCCCCTCGACGAACTCCATCGCGATGTAGACGGTCTGCTCGTGCTCACCGACGTCGTGGACCGCGACCACGTTGGGGTGGGTCAGCTTCGCCATCGCCTGCGCCTCCATCATGAGGGCGCGGCGACGCTTCGGGCTCGTATCGCCACGGAACAGCTTGAGAGCGACCTTGCGATCGAGCTCCGGATCGTAGGCGAGGTAGACCGCTCCCATCCCCCCCGAGCCGATCGGGCGGATCACGACGTAGCGCCCGAGCGACCCGAGGTCGTCAGGCGACTCGGCCTCGGGCTCGACGTCCGGGCCCAGCGTGCGCTCGCCCTCCCACGCGGTACCCGAGGGGGCCTCCTGCGCGCCTTGCTGTGTCTGCTCCCCCAGCCGAGACAGGATAGTGCCGGATCTCGCGGCGGGACACGGTCGATCGGCAGGAACCGCGAGACCCGCCGGCGGCTCCTGCCGGACAACGCCCAACCGTCCCTCCAAGTCCAGCAGACGCGGGCGCCAACGCGATGGCACTCGGGTTGCACGAAGGCCCCGACATGTCGACCGCTGGGCCGAGCCGTCTCCTGCTTCTCGTCACGTCCGGGTGCCTCGCCGCCTGCAGCTGCGGCACCGATTCAGGCGAGACTGCACAGGCCGGATCGGACACGTCCGAAGAGGCCGAGCTGCATCCTGCGTTCGCGGAGTTCGACGCGGATAACTTCACGATCATGCTCGATGGCTCGGAAGTCGTGATCGAGTCGAACGGCCACCCCAACCACGAGTCGCCGTACTGGTCGAACACAACGGCACGTAGTGCGATTGACCCGATGGGCAACACGCTCGACACGCCAGCGGCGAGCGAGAACCATCCGCTGTTCGTCGAGCCAACGGTCACGAGCCACGAGGCGATGGCGCCGGGCAACATCGACGACTTCGTAGGGACGTACGTGCTGCGCGTGCCGGCATCACCCACGAAAGCTGCGACCTCGACCGCCACCGGCTTGGGCCCCATCGGCATGGCCGTCAGCGGCGCGATGATCTACAACGACGAAGAAGGTCCGAACGTACCGCTGGACAACGCGGTGCCGTCCCTGGACTTCACCGCGGCGCACACGGGCCCGCAGAGCTACCACTACCACCTCGAGCCGAAGGCCTGGTCCGACGACGACGATCAGCTGATCGGCATCATCGCGGATGGGTTCTTTCTCTACGGCCGGCGGTGTAGCTCGACGGGCACCTATCCCACCGATCTGGATGCGTCCGGGGGACACGAGTGCCCCACGCAGCACTCGGACGAGCCCGAGTACCACTATCACATCCAAAACGACGCCTACCTCGACCAGTACTACGTCCTGTTTCCTGGGGACTACCAGGGCACTGCAGTGGCAATCCAATGACGATCCGTCTGCTCGTGGTCGTCCTCGTGCTCACTTCCTGTGTTGCGTCGTCTCGAGCCGAAGGGCAGGAAGTCGCGGCACGCGAGCTCTACCTGCTCGCTGATGAAGGGCGCGTCTACCACGACGGTGACTTGTTCACCGGCACCGTCTTCGCACGACACCCAGACGGGTCATTCTCCGAACGGACCGAGTACCGGAATGGACGCAAGCACGGCCTGCACCTCATGTGGTTCGAAGACGGGACGAAGAGCTTCGAGAGCGAGTACATCGACGGGCGGCGCCACGGAGTCACGCGCAGCTGGTGGCGCAACGGCAACGCTCGCACGGAAGCGCGCTTCGTCCATGGCGTGGCGCACGGCGTCCAGTGGCAGTGGTACGTGAGCGGCGAAAAATTCAAGCGCATGGAGCTCGTGAACGGGCGCGAGCAAGGCATGCAGCGCTCGTGGCGAGAAAACGGAAAGCTCTACAACAACTACGAGGCGCGGGACGGTCGCGTCTACGGCCTCAAGCGCAGCAAGCTGTGTTTTCGGATCGACGATGAACAGATCACGCTCGACTGACCTGACCGCGTTGCTTTTCACCCTTCCGTTGGTAGTCGGCGTCCCGCTCTCGGGATGCGAGACCGCCGAGGGTCAAACGGTCGAAGAGACCCGGTCGGCAGCGTTGCCCGACAACGCGGCGCGCCCTCCGACCACCGCGCTGCCGTTCTACGACGACCCGGCCTTTTCGCCACAGTGGATCGAACCGGGGTCCGAAGCGCTGCGTGGATTTCACTCAATCCCGGACTTTTCGCTCACGGACCAGGACGGACAGACAATCACCGAGGCGACGTTCGACGGGAAGATCTACGTCACCGACTTCTTCTTCACGTCCTGTCCGGGAATCTGCAAGCGCATGACCCAGAACATGGCCCGCCTGCAGGACCGCTTCAGCGCGTACGACGACGTGCTGCTGCTGTCGCACTCGGTGACGCCGGACGTGGACGACGTGGCGCGACTCGCCGAGTACGCGACCGAACATGGCGTGCAGTCCGGCAAGTGGCACCTCGTCACCGGCGACCGTGGACTCATCTACCGCCTCGGCCGCCGCGCCTACTTCGTCGACGAGGATCAGGGACGCGAGGCCAGCGACGACGAGTTTCTCCACACCGAGAACTTCGTGCTGGTCGACCGCAACCGACACATTCGCGGCATCTACAACGGCCTCAACACCGCGTCGCTCCAGCAGCTGGTCAAGGACGTGGAGTACCTACGCTCGGAAGGTTCGGCCGAACGGATCGACGTGCCTACGCTGGCGTCGTCGAGCGTCGCAACACGACGGCCGTGACGATCGGTGCCGCGACGAAGAACACCCCGATGGCGACGCCAAGGATGATCTGCAGGCGCAGGGGAGCTTCGCCCGCAACGACGCCGAGACCTTCGCAGCGGGTCGCGGTGCACGCTTCGGGGTCGTAGACGACGTCGAACGACTCGCCTTTTTCGTAGCGGTGGCCGAATGGGTTGCTCGCTCGAAAGCGGCGCGGTCGACCGTCGGCGTGCTCGAAGTACACCATCGGGCGCCCCTCGGAAGAGCCGACGTCGGCGTGCGAGACCGATTCGACGGTGCCGACGGTTCGTTGCCCGGAACGGAGCAGGCCAATCGCGGGCGCGGTGACGGCGACGCCGCCGAGCAGCATCAACGCTGCGCCCAGGCCCACGAGCAGCGGGACGCGAACGTGGCGCGGAAGCCGT